>Ga0105248_10002798_pt1 | contig 19398 bp, 15 predicted proteins | sample KBSS34metaG_FD_81524 | JGI IMG/M metagenome (GOLD analysis project Ga0105248, IMG submission 81524) | Switchgrass rhizosphere microbial communities from Kellogg Biological Station, Michigan, USA - KBS S3-4 metaG | ecosystem: Host-associated > Plants > Roots > Rhizosphere > Soil | place...
ATACGGTCGCGAGGCGACGAAGCTGAGCCTGACGGGCGACGTCGCGCGCGGCTACTACGGTCTGATCGCGGCGGCCCAGCAGCTCGGGCGCGCCCGCGAGACGCTGTCGACCCGCGTTGAATCGTTGCGGCTGGAGAAGATCCGCTTCGACGCGGGCGAGAGCGACGAGTTCACGTTCAAGCGTGCCGAAGCCGACACCGCGGCGACGCGCGTCTCGGTGCATCAGCTCGAGCGTGACGTCATCGAGCGCACCAATGCCCTCGGGATCCTGCTGGGCCGCTCACCGAAAGACCTGGTCGATGCCGCGATTTCGGTGCAAGGCGTCGGTTTGCCAGCCGCCGTCACATTGCCTGCAGCGCTGCCGTCGTCCGTGATGGAACGGCGTCCCGACATCGGGGCATCGGAAGCCTTGTTGGAATCGTCAGCGGCCGACATCGGCGTCGCGCGCGCGCAGATGTTCCCGAACATCAGCCTGACCGGCCTGTTCGGTTCCATCAGCACCGAGCTCGGCGACTTGTTCACGAAGCCGGCGGAGGCGTGGCAGGTGTCGGGCAGCATCGTGCAGCCCTTGTTCGAAGGCGGACGCCTGCGCGGCAACGTCTCTCGGGCCGAGGCGGTTCGCGAACAGCGCAAGGCTGAGTATTCGCGCACGGTGCAATCGGCCTTCCGTGAAGTGCTCGACGCTCTGCAAGGTCAGTCGCTGATCGCGGGAGTGCGGGATGCGAACGCGGAACAGGTCGCGTCGCTGGCGCGTGCGACGGAGCTGGCCGATCTGCGCTACACGCAGGGCGATATCGCGTACATCGACTTGCTGGATGTGCGCCGCGGACTGTTCCAGGCGCAGATCGACCTGGTTGCCGCACAACGCGACGCGCTACTCAACACGGTGGATCTGGCGCTGGCCGTTGGCGGCGGGCTCGGCGACAAGGCCGAGCCGCTCAGCGCGAACAGATAGAAGGCTGTAGGTCGGGCTTCAGCCCGACGATCCGTGCGCGCAGAAGAGTCGGGCTAAAGCCCGACCTACAGCGTCATTCCCTCAGGCCGGTTCCGGCATCGACGCCGGTACCACCGGCCGTTCCGGCAGCGCCACCGACAACTCCAGCACCTCGTGGCCGCCGTCGCGTTCGAAGTTGACCTGAATCGCCTCGACGTCGACGTTCACGTATTTGCGGATGACGTGCAGCAGCTCGCTACGCAGGACCGGCAGGTAATCCGGGCCACCGCGCGTGCTGCGCTCTTGGGCGACAATGATGCGCAGCCGTTCCTTCGCGACGTTGGCGCTCGACGGCCTGCGGCGAAAAATTGACAGCAGATCCATCGTTCAGCCTCCGAACATGCGGGCAAACAGGCCCTTCTTGGGTTCATCGATGAAGCGCAGCGGTACTTTCTCGCCGAGCAGCCGGGTCACTGCGTCGTCGTAGGCGCGCGCGACGTCGCTCTCGTCGTTCAGGATCACCGGTGTGCCGGCGTTCGACGCCGTCAGCACGTCCGGGGATTCCGGGATCACCCCGACCACATCGAGTCCCAGGATCTCTTTCACGTCGCCGACGCTCATCATCTCGCCGGTCGCGACGCGCTTCGGGCTGTAGCGGGTGAGGAGCAGGTGCTCGGTCACGCCGCCTTCGCCTTTCTCCGCCCGCTGGGTCTTGCTGGCCAGCAGGCCGAGGATGCGATCGGAGTCGCGCACCGAGGAGACTTCCGGGTTGACGACCACGACGGCGCGGTCGGCGTAGTACATGGCGAGATGCGCGCCTTTCTCGATGCCGGCGGGCGAGTCGCAGATGATGTAGTCGAAGCCGTCCGCGCTCAGGTCCTCGAGCACTCGCTTCACGCCGTCGGCCGACAAAGCGTCTTTGTCGCGCGTCTGCGACGCGGCCAGCACGAACAGCGTCTCGATCCGCTTGTCCTTGATCAGGGCCTGCTTGAGCGTGCAGTCGCCGTTGATCACGTTGACGAAGTCGTACACCACGCGCCGCTCGCACCCCATCACGAGGTCGAGATTGCGCAGGCCGATGTCGAAGTCGATGACCGCCACGCGCTTGCCGCGCCGGGCGAGGCCACAGGCCAGGCTGGCCGACGTGGTCGTCTTGCCGACGCCGCCCTTGCCGGACGTCACCACGATGATTTCGGTCGTGCGCGTCGCTTTGCGAGCCGTCGGGCCCTCGGCCGCGCGCGTCCGTTCGACGGGGCGTGGCGGCGCCACTGCCGACGTCTCCTCGGACGTCACGTCGAGCACCAGATCGGTTTCGCTAGTCGCTTCAGTCATGGCCTATCCTCCCAAAACGCAGGTCGTCGCCGTCGAGCCACGCCTGCACGGGTTTGCCCGCCAGGTCCGGCGGGATGGTCTCGAAAACTCGGAACACGCCGGCGATGGACACCAGCTCGGCGTGGAATTCGTGGCAGAACACTCGCGCGCTCACTTCGCCGCGCACGCCGGCCATCGCCCGGCCGCGCAGCGTGCCGTAGACGTGCACGCAGCCGTCCGCCATCACTTCGGCGCCGGCGCCGACTGCGCTCGTAACGACGAGATCGCGATGACGCGCGTATATCTTCTGACCTGAGCGCACAGGACGGTGGTGCATCAGGGCCGGCAGCGCCACGATCTCTTCGACAGGCGCAGCAGGTGCGGCGGCCGGTGCGGGTGCAGCCGGTTCCGGAACCGGTGCCGCCGGCACTGCTTTGACCGCCGCGACGGCCGCGCCGTAGCTCTTTTGCGCGCGAAACTGGGTCAGAACCGGCAAGTTGAGCTCGCGCGCCAGCGCGTCGATCGCCGCTGTGCCGTGCGCGAGTCCCACGGGCATCATTCCCGTCCGGCGGATGGCATCGAGCACCGCGCGCAGGTCGGCGGCGGAGATTTCGTGATCGAGTGAGCTGAGATCCAGGCAGAGCGCGGCACGCTCGAACAGGGCAGGGGCCGCAGCGACACGCTTCGTCAGCTGGGCCTGGAGTGCATCGGCGTCGGTGCTGCGGATCCGCATTTGCGCCAGGCCCACCTGGCCGAATCGGATCTCGAATGCTGGCTCTTGCGCGACAGCAGCGGGATTGTTCATCGATGCATCAACACTCCGAACGGGGCGTGCTCGCTCCGTTCACGCGCGGAGTGTACCCATCTTCGTACTTCCTCGCATGCCCGTTTGCATGAATCGTGCTCGATACTTCGCCGCGCATGGGCGGCGGGAGCGAATCGTTGCACGTCGGCCGAGTGCCGGCGCTACGACGCGTGTCCGGCGCCATGCTCACGCTCGTCGTGGTCCTCGCCGGCGGCACGCTCACCTGGATCGCGGCCCGCACCGCCATCGAGAGCGAGAAGCAGCGAGCACGGACCCAGCTGCACCTCCTCGCGGCCGACACCGAATCCGCAATCGACGATCGTCTGCTCGCGTACGAGGCGCTGCTGCGTGCCGGCGTCGGGCTGATCGACGCGTTCTGGCCGATCAAGAGCGATGACTGGCAGCGTTTCACGGCCCAGATGCGCCTCGCGACCGTCTATCCGGGACTGCAGGGCGTCGGTTTCGCCGCGCGTGGCGACCAGCGCGAGCAGTTTCCCATCGTGTTCCTCGAGCCGCTCGACGAGAGCAACCGGCTGGCGCTCGGCTTCGATCCGATGAGCGAGCCGCGACGGCGGGCAGCGATGGAGCGGGCTCGCGACACCGGTGCCGCGGCACTCTCGGCCAAGGTGGTTCTCGTCCAGGACTCGCGGCGCGGGCTGCACACCGCCGGCTTTCTACTGTTCCTGCCGGTCTACTCCGCGCCCGACTTGCCCGCGACCGTCGAGGAGCGCCGCGCGACGCTGCGCGGCTTCGTCTACGGCCCTTTCCGGGCCGAGGATTTCTTCCGCGCGGCGCTTGCCGACTCCGGCAACGCGGCGTTCGTGGAAGTCTTCGACGGCGATGCGCCCAGCACCGACACGTTGCTCTACAGAACCGGCGACGGCGGGATGCCCGAGGCCATGACCGAAACGCGGCACTTGCCGCTCGCGGCTCACGAATGGACCGTGCGCGTGTCCGTGCCGGCCACGGCCTTGTCGATGACGAACAGTCCGATTCCCTGGATCGTGCTCGGTGGCGTGTCGACGACGTTGCTGCTGGCCGGATTGGCACAAGCGCTCGCTCTGAGCCGGCTGCGAATGCAGGAGCGGCTACGCGCCGACCGGGCCCTGGCAGAGCGCGAGCGTCAGGCCGCGCAAGTCCTCGAGAATGCGCTCGATGCGTACGTCGCCATCGATGCCGGCGATCGCATCGTCGAGTGGAATCGCCAGGCGACCACTCTGTTCGGCTGGTCCGCGCACGAGGCGATCGGTCGGCGCCTGACCGAGACCATCATTCCGGCGGATCTGCGCGAGCGACACATCGCCGCGCTGAGCACGTTCATGGAGCGCACGGCGCATCCGCTGCTCGGCAAACGCCTGGAGATGCCGGCCCGCTGCCGCGATGGCAGCGAGATCTTCGTCGAGCTGTCGATCGTGCAGATCGCGGCGCCGACCGGACCGCGCTTCGCCGCCTCGGTGCGCGACATCACGCAGGCGCGCCGGCAGGCGGCAGAAATCAGGTTGCTGAACGAGACGCTCGAGCAGCGCGTGGCCGAGCGCACGGCGCAACTCGAAGTCGCGAACCGTGAGCTGTCGACCGCGAATCGCGACCTCGAAGCCTTCGCATACAGCGTCTCGCACGATCTGCGCGCGCCGCTGCGAGCCATCGACGGTCACGTCATCCGCTTTCTGGATGAGGCGGACACGACGCCCGAAGCGCAGCGCCATCATGCCGGGGCGATCCGTCGCAATCTCGCGCGCATGGCCAAACTCATCGACGACCTGCTCAACTTCGCGCTGATCGGCCGGCGTCCGCTGCAGAAGCAGCCGCTGCTGCTCTGGGACATCGTGCGCTCGGTTCTGCACGAGCTGCCGCATTCGCCTGCGGTGATGTACGAGGTGAGCCCGGATGAGCTGCGCACCGTGCAAGCCGATCCCGCGTTGTTGAAACAGGTGCTCACGAACCTGCTCGGCAACGCGCTCAAGTTCTCGCGCGGCGCCGATCCGCCGCGTATCCAGATCGGCTGCGAGCGCCGCGGCGAGGTCACGGTTTATTTCGTGCGCGATAACGGGATCGGCTTCGATCCGCAGCATGCAGGTAAACTATTCGGCGTGTTCGAGCGCCTGCACCCTGCTGGCGACTTCGAAGGCACCGGCGTCGGGCTGGCGATCGTCAAGCAGATCATCGAGCGTCACGGCGGGCAGGTGTGGGCCGACGCTGCGCCGGGGCGCGGCGCGACTTTCTTCTTCACGTTGCCGTAAGCGACGGGAGACTCGCATGCAGAGCGACTGGGCCGCGCAGGTTCGCCGCTATTGGTTCGAGGAATTGCCGACCGAGGCGTGGTTTCGCAAGGACGACGCCGTCGATGCGGCGATTCGCGAGCGCTTCGGCGGTTGGTACGAGCAGCTCGCGCAGATCCGTCCGCAGCAACTCACGACACCGCTCGAGTGCATCGCCGCCGTGATCGTGCTCGACCAGTTTCCGCGCAACATGTTTTGCGGCTCCCCGCGCGCGTTCGCGACCGACGCGCTGGCACTGGCGATCTCGCAGCATGCGATTGCCGCGGGCCTCGATCTGCAGCTCACGCAACAGCAGCGTCTGTTCCTCTACATGCCGTTCCAGCACAGCGAAGATCGCGCGGTGCAGGTGCGCTCGATCGAGTTGTTCACGCAGCTCGGGCTTGCCGACAATCTCGAGTATGCGCATCGCCACAAGGACATCGTCGATCGCTTCGGTCGCTTTCCCCATCGCAACGCCGTGCTCGGTCGCCAGTCGACGACGGCAGAATTGCAATTCATCGCCACGCACCGCGGCTTCTGAGCCGCGCTGAAAAAAATACAACGCGAAAAAAATACACGCGCGCTGCGCATTGCGCGTGCAGTTCCTGCCCGTGAATTTTTTCGGACAGTGGCTAGGATCTTTGACGCGCGTGTGAGCGTTGTCATGCACAGCGCGCCGGGTGCCGGCGTTTTTTCAGTAGGGGAAATTTTTCCATGCGCGGATTCAAGAGCATTCTTATTGCGAGCACGCTGATCACGCTCGCTGCGTGCGGCGGTGGCGGTGGTGGTGGCGGCAGCAATCCTCCGCCTGCACCGCCGGCGACGAATGCGGCGCCAGTCGTCAACGCCGGCGCCGACGCGACGGCGACGTTGCCGAACGCCACGGTGTCGCTGACAGGTTCGGCAACGGACGACGGTCCGGCCTCGTCGTTGACATATCAGTGGACGGCGAGCCCGTCCGCGGGTGTGACGTTCTCGGCGGACAAGGCGGCGGCGACCAACGCGTCGTTCACGACTGCCGGTGCCTACACGCTGACGCTTACCGTAAGCGACGGCACCTTGACCGGGACGGATACGGTTGCGGTCACGGTCAGCGATGCGCCGGCGGCGGCGCTCATCTGGCCGGCCGACGACGATGGCTCGGAGTTCCATGGCTGGGCCAAGGTCAATGCTGCCGATGTCGGCATGGACCAGAACAAGCTGAACGACGCGGCGGCCGCCGCACAGGCAGTGCCGAGCGGCGTAAACGCGGGGAGCGGCATGGTCGTGCGCCACGGCCAGCTGGTGCATCTGTGGGGCGACATCGACCAGCGGCTCGAGATGAAGTCCGTGACCAAGTCGATGGGCGGCATCCTGTTGGGCCTCGCCCTCGATGCCAACAAGATTGCGCTGACGGGCAAGGGCGTCGACTACATGCCGACGTTTGGCACGCCGCCGACCACCAACGCGGCGCAGGCGCAGTTGATCACCATCAGCCAGCTCGCAACACACACGTCCGGGTTCGAGAAACCGGACAAGCAGGCGAATGGCGAAACCGCGTCCATCATCAAGTTCGACCCGGGCACCCGCTGGGCCTACTCGGACGCGGGGTTGAACTGGCTTGCTGACGTGCTCACCACGATCTATCAGGAGGACCTGAGCGCCGTGGCACAGCGAGAAGTGTGGTCCAAGCTCGGTGTCAACCCGGGCGGCGTGGCCGCCGACGTCGTCTGGCGCACGAATGCGCAGCGTCCGGCCACACGTCCCGGCAGCACTCTGCAGTATCGCGAGCTTGCGTCCGGCATCCTGGCCAATACCAACGCGATGGCGCGCGTCGGGTTGCTGTTCCTGCGCCAAGGTAAGTGGAAGGACCAGCAGATCCTGAGCGAGGCATTCGTTACCCAGGTGCACACGCCGGTTCCGGAGAATGCCAGTCTGCCGGTCGAGCCTGACCTCCCTGGTCACCTGTTCCCCAACGCGCAGACCGACTATGGCGTGCTGTGGTGGACGAACAAGTCCCACACCATGGCGAACGTGCCGACGGATACGTTCTGGGCCTGGGGCCTGGGCGAAGAGCTGATCGTGGTGATTCCGAGCCTCGATCTCGTGATCGTACGCAACGGCGGCCAGTCGGCGACCAATCCCGCTGGCCGCGTCTGGAATGACGGCGACTGGGACGGCGACGTCCGCGTGCTGGAGCCGTTCTTGAATCCGATCGTCGCGGGAACGACGCCGTAACGGTCAGGGGCTGGCTGCCGGTCTCATCGCCGGCAGCCAGCCCACTAGCCCAAAACTATCTCCAGATCGTTCTTCTTCGCCTGCAGTGCCTCGCGCACTGCGTCGATCGCGACGCGCGCAGCTCCCTCGCGATACGGATTTCTCTCGCGCTCGAACTGCAACGTCTGCCCGTTCAACTCGATCCTGCTGACGCCGCATCCCTTCGCGCCCACCGCGTAGCGCACCTCGGTCGGCTTGCCGAGCAGCGTCGTTGTAAGCTGCAGGCCGTCGAGCGCCGACGGAATGACCGGATCCACGCTGAGTGCATTCGCTTCCACGCTCAGCCCGAGGAATCGGCGCACGATCAATCCCAGCGCGATGCCGGCGCCGCTGGAATAGATGCGCCAGCCGCCGTCGAGATCGACTCGTCCTTCGACTACACGCTGATACTCCGCACTCGCTTCGTAGCGATCCGCGAACGCGGCATCGGAGCTCGAGTAGTAGCAGTTCGCTTGCCGCAGCGTCGCGGGCGAGACGATGGCGCGGATGCCGATCGGGTTGGCCTGGCAAAGCGCGTGGAAGAAGCGATCCGCTTCGCCTACGTGCGCAAGCGCCTGCGCGTAGCGCAGATGCGCGTGCATGTACATCAGCCCGATCTCGCGGCCGAAGAACGTGGCGCTCTCGGCGCGCTGGAACAAGCGCATCGGTCCGCCGTGATACGGCATCGGCTTGTCGAACAAGCGCACGCCGTCGGGACCGCGCAGATGCGTGTCGAGCAGCTGCAGATGCTTGCGCGCTTGTTCCGGCGTCAGCAGGTCTTCGAGGATCGCGTGGATCATCGCCAGCGAGCTGTACCGGACGCCGGTGGTCGTGTCGCTCGGATGCAGCAGGTAGCGCACGCCGGTGCCTTCGAACAGTGCGTAGCCCGCGAGCACGTCATCGACGACCAGCAATCTCTGGAAGTCGCGCTGCACGGCTTCCGCTCGCTTCTCGAACGTCGATGCCTCTTGTGTGCGACCGATCGAGCGCAGAGCGCGTGCGAGAGTCAGAAGCATCTGATAGTGCAGCGTGACCGTCCACGCGCTGCACATGTGTTCGCGCATCGATGGGTCGGCGGGCTGGAGCGCGTCGTTCCAATCGCCATGTCCGTAGGCGGCGAGTGCTGTGTCGCGAACCACGCGTTTCTCGATCAACGCCAGCGCTCGCTCCGCGTGCTGCCACACGCTCGCGCCGGCGACTTGCTCGTCGAGCAGACTCTTGTCGCCCGACGCGATCAGGTATTGAGCGAGCGCGAGCACCGGCCAGAAGACGATGTCGCCGTGCGAATCGCCGGCGCGAATCGCGCTGTCGCGCTCGAAGAACATGAACCACTGCGGCCAATCGCCGTCAGGATTCTGCGCGCTCATCACTCGCAGCAGCAGATCGCGGATCGGCTCGACTCGCCCGAGCGCTAGCAGCAACTCGACCGGACCCTGGCAAACATCGCGCGTGCCCCAACCGCCGCCGGAGTATTGCTCCAGCCCGCGCGGCGACAGGTAATGCACGAACGCGTTCTGTGCGAACCACGGAATGATGTCGGCGACGCGCGCCAGGTGCTGGCTGAGTGGCCCCGCGGCCGGCGCATTCATCTTCAATTGCGGCGTGAGACCGCCCGGCTTTGCCACGCGCAGCGGCGTCGGCTCACTCTCGGCCACCAATTGCCCGCGAATCCGCAGTGCAGCGGACGCGGCGGGCGCCGTGACGATACATATATATGGCTGTTTTCGGGACCGGCCGTCCGCGAACAGCAATTCGTCCCCGCCGACACGCTGAAACCCGGTGCCGCCGAGCGGAGCGATGGTGAAGCTGCCGTTCGGAAAACGCTGCGCCCTATCGGTGCCTGGCGACGCTGTAGCGACGACATCGTCGCCCTCGCGCCGCCACGCAGCGGAGTCATCGGTGCTGCCGTCGTCGCCGTTCATTGCGACGTGATGCGAAATCAGCAAGCGCAGCGGCTTCGCCGGCGCGACTTCGACACTCAGCGTCACTTCGTGCGCTTCGCTGCTCGCTGCCGCGCGAACCTGGATCGTGTCGCTGCCGAGAGCGTAGATCCAACGACACGCGTTGCGTGTCATCTCGAACGCCGACGGCATATCGAGCAATCGCCACGCGCCATCGACCTCGACAAATATCCGCTGCCCGTGCGAATGGAACAGCCCGATGTAACTATGTGTCGTCGACAGGAATCGGTTGAAGCTCACGTGACCCTGCGTGAGCATCGAGTGGAACACGCCGTTCATCCAGGCGGTCGACGTCAGCGCAGTCTCATCCGGCGTGATGTGCAAACCACTGCGCAGCATGTGACCGTGCGGCCGCATCACACGCAGTTCCTTCGCGCGCGTCACGACATGGCAGTCATCGCCATGAAAAAACGAAAGCAACGCGCCTTGTTCGTCGCGCTCTTCATGCCGCCATTCGCCGGGAAACAGCGCTCGTGCGGCAGTGTCATCGAGATCGTTCGATTGCAACGCCGGAGCCGCAGCGAACAACGGGATGGCCGTAGTCGTCACGTCCGCAGGCACGAAGCCGATCGTCCCTTGCACTGCTTCGGGCAATGCGGTCGCCCGGTCGATGCTTTCGAGATCGGCCGGCGCTGTCGCACCCGGATGATCGGTGCGATACAGGCCGAAGAATCCCGCGCTGATGCTCTGCCCGGCATCGATGTGCAACGTCGCGTCCTGGATCGCAACCATCGAGTGCTCGTGCTGCAAGCGGCGGCCCGGCAGCGCCTTCGTCAGATCGCGCAACTGCATCGCGTCCGTCGCGAATGACGTGGCACTGCGCAGCGAACCGATCACGCACCACGGATTGCGTCCTTCCGCAGGCAGGTTCTGTCGCGAGGCGATCGCGCAGCCTCGCGACTGATGCTGCAGCGGCGTGTGATCGACGTATTGACTGACGTAATACTCGTTGAGCCGCACCGTCCCATACGGCGCCAGCGCGATGTCCTGCGCGTAAATCAGATCGAGCTGATGCTGCGACGGAGTCGTGTTCAGCAGGCGCACGTGCCAGAACCACGCGGGCGCATCCTGCGCGAGCAGCAGCGCGATCACGTAGTCGATGCCTTGCCAGCTGCCAGCACCGATGAGTCTGTTGTCCGCCTGGCGCAGGTCGAAGCGCGTCGCGCTGCGCGGGCCGAGCAGGGGAGCGAATGTCGTCGTGCCGCTGTGGTGTCGGCGCAGATAGAGGTTCGTCGGCCCGCCGTCGAGCTCGTTGCCGACGAACAGGTTCAGCGCAGTGCTGCCGCAGTCGAAGCGGCGGAGCGCGCCGCGCGAGGTCACTTCGAGGCTCAGTCCGGAGCGGCTCGTGAGGCGCCTGGCCGTATCGACCATGTACAAATTTCTCGCGGCGATGCTGCAGAGCTGCCAAGCATACTGCGAGCGGCGTGGGGATGTCGGGTTGAAGCCTGCTGCGCAGGGATGCGCGAATGGCGCGGGCGCAGGATGCGCTGGAGCGGCCGACCCTCAGCCGGGGACGGCGACGTCTGCGAAGAACAGCACGGGTCCGGTCGGTGCACCGGTGGGCGAGCCGCCGGGCGGCTCGAGGCTGATTGCGATCTGCTTCGAACGCGACAGCGCCAGGCGCTGCGCGTCGTTCAACTGCAGAGTCCATTGGCCGCTCTTCGGCATCAGGCCGAGAGACACGGGCGCAGCGCCGCCGCCGGGCAAAGCCCACAACTCGTAGGCACGCGCCGGATCCAGCATCAAGTTCGCGCTCGCGTTGACCTGCAGGGCGCCGCGACTGCGAGTGGCCTCGATGCTCCACATCTGTGTCTGTTGATCCCAGACCGTTGCGATCTGCTCCGTTCTCCCCGGGCCGAAGCCGGTCCACAAGCCGAATGCGATGGCGAGCGCCGCGATGCCCGCGGCCAATGCGAAACGCCAGTTGCCGAACGTCGCGCCGACGCGCTTCGGCCGCAGCGCGCGGTCACGCCGCACGCGGAACTTGATTTGATCCCACACGACCGCGGAAGGCGCGACAGGCACGACACCTGCGAGCAGATCGACCAGACGATCTTCCCACTGACGCACGGCATCGAGCGCTTTCGCGTTGCGCGCGCAGACACGCTCGAAGCGGCGGCGCGCACGCCCGCGCAGCGTGCCCAGCACATACTGCGCGGCCAGCTCCTCGATCAGTTTTGGGTGCTGGTAGTTCATGAGTCCAGGCACCGCTTCAGGCTCGCCAGGCCGCGACGCATCCAGCTCTTGACCGTGCCGAGCGGACTTTCGATCTCGCCGGCGATCTGGTCCTGGGAATAACCATCGACGTACGCCAGCTCTAGGCAGCGACGTTGCTCAGCCGTCAGCTTGCTGAAGCAATCGTGCAGCGCCTTGCGCATGCGCGCGGAAGTGGTCGTGTCGACGAAGTCCGCGGCGGTGATGTCGACCAGCGCCTCGGCCGGCGCATCGTCGATCGGCGACGCCGCCTGCTGCCGGCGGAGCAGGTCGATAGCACGATAGCGCGCGATCGCGGTGATCCAGGCCATCGCCCGGCCGCGGTACGCCACGTACTGATCGGCACGCTCCCAGATCTTCACCATAACGTCCTGCAAGGCCTCTTCCGCGACCGCGCGGCGGCGCAGGATCCGCATCAGGATGCCCAGCAGCTGCCCGGAAACCAGCTGATACAGCTCTTGCAAAGCGCGCTCGTCGCGCTGTGCGCAACGCCCGAGCAGCAGCTCGAGATGCTCCGCCTGCGTCGCGTCCTGCGACGGCAGCGGACCCGCACGAGCCGGGAGCGTCTGGGAGTGAACGTCAGCCATTAGTCCATGTACGTGCATGGGTAGCGTCTGGATGCACCGATTCTCTCAAAAAAATGCCGGCGCACGCAGCACGCCGGCACAGGGGTGGCATAAGCCCCCGAAAACCTAGCGGTCTCTACTGCTCGAAAAGCAGATTGGATGCAGCACTTGCGCGTGCAGATTTCTTTGCATCCGCGCGCAACCTCTTCGCGTATCGCGTCCCAGACATCGCAACCAACCGGAGACGACGATCATGAAGATTCGAACGACTGCTCTCGTGAGCGCGCTGTGCGCCGCGAGCCTGCCGCTGCTGACGCCGATCGTCGCGAGCGGCTCCAGCCATCGCGAAGCGCCGAACATCACGCGCTTGCCGGCGGTGGATTCCACCGACTTCTACATGTTCAATTCGTACGAGGCGAATCGCGGCGACTACGTCACGCTGATCGCGAACTACGTGCCGCTGCAGGATCCGTACGGCGGCCCGAATTACTTCGCGCTCGATCCGAACGCGGTGTACGAGATTCACGTCGACAGCGACGGCGACGCGGTCGAAGACCTGACCTTCCAGTTCCGCTTCAAGAATCGCCTCGGCGAGAACAACACCGGCGCGAAGCTGATGATCGGCGACCAGAATGTCGCCGTGCCGCTGAAGAACATCGGACCGGTCAGCGCGCAGGACGTGTCCAACCTCAACTTCAACGAGAGCTACACGCTGACGATGATTCGCGGCGATCGCCGCACCGGCCAGGTCTCGCCGATCACTCGCACCGGCGACGGCGCGACCGAGCTCGGCAAGCCCTACGACTTCGTCGGCACCAAGACTTTCGGCAGCGTCGCGGGCTACGAGCAGTACGCGAAGACCTTCATCAACGACATCTCGGTGCCAGGCTGCGCCAAGCCGGGCCGCGTGTTCGTCGGTCAGCGCGCAGAGAGTTTCGTCGTGAACCTCGGCAAGGTGTTCGATCTCGTGAACTTCGTGCCGGTCGACGCGGACGTGCCGCCCGACCAGGGCGGTTTGCCCGGCGGCATCGGCATCAAGCAGGACAAGGCGAACGACATCATCGCCGACGCCAACATCACGACGCTGGCGCTCGAGCTGCCGGCCGCGTGCCTCACCGGCAACGGCAACGGCGTGATCGGCGGTTGGACTTCGGCAAGCATGCGCCAGGCGCGCATCCTCAACCCGAACGCGAACTTCGCGAAGCCCGACGTCAACGGCGGTGCGTGGACGCAGGTTTCGCGTCTGTCGGCGCCGCTGGTCAACGAGCTCGTGATCGGCCTGCCGGACAAGGATCGCTACAGCGCCAGCGAGCCGAAGGACGACGGTCAGTTCGCGAAGTACGTGACGAATCCGACGCTGCCGGCGCTGCTCGATGCGCTGTTCAACAAGGCGGTGAACGACATCCTCAAGCCGCCTACGCCGATTGCGAACATCGCGCCGTCGAATCTGCCGCGCATGGATCTGGTCACGGCGTTCCTGACGGGCTTCAAAGACGTGAACCAGCAGAAGACTGTGACGCCGTCCGAGATGATGCGTCTCAACACCAAGATCGCGGCGCAGCCCGCTGACATGCAGAGCACCTTCGGTGTCGCTGGCAACGATCTCGCCGGCTTCCCGAACGGCCGCCGTCCGGGTGACGACGTGGTCGATATCGCGCTGCGCGTGGTGATGGGCCGCTTGTGCCATCCCGTGCCCGTCAACGGCACGCTGACGGACCTCAAGCTGTGCAAGCCCGAAGACGCGCCGCTCGGCAAGGTCGCGTTCACCGATGGCGCGCCGATCAGCGCTGCGGATTTCGACGAGACGTTCCCGTACCTGCGCACGCCGCTTCCCGGCGCGACCAACTAAGGAGCGACCGTCATGAAGATCCACAGAATGACTGGCTTGGCAGTTGCTGCCGTGCTCGCGACCGCTGGTCTGGCGGCGTGCGGCGGTGGCGGCGGCTACGGCGGCGGCAACTCGCCGCCTGCCGCGAAGCAGGCGCCGACGATCGTCGGTCTCGCGAATCAGACGTTACCTCAGGACACGACGACGCCCGTGCTGACCTTCCAGGTCGGCGACGCGGATTCGGGTGCGAATGCCGTGACCGTCACGGCGACTTCGTCCGATCCGTCGATCATTCCCGCGGCGGGAATCGTGCTCGGCGGCAGCGGCACGAATCGCACGTTGCAGATCACTCCGGCTCCGGAAGTATTCGGCAACGCGACGATCACGATCCGCGCCGCCGATCCCGATGGGCTGTTCGTCCAACAGGTGGTCGGCGTCACCGTCAATGGAGTGTTCGTGTCGTTCACGACGACCGTGATCGATGCGTTTGGCGACGCGGAAAACGGTGAGCCGCGTTCACTGCGAGGGTTCACGTTCACCCAGGACGCGGACGAGGACCCGAACGCGTTCAACGCGCTCTTGCAGTGAGCCCCATGCGGCGCTATTTCCCCATGGCGTTGCTCGCGGTCGCAGCCTTCGGCATGGATGCCGAAGCTGCGGTCCGCGTTTATCGGCCGGACGATCCGGGGCAGGTCGTATTGCGGCTCGGCAGCTCGACCGGCGAGTCGCAGCTCGCACAGTTGCGTGCTGCAAGTCTCGCCGCTCCGAACGACCTCGATGCAACCATTCGCTATGTCGATGAGCTGATCGTCGCCGGCGCGCGCAGCGGCAACGAGCGTTACTACGGCTACGCCGAGCAAGTCGTGCAGGGCGCCGGCGACGCGGGCAATCTTGCATTGAAGCTGCGCCGCGCGCGGCTTCTGCAGCACAAACACGAATTCGCAGCCGCCGAGCAAGTGCTCGGCGAGATTCTCGATAGCGACAGCCATCATCGCGAAGCGCGCCTGATGCGCGCGCAGGTCAGGCTGCATCTCCACGAGCCGCAGCAAGCGCTGGCGGACTGCACGGCGCTGATGCCGTTCGTCGATTTGCTCACTTCGACGACCTGCATAGCGCAGGCTCGCGCGGCACAGGGCGACTTGCCGCGAGCACAAGCGTTGCTGCTGCGCGTGCTGGACTATCAACGCGGCGAGGATGCGACCCGAAGCTGGGCCGCAGGGGTCGCAGCGGAATTCGCCGTCCGACTCGGCGATCAAGGCACTGCGGAACGATGGTATCGCGAGTCTTTCGATCTCGATCCACTGAGTCACTACGCGCGCATCACCTACGCCGACTGGCTGTTGTCGGCCGGACGATTCGCTGAGGCACTGCAAGTGGCGAATCGCGGCGGCTCGCTTGCGGACCGGGCACGCAGCGTGCTCGCTAGCCGCGACGCCGGGACGCTCGATGCCCAGCGCTTGCAACTTGCCTGGCAGGAAGCCGATGCGCGCAACGAGCGAGCGCATCTGCGGGATCGAGCCCGCTTCGAGCTGACGCTGCTGCACGACCCGGCGAAGGCGAAGCCCGATGCCCGTGCGAGTTTCCAGGAGCGGAACGAAGCCGACGACGCGCTGCTGCTCGCCGCGACTGCGGCTGCCACTCATGATCGCGAATCGCTGAACGCCGTCCAGGCGTGGCAGCAGCGCTATCACTACCAGGACGTGCGTCTCGACACTCTGCTCGGAGTTTCACGATGAGGAAGCTGCTGGTCGGCATCGTGCTGCTCTTCGCTTACGTAGGCGCGTTTGCGCACACGTCCGGCAGCAGCTTCCTCGCCTTGCGGGCAGAGGGCGAATCGACTGTGCACGCGGAGTGGGATTTCGACCTTCGCGATCTGCATCAGTCATTGCAGTTGGATATCGATGGTGACGGCACGCTGACATGGTCCGAAATCCTGGCTGCGCGACCGGCGATCGAATCGCTCGTGCTTGCACGAACGCATCTCAGCTCGAAAGCCGGCGCGTGCACGCTTGCATCCACGGACGTTCCGGCGATCGCTGAGCACGGCGACGGGCCGTATCTGCGCTTCATCGCGACGTTTACGTGTCCGCCCGGACCGCTCGCACTCGATCATTCCGGGTGGGTCGCGTTCGATCCCGGGCATCGAGCGCTGCTTGAATTCCAGGCGGCCAACGGCGAGCGTGCGCAAGCAATCCTCGGCGGCAGCGCTCAGGAGTGGCACGCGACGGAGTCTCGCCTCGCGCATCTCGCGCGCTTTCTGCTCGAAGGCATGCGACACCTGCTCACGGGCTATGACCACCTGGCATTCCTCGGCGTTCTGTTGCTCGCGCTGGCGCGGCGGCGTCGGTCAGGCGAATCCTCTTCGCTGCTGCAGATGTTGAGACGCGCATTCGCTGTGATCACGGCGTTCACGCTGGCGCATTCGCTGACGCTGGCGTTAGCGTCGACGGGGTACGTGACGCTGCCGTCGAAGCCGGTCGAAGTCGCCATCGCGCTTTCGGTCATGATCGCGGCGCTGTTGAACCTGTCGCGTGGCGCGGCTGCGCATGGCTGGAAGCTCGCATTCGCGTTCGGCCTGGTGCACGGCCTGGGCTTCGCCGGGGCGCTGGCGGAACTGGCCAGCGGGCGGATCGACCTGTTGGCGCTCGCGGCCTTCAACGTCGGTATCGAGACGGCGCAGGTGGCAATCGCCGCCGCGGCCGTGCCGCTGATCTGGTGGCTGTTCCGCGGTCTGCGTAGCGAGCGCGTCGGCGTCCCGCTCGCGTCTGTGTCGGTCGCATGCGTCGCTGCTGTGTGGGTCGGGTCGCGGCTGGCAGCCTGAATAAATATTCGTCGTCGCTGCTGCATCCAGCACAGGTTCGCGCCCGTAGCGGGACGTGATCGGTCAGCTTTGCCGACACATGCGGGGAGAGGACGTGACAGCAGGAATCGGGAGCACTCTTGCGCTACGATCGTCGGCCATGGTCGTGCAGGCGACAGTAAACGAAGTTCCGCAGTCGGACGCGGCGGTCGTGCGCAACCTGGCTGCGCTCGTCGAGCGCATGCGCATCGGGCAGGAGCGGGCACTCGAGGAGCTGTACGACGCGACGGTCGGCAAGCTGTATGCGCTCGCCTCGGCGATTCTGCGCAGCGCTGAGGACACCGAGGAAATCGTCTGCGAGACCTACGCGTATGCGTGGGCGAACGCGTCGCGCTTCGACGCGAGCCGTGCGAATGCGCTCGGCTGGCTGCTGATGCTGTGTCGCAGCCGTGCGCTCGACAGATTGCGTCAACGGCGTGCCACGGCGAATGCCGTCGAAGTAGCGGCGTTGCGCGAGGCCAGCGCCGGCGGTCCCGATCAACCTTGCGACATCCTGTCGTTGATGCAATCACGGAGCAGCGTGCACGCAGCCCTTTCGCAATTGACGCCCGAGCGGCGCCGTCTGATTTCGCTCGCCTTCCTGCAAGGCCTGTCGCACCAGGAGATCGCAGACGTGACGCGCTTGCCGCTCGGCACCGTCAAGAGTCACGTGCGTCGTGCGCTGACGCAGTTGCGCGAAGCACTGGAGGGCACGTGAGTCGCTCGCCCGACGACGAAGACCTGATGCAGGATCTGCACGATTCGCTCGCAGCGGCCGTGCAGCCCGCGGAGCTTGGCAGCGAGCTCCGTGATCGCATGCGTCGCCGCACGCTGGCGCTGGCTCGCGAGCAGGCGCCGGACGGCACTCGTACCCTGCACGCTGCCGACGCGATTTGGATCGAAGTCGCACCGTTTGTGGAAGTGCGCGAGCTGCGGCGGGACGAAGTTGCGGGCACGCACATGAGCCTGGTGCGCATGCGGCCGGGCGGCATGGTGCCGGCGCATCGTCACGAGTGCGAAGAAGAATTCATCGTGCTCGAAGGCGAGTGTCACATCGGCACGCACAAGCTCGTGGCCGGCGACGTGCACATCGCGCCGGCCGGTACGTGGCACGAGCCGGTCACGACACAGACCGGCGTGCTGGTTCTGTTACGAGGGGAATATCCGCATCCGTCTCCTGCGCGCTGACGTACTGGGCAGTTACACACAACTGTCACGCATGCCCAGGACAATCCCGCCATGCTTTTGTCGACGCGAACTCTGGCCGCGGCCGGCCTCGCTGCGCTGTTGCCCGCGCTCGCGCTCGGCGGCGGCGTGCCTAGCTCGACGCAGTGGCTCGAAGAAGTTGTCGTCACCGGCAAGCTGGAGCGCCTCGGCGGCGATCCGTCATCGGCAACAGTCGGAGTCGCGACTTCGGAACAGCTTGATTTGCGACCGGTGCTGCGCACCGGCGAACTGCTGGAAGTCGTGCCCGGACTGATCGTCACGCAGCACAGCGGCAGCGGCAAGGCGAATCAGTACTTCCTGCGCGGCTTCAATCTCGATCACGGCACCGACCTCGCGACCAGCGTCGACGGCGTGCCGGTGAACATGCCCACGCACGCGCACGGCCAGGGTTACACCGACATCAACTTCGTGATTCCCGAGCTGGTCGACTTGATCGAGTATCGCAAGGGCACGTACTACGCGGACACCGGCAATTTCTCGGCGGCTGGTGCGGTGAATCTGCGTTATCGCTCGACGCTCGACGCGCCGTTCGTCGCGCTCGAAAGCGGCGATCACGACTACCTGCGCGGGCTCTTCGCCGCGGCGCCCGAGATCGGCGGCGGCACGCTGCTGGCTGGTCTCGAGCACTCGACGAACAACGGCCCGTGGTTGCTGGAAGAGAGATTTCACAAGACCAATACGCTGCTGCGCTACTCGCACGACACCGCTAACGGCCGCTTCTCCGTAACCGCCCAAGGCTACGACGGCGAGTGGCGCTCTACGGATCAGATCCCTCTGCGCGCGGTGCAGTCGGGTGCACTCGATCGTTTCGGCTTCGTCGATCCGACGGACGGTGGCGAGTCGCATCGTTACAGCCTCGCAGCGGATTGGTACGAGCAGATCGGCGCCGGCCGGCTGCACGCGAATGCGTACGCGATCGACTATCGCCTCGATCTGTTCTCGAACTTCACGTATGCGATCGATACTGAGCACGGCGATCAGTTCGAGCAACTCGACGACCGTCGCGTGTACGGCGGACAGCTGACGTGGGCGCGGCCGTTAAGCTTGCTGGGGCTGTCGCACGAGCTGGATCTGGGCCTCGAGCTGCGCCGCGACGACATCGGGACCGTCGGTCTGTACAAAACGGTGGCGCGCGCACGAATCGACACGACGCGCGAGGACGCTGTCAGACAGAACAGCTACTCCGCGTACTCGACTCTGAAGACCCACTGGAGCGAGCA
>Ga0105248_10002799_pt1 | contig 19392 bp, 14 predicted proteins | sample KBSS34metaG_FD_81524 | JGI IMG/M metagenome (GOLD analysis project Ga0105248, IMG submission 81524) | Switchgrass rhizosphere microbial communities from Kellogg Biological Station, Michigan, USA - KBS S3-4 metaG | ecosystem: Host-associated > Plants > Roots > Rhizosphere > Soil | place...
GAGCACGAGCGCACCGGGCGGCCATCGATGAGGACGGTGCATGCGCCACAGGCGGCAATGCCGCACCCGAACTTGGTGCCGGTCAGGCCGAGCGTGTCGCGGATCGCCCAGAGGAGCGGGGTGTCGGGCTCCACATCGAGTGAACGGTCCTGACCATTGACCTTGATCGCAATCGACATGATTTCGCCTCCGCTTGGACGCACATTACATCAATTCGCCGCAATCTCAGCCGTGAAACCTGAACGGCTTCGTCGTGATTTTAGCGTGACCCAAATTGGGCGGGCGCAGATCGAGCACAGGTCGCGAAGTACGAACGCACGTATCGCAAGGCCCTCTTCACAAATGTTGTTAACTCGACCGGTAACTCTTGTTGCGCTTGTCATTTGTCCCACCTAAGATCGCCCGCTCTTAGCTCCTCCTTCCAGCGAGGTGCGTGATGCGCAAGGTCAGCGGTGCAGTCGGTGCGGCAGTGCTTCTCTCGTCGATTCTCATCTCGGCCCAGGCGGGTCAATCTGTTCCAACCTCCGGCAACGAACGGTCCACGGCCTGGTTCGTTGAGCTCTCCAGCCCGCCGGCCGTCGAAGGCTCATCGGTCGCAACGCTCGACGGGGAGGAGGCAGCATTCCACAACTCCGCAGCCGCAGCGGGAGTGAACTACACGCGCGGCCGCAGCTTTCGCAAGCTCTGGAACGGCATCACGGTCGGTGCCTCCCCGAGCGACGTCGCAAAAATCCGCGGCCTCTCGGGGGTTCGCGCGGTCTACCCGGTCGCGAACGTTACCGTCGCTCAAGCCCAGACGCCCGGTCCGCCGGTTGCGGATCTGATCACGGCACTTGCCATGACGGGGGCCGACATTGCGCAAGAAACTCTAGGCTTCACCGGCCGCGGCGTGACCGTGGCGGTCATCGATACCGGGATCGACTACGACCATCCCGACCTCGGCGGATGCTTCGGCCCGGGATGCCGTGTCAGTAAAGGGTTCGACTTCGTCGGCGACGCGTACAACAACGACATCACGTCGCCCGCGTACAACCCGATTCCCACGCCCGATCCATTTCCCGACGACTGCAACGGCCACGGTACCCACGTCAGCGGCATCGTCGGCGCGAACGGGCAGTTGAAGGGCGTTGCGCCGGAGGTGACGTTCCACGCCTATCGCGTCTTCGGCTGCAACGGCTCGACGAGCGCCGACATCATGCTTGCCGCGATGGAACAGGCGATGGACGACGGTACGGATGTCGTGAACATGAGCATCGGGTCCGCGCTGGCCTGGCCGAACTACCCGACGTCCCAGGGCGCCGATCGTCTCGTGAAGCACGGCATCGTCGTCGTCGCGTCGATTGGCAACGAGGGCGCGCTCGGTCTCTATGCCGCGGCGGCACCGGGCAACGGGAAAGACGTCATCGGCGTCGCGTCGTTCGACAACACCCACGCGAATCTCACCGCCTTTTCGATTACACCCGACAACATGCTCATCGGCTACATCGAGGCGGCTGGCGCGCCGCCGCCGCCGGTGACAGGCAGCTTTCCAATGGCGCGTACCGGGACGACGACCACCGCGAACGATGCGTGCAATCCGCTGGCACCCGGATCGCTTACCGGCAAGGTGGCGCTGATTCGCCGTGGCACATGTGGCTTCTACCAGAAAGCCTTCAACGCGCAGACCGCCGGTGCGGCGGGCGTCGTGTTGTACAACAACGTCGCCGGCTTCATTTCACCGACGGTTGCCGGCGCGCCTCCGATCACCATTCCTGTCGTCAGCATCACGGCGGCGAGGGGCGCTTTGATCGACGGCCGCCTCCAGTCCGGTCCCGTCACGCTCACCTGGACGTCGCAGATCGCGAGCGAGCCGAATCCCACAGCGAACCTGATCTCGACTTTCTCGTCGTACGGCCTCCCGCCGGATCTCAGTTTGAAGCCGGATCTGGGTGCACCCGGCGGCACCGTTCGTTCGACCCTTCCGCTCGAGCAAGGTGGATACGGAAATCTGAGCGGCACGTCGATGTCCTCGCCGCATGTCGCCGGTGCCGTCGCCCTGCTCCTCCAGGCGTCGCCGAAGACGCGCCCCGACGAAGTGATGGCACGCCTGCGCAACACCGCGCGTCCGCACCTCTGGGCCGGCAACCCCGCCCTTGGGTTCCTGGACAACGTGCACCGGCAGGGGGCCGGCATGCTCCGCATTGACGATGCGATCGAGACCGACGCGCTCGTGACGCCGAGCAAGCTCGCGCTCGGGGAAATCGAGAGCGGGAGCATCACAGAGAAAATCGAGATCACGCTGGACGACACCCACGGTCATCGCGGCAAGGGAGGGCACGCGAACGACGACGCCGTGACCTATACGCTCGGACATGAGGCGGCGCTTGCGACCGGACCCAACACGTTCGCGCCACAGTTCCTCGCGGCGTTCGCCACGGTGGCGTTCAGCAAGAACACGGTGACACTTGGAGGCTCCGCACACCACAACGACGCGTCCATCCGTGTCACGATCACGCCGCCCTCGGTGCCGGCCGCGCGCCTGTTCGGCGGCTACATCACGCTCACGCCGGATGACGGCAGCCCGGTCCTGCGGGTGCCGTACTCGGGATACAACGGCGACTACCAGGCGATCACAGTCCTGGTGCCGACGCCGAACGGATTCCCCTGGCTCGCAAAACTTGTGGGCAACTCATTCTTCAACCAGCCGTCTGGCGCTTCCTACACGATGGCCGGCAACGACGTCCCGTTCTTCCTCGTGCACTTCGATCATCAGGTGCAGCTTCTGGCGATGGAGATCATCGACGTGTCGAACGGCGCATCGCAGGGCTTCGCTGATCTGGAGGAGTTCCTGATTCGCAACAGTGCCCCGACGAGCTTCTTCGCGGTTCCGTGGGACGGCACGTCGATAAAAAAGATCGGGGGCAAGCTGAAAACGCTTCCCAACGGGGCCTACCGTATCGAGCTGTCGGTGTTGAAAGCACTCGGTGATCCCGACAACCCGGCGCACACCGAGCACTGGACGTCGCCGAACATCGTCATCGCCCGGCCGTAAGACATCCGCGCCGCTGCCGCCCCAGCAGAGGTCCCGCTTTCGTGAGCGGGCTTCGCGGGGCGGCCGCGCGCCGGATCCGTCCCTCCGCTCAGTCAGCGCCCGGCCGGACGTCCCTTTTCGAAAACCCGAGCGCGCATCCGTTGTCATGAGTCGCCCGGCGCGACGCCATTCATGTTTGAGATAGGCTAGCGACCAAGTAGCCCGTGCTGCGCGAGGAGGGGTGACCGATGAGTGACGCAATCGAGACGCTCGTGGAACAGTTCGAATCGCGCACGCTGACGCGCCGCCAACTGGTCGCCTCGCTCACGGCGCTCGTCGCGAGCGCGGCCAGCGCCGGGGCGCAGACTCCTGCGCCGCCGGCCGTGTCGCTTCTTGCGCCGGGACGGTCGCTGAACCATGCCTCGCTGGCGGTCAGCGACGTCGAGCAGGCCGCGGCGTTCTACGGCACACTGCTCGGCGCGAAGGTCGTGAGCCGTCCCGGCAACGGCGGGATCAACCTTGGCCTCGGCGATGGGTTCCTCGGCGTCTACAAGCTGAACAACCCGGGCACCGTGAATCACATCTGCATCGGCGTGGACAACTTCGATGCCGACCGGCTGGCCGCAAAGTGCAAGGACATGGGCGTCACCGCCACGGTGGATCGCAACCCGGCCAACCGCACGAGCGGCGGCGACCAGCTCTATCTCCAGGCGTTCGACAACCACCGCCTGCAGATTGGCCCGCACGGATATCAAGGCTGATCGAAGGCGGTCCTGGACGCGCGTCAGGCATGGGAGGAAAGATGATCTCGAATCGTTGCCGCCCACACGGCCGCGGCCGTCTGGCGGGTGTGCTCGCGTCGCTCGCGGTGATCCCGCTGCTCGTTGCGTCGCTCCCCGCCCAGACGCCGGCAACTTCCACAGCCTGGTTTGGCCAGATGCTGCCCGGGCCTGCAAGTGACGGCCTCGCGCCGGCGTTCGACACGGTCCACACGGACATCGGGGCCCAGCCGGCGATCTTTGGGCCCGGCCCGAAGGATCCGGAGTTGGCGGGGCGGCGCATCAAGGACGACCTCCGGACGATTGTCGGATTTTCGTTGAAGAGCCGGGCGAACGGCGACTTCCTGTGGGGCCGCATCAGCGGACTGCCGCCGTACCATGAAACCGCGGCGTGGGCGGTCGCGCAGCTCAAGGCCGCTGGCCTGAAAGACGCACACCTCGAGGACTTCACGACGACGCTGACCATTCCGGTTGCCGGCGAGGTCCGCCTGCTGGGAAACCGCGATTTCGGGGCGGGAACGGAAGACGTGACGCTGAAATCCGTCATGGTCGGCGGCACCAACGCGGGGGGAACGGCGACAGCGCCGCTCATTTACGTCGGCCGTGCCACCGACGCCGATCTCGTGGGCCGCGACGTCAACGGCAAGATCGCCGTGCTGCACTCGACACCAAATCCCGGCTTGTTCAGCACGAACGAGGTGGGCCGCCCCGCTGCACTGGCGAGAATGGGCGCCGCCGCCGTGATCGAGATCCTCGAGCAGCCGGCGAACATGCAGTCGTACGACGGCAACCGTCACGGCTGCAGCCCCAACCTGTGTTTCACCGTCGGAGGCGAGGACGGATTCTTCCTCGAGAGCGTGCTCGGCAAGGCGGCCGTCGCGGGCAAAACGATCACCGCCCGGGTGAGCGCGACCAGCAAGGAGATGACCGGTCTGCAGAGCGCGAACGGTGTGGCCACCATTCCGGGCAAGACGGACCGCACGGTCCTCATCAACGCGCATGCGGACGCGTTCTTCACCGGCGCCGACGACAACGGCGGAGGCGTGGCGACGCTCCTCGCCCTGGCGCGCCACTTCGCGAAGCTGCCGCAACCGGATCGTACGCTCGTGTTCATCGTCAGCGCCGGCCATCACTCGCCGGGCAACGGCCTGGCGCAGTTCCACAAAGTGCACGACGCCGACCTGGTGGCGAGAGCCGACCTGGTGATCAACCTCGAACACGTGGGCGCCGCGGGCATGGTGAAGTCGGCCGTCGAGCGTCAGGCGAACAACTTCGGGCTCAAGCCGCTGGCGACGACGGCGGATTGGCCGAAACAGGTGGGGGTGAGCAACCGGGCGCCGTTTCTCATCGACCTATGGCGCCAGGGCGGCATGTGCTTCGGGCTCAACCTGCAGCGTGTGGTGGACCGGGGCAACCCCGGCGAGATGGGCGCGTTCGCGAGCGCGGCCTTTCCATCGACTCAGATGATTTCGGCCGGTCCGATGTATCACACGAGCGGAGAATCGGTCGACGCGGTTCCGGACGAGTCGCTCGAGCGGGCCGCCCGTTTCTTCGCGTTCTTCATCAGCGAAGTCGATCGCGCGCCGCAGGCCGTCCTGCAGGGCGGCGGCTGGACGGCCCGGAGCAATTGCCCCGCAACTCCCTGACCTGCCGGTCGCCTGTACGCCTGGGTCAACGTCGTTGACGACGATGGCAACAACGGCCATCACGACTAGTCCGACGTTGTAGTGCGAGGTGGGAGGGGGCGCGTGTGCGCGGCACACGCGCCTCCCGAGCGTGAGAGCGTTACTTCGGGGCGATCGTCGGATTCACCCAGCCGTTCTTCATCACGCCATGCGACGGACGGAAGCTGAGATAGTCCACGTGATCGGGAATATCGTACCAGCCATGGATCACGCCCGGCGGAACGATCAGCACGTCGCCGACCTTCAACTCGACTTTGCGAGAGCCAACCGCCACGCCGCCGCCGCAGCCCGGACCGTTCGGTCCGCCGTCGGGGTTGTTCGTGCTCTGCCGGCCGTTGAGGAGCTTGCCATCGATGAACGCGATGCCGCTGCCCGAGATGATGTAATAGCCCTCGGTCTGATTGTCGTGCGTGATGGCGCCCTGAAGGGCGTCCGCCGGCGGGTTTGGATCTTGTGCTCCGCACGGCGTCGGCGGCGGCGCTGGCGGGACATTGGCTCGACCGGCGGCAGCCGGGGCATTGCCGCGAGCAGGCGCAGCCTTGGCCTCCGCGACCGTCATCACCTTCTGCTTCCCGCGATGAATGACGCCCAGTTCCATGCTCCAGCCGTCGCCGATATCGACGACCCTGGCATTCTCGTCACGGGTCGTTACGCTCTGTTCCGTGGCGCTGATCTTGTCGATCTCGGCCTTGGTGATGACCGTCGCCGTCGTCGGATTTCCCGGCCTGATCTGGGCGTGAACCACCAGCGGAATCAAAACTGCCGCCGTCAAAGGAACCAGAACCGCCGCCGCAAGCGAAACTTTCAGTGCCGTGTTTTTCATGGTGCTCCTCCACATGTGGCAGTCAGCCCGCCAATCGGCGCTACTGTATCCGTGAAGACCGTTCTCGCATAGGACAAAAACCCGGATAACGAGAGACGATTCCGCGAGCGACGCGGTGCGTCGGCTCGACGAAGTCGCGAATGAAATTGGAGGCGCCGCCCGGATTTGAACCGGGGGTGGAGGTTTTGCAGTCGTAATGCACCAGCTTTCGCCTCTCAATGGACTCAACGACTTGCGGGGATCGTTCGAGATTCCGCGCGCTTTCGCCTCGCAACGATTGCACAGTTTGTATCGCGTTCACTCGCCGTGGGGACAAGATAGGGACAACCGACCAGCAGAAAACACCGGCTTTCCTCGGACGAAGCCAGGCGGATTGCCCGGGCGATCCGACCTTGGCGGATCGCTATGACCAGAAGAAGTACTGGCCCAAGGTGTACACCTATGTCCGCCGGGAGTTCAGCCAACCAGCCGAACACGTTTCCAACGAGGCTTTAGTAGCGGCAACCAGCCCGGTCCCGGGCCATGGTCCTTTGATCGTCGGTGAGATGCAGCTGCCATGAAGGCGATCGATCGACTCCGCTGACACGATTCGTCCGTCATGGTCTTAGCTCGAGCGTCGCGCTGCTGACATCTTCCGACGCAAACAGTCTCGCGAACGGCCCATCGCGAGCAACCAGATCTGCTGGAGCTCCCTCCTCCACGATGCGGTTGTCTTCGAGCACCACGACCCTCGTCGCTGTCATCGCCAGGCGATACCGATGGGTGATCACGATAACCGTCTGATCGCGCAGCCCGTTCGGCTCGCGGTAACCCGCCAACACCGTCCGTTCCGTTCGTGGATCCAGCGCTGCTGAGGGTTCGTCGAGAACCAATACGAGAGGTCGGGCGAGGATCGCGCGTGCCAGTGCCATGCGCTGACGCTCACCTGCCGACAGCAGATAGCCGCGTTGCCCGACGATGGTCTCGTATCCGAGCGGCAACGCCATGACGAAATCGTCCAATCCCGCCGCCTGCGCGGCTCGCCGGACTTCCGCGGGCGTCGCCTCCGGACAGCTGTAGCGGATGTTCTCGAGGACCGTCGCGTTAAACGCAATCGGTTCCTGTTCGACCAACATCACGTTGCGCCGTAGATCGTCGAGTGCCAGTGCTCTCACGTCCACGCCATCGAACAACACGAGGCCCGCATCCGGATCGGCAAAGCGCACCACCAGATCGGCGATGGTGGACTTCCCACTTCCGCTGGCGCCCACGACCGCGACGATCTCGTTTGGCTGGGCGCTGAAGGACACATCCTGAAGAATCGGTCGCCCGCCGAGATCAACCGACACGCGGCGAAGTTCGACCGTGCCTTTTGGATCCGGCAGTCGAACGGGCGTGTCCGGCTCGGTGACGTCGGGCGGCGTCGAGAGCAATTCCTGTACTCGACGAAGCGACACCTGCACGGTGGCGAGGCTGGCCCAGAGCGCCATCAATGCGTGCGCCGGCTGCATCAGGCGCATCTGGTACGCCATGAAGGCGATGAACGTGCCAAGGGAGAGCGTGCCGTTGACGACCTCGCGGCCACCGATGATGAACACCGCGGTGTGCCCGATCGACCAGACTAGCGTGGGGCCGCCGCCCGCCAGATACGACCACAGTTGCATCCGCATCAGCGCGCTGACGAACGCCCGATTGCGATCGCGAAACCGGTCGGCCTCGCGCTGCTGGGCGTTCGCCGTCACGACGAGACGCATCGCCTGCAGCGTCTCGACCAGAAACGTGCCGACGTCGGCGCTTGTTTCCCGGACTCGTTTGACGCGGATCGCCAGATGTCGGCGGACCATCGCCAGCAGGCAGATGCTGACTGGGACGAGCGCGAGGCCAATCAGCGCGAGCCGCGTGTCGAGCCAGAACATCGCCGCGACGCTTCCGAACAGAAACAGCACGTTCCCGACCAGCGCCAGCAGCGATTCCGACATCACCCGCTGGATCTCGGCGACGTCGTTGTTGACGCGCGCGAGAATCTCGCCGGTGGCGACCCGGGCGTAAAACCGGGGCGATAAGCGCTGCAGATGGTGGTAGAGCGCCAGCCGCATGTCGAAGAGCATGTCTGCAGACACTCGCGTGTACAACAGTCCGACGTAGGTCGACACGATGAAACCGGCGATCGAGGTGAACGCAAAGATCTCGACGATCTGATAGAGAGCCTGGAGATCGCGCTGCCCAAAGGCGCGATCCACCAGTGATCGCGAAAGGTAAGGAAGCACGAGGGAAAAGATCGTGCTGATGACGCTCAGCGCCAGCACGACGGCGAGGCGGCGCCGGTAGCGGACGACGTAATGGAGCGCCTCCCTATATTCCTGGGTCATGGATCAGTAAGATGGTATGCTCGAACGCCATCCGAGCGCGATGGGCGAGGAGGGAGACCGTTGTTCGCATTGCAGCGACGGGAATTCCATCAGTTTCAGGGCGGTGGCCGCGAATTCCTGTATCTCGTGCCCAGCGCCGCCGTGTTCGAGCTTGATGAGCCCGGACGCGCGGTGCTCGACTTCCTGGACGGCACCACCTGCTCGGAAGACTGCCTGGTTGACGGGCTGTCGGCCCGATTCCCCGCGCCGCTCATTCGCGAAACGATCCTCGACCTGCTGAACGCGCGGGCGATCGGCCTCGAACATCTCCAGGACGGTGAAGGGCCGAAGCAGTTGCCGATGATGCCCTTCCCGCTGAACACACTCGTTCTGAACGTCACGAACCAATGCAACCTGGCCTGCACGTACTGCTACGAGTACGGCGAGGACAAGATTGTCGACACCGAGCACGGTCAGCAATCGAAGTTCATGTCGGAGACCACGGCCCGCGAGGCGGTCGATCTGCTGCTGAAGGAAAGCGGCCGCGTCGCGCACATGACCTTCTTCGGCGGCGAAACGCTGCTGAACTTTCCGGTGCTCAAGTCGACGATCGCGTACGCGCGTGCCCAAGCCGCGGCAGCCGGCAAGACGATCGACTTCAGCCTGACGACGAATGCGACGCTGTTGCGTACCGACATCATCGAGTTTCTCGCCGAGAACGAGATCGGCGTGACCATTTCGATGGACGGCCCTAAAGATCTGCAGAACAAATTCAGGATCTTTCACAACGGCGCCGGCAGCTACGAAGTCGTGGCGCCGAAGATCAAGGAACTGCTGAAAACGCATCGCACCCGTCCGATTGGCGCGCGTGTGACGCTGACCTCGGAAACCATCGATGTGACGCGCATCTATCGGCATCTCACCGAGGAGTTCGGGTTCTGGGAAGTCGGGTTCGCGCCGGTCACGACCTCGCCGCAGCAGCAGTACGCGATCAGCGACCACGGGTTCGATCGCATGCTCGGCCAGTTCCGCGAGCTCGGGCAGGAGTTTCTCGAACACGCGGTCGAGAACAGGCATCACGGGTTTTCCAACGTCAAGGACACGCTCGAGGAAATTCACAAGGGTGTCAGCAAGGCGTATCCGTGCGGCGCGGGCCTCGGCCTGCTGGGCGTGTCGACCGACGGCGACATCGCGGTGTGCCACCGGTTTGCCGGATCCGACAAGCACAAACTGGGCACGGTGAAAACCGGCATCGATCGCGCCGCGCAGGCAGACTTTCTCGAGCAGCATCACATCGCCGACAAGACCGATTGTCATACGTGCTGGGCGCGGCCTCTCTGTTCGGGCGGGTGCTACCACGAGGCGCACGTCCGATACGGGACGACGCGGCGGCCCAACCTGCATTACTGCGAGTGGATTCGCGGCTGGACCGACACCTGTCTGCAGATCTACGGCGAGCTGGCGGTGCGGAATCCCGATTTCATCGCTCGATTCGATCGCGACGAGGCGAGAGCGGAGGCAGTGCTGTGACCCATCTGAAGCCGATCAATCGCAAGGCGCACCGCGTGGTCGATCTCACGAAGGCGAACGACGGCAGGGACGTCGTGGCGCTCCAGCAGCTTCCGGCGCCGCCGCATTTCCCGCTTGGCTGTTCGCTGGCGTTCTCGCCAGGCTGGGAAGCCGATTCGACGGGCGGGACGGCAGGGCTCTGTCAGCCGGTCGAACGGGACATCTTCGACTGTCATCTTGGCTGCTTCTGGCCGGCCCATGTGCCCGATCAGTTGAACCACTCACCCAACTGGACCGGTACCTGCGCCACCGCACAAAAGGACTGGCGAAAGCTCGATCTCGTGTTTCCGGGATAGGCGCGCCATGATCACCCGCAGTCGAGGGATCGCCGCCGCCGTGTTTGTGGTGACCGTGCCGGCGCTGATCGTCGCGGGCAGGGCGCAGGCGCCCGCGCCGGCCTCTGCTCAACGGCTCCAGACGCAGGGTCCCTCCGACGAAGGCATCCCCGTCACCGATCCGGTCGTCGTCAGGGCATGCGGGTCATGCCACACCCGCGACGACAAGCAGCGGATGACGCGCATTTCCGATCGTCGCGCGACACCCGAAAACTGGGAGCTCACGATCCGGCGCATGATGTCGCTCAACAACGTGCAGTTGACGCCGGACGTCGCGCGAGCGGTCATCAAGTCGCTGGCTGATTCGCACGGCCTGTCGCCCGAAGAAGCGCGGCCTATCCAGTTCGAAGCCGAGCGCCGTCTGATCGACTTCGCCTACGAGGGCGACAAGGACACCAACACGCTGTGCAGCCGGTGTCATTCGATTGGCCGCGTCCTCAGCGAGCGGCGGACGAGAGACGAGTGGACGAGGCTGATCGCCATGCACCGGTACTACTATCCGGGCATTGACGGCGCGTCGGGTGGATTCCGTCGCGGGGGTCCCCCGCCAACCAGTGCTGCGCTTGCCGCACGCGGACGCGCGGCTGAACAAGCCGGAAGAGACACCGAAGACCAGGAGCCGATGGATAAGGCGCGTGACGTGTTGTCGCGCAACTTTCCGTTGACCTCCAAAGAGTGGACGTCCTGGTCGGCGGCGATGCGCACGCCGAAACTCGCCGGGCGCTGGGCGATTGCCGGCTACCAGATCGGCAGAGGTCCGCTGTACGGGCAGCTGACGATCGCCGATCGCCCGGGCGTCACCGACGGGTTCACCACGGACGCGAAATTCACCTACAGCCGGACCGGCGAAACGGTCAGTCACAAGAGCCGCGCGGTTGTCTACACGGGATTCCAATGGCGCGGCCGCTCGGCCGATACGACCGATGATCCAGGAACGTGGCGGGACGTCGCCTTGATCGAGCGCAACGGCCAGCAGATCACCGGACGCTGGTTCACCGGTGCGTACGATGAAACCGGCATCGACATCACGTTGCGCCGGGTGGCGAACGATCCGGTGCTCAGCGGAACCGATGTCAGCGCCCTGAAAGCGTCCGCGTCGAATCAGCGCGTGCGGATTTACGGCGCCAATCTCCCGGCGACGGTTCAGCCGGCGGATGTCGACTTCGGCCAGGGCGTGCGCGTCTCGCGGGTCGTGAGCGCGTCACCGGACCTGCTGAGCGTCGACGTCGAGGTTGCGGCGACCGCCCGCCCCGGACCGCGCGATCTGTCCCTCGGCGGTGTCTCGATTTCGACGCCGCTGATGGTCTACGCAAGACTCGATAACATCAAAGTGGTTCCGGTCGCGGGACTCGCGCGGGTTGGCGGCGTCCGTTTCCCGAATCGTCCCGAGCAGTTCGAGGCCCGCGGGGTCAGCTACGGCGCCGATGGAAAACCCAATACGCCGGACGACCTGGACCTCGGGCCCGTCAACGTACGTTGGAATCTCGAAGAGTACACCGCCACGTTCCGCGACGACGACATTCAGTTTGTGGGGGAAATCGCCCAGAGCGGACTGTTCACGCCGAATGTGGAAGGGCCGAATCCAAAACGACCAGGCAACCGGAACAACATCGGCGACGTGTGGGTCGTCGCGACCTACACCGGGACCGGCGCTGACGCCCCGGCCAAGCCGCTGAAAGCACGGGCCCATCTGCTCGTGACCGTGCCGTTGTACATGGATTGGGCTTCGCGGGAGATTGGGCGATGAAGCGATGGACTGCACCCGCACGCGCGTTTCCGCTGGCGCTGGCGATCGGCTGCGCCGCGTCGGCCGTCGTGGCTGGGCTGATGGCCCCGACTCTCAGGGCGCAGTCCAGGCCCGCCGCCTCGGAGAATCGCCTGACTGGTGGCAACGGCACGCTCTACATCGGCGGCTATCCGAATCTGCTCTGGATCATCGACGAGACCACCGAAAAAGTCGCCGGCACCATTCACACCAAGAGTGGCATCCCGCGTCGATTGAACCTGACGCGCGACAAGAAACTGCTCTACATCATCGACGCCTCGCAGGAAGTCGTCGAGGTCGTCGACATCGCCGCCCGGACCACGCTCGACTCGTTCAAATTGTCCGAGGGCAACAAGCGCGTGCGGATCAATTCGATCGAGCCCGATCCGTCGAACCAGTACGCGATGCTGCTGACCAGGACCGCCACCAGGTTGACCGACCGCGTCGACATCGGCCCGGCCGTGCTGCAGCAGTACGATCTGAAGGCACACAAGGTCATTCGAACCATCGAGTGGCCGGACGGCCAGGAGCGCGATCAGGCCAATCTGATGTTCTCGCCAGACGGCAAGCTGCTGTATTTCCTCGGCAACGAAATCCTGATTTTCGAGACCGAACACTTCAAGCAGGTTGACAAGTGGGAGTTGTCGAATATCGAGGAAGGCCTCGGACAGGTCAGTGCGGCGTTCGGCGGGTTCGCCGGACTGGATACGACCAACGACGAGCCCGGCTTTGTGACGACGACGCTCACCGTCGAGGATCCGGTGCAGCATCGCCGGATGATTGGCATCGGGCGGATCGATTTGAACAAAAAGGATCTGGATTTCTACACGCTCGGTCCCGCCGGAGGCGTCACGATCGTGATGGCACCCGATCGAAAGCACGCCTACGGTCTCGAGTCTGCGGTCGGACGCTATGAGTTCTGGACGATCGATCTCGAACAACGCAAGGTGACATCGCGGGCGGAGTTTGCAGGCCGGCCGCGAATGGCCATGAAGACCAGCTCGAACGGCAAGCTGCTCTACATCTATCAGGCCGGACATACGATCGACCTGTACGACGCCGCAACATACAAGTATCTTCGGACCATCGAGCTCGATGGTGACGTGACGACCGGTTTTTACGTGGTGCCGAGGCAGACGGTCGGAGCGACGAAGTAACGATTCCGGAGATCAACCGGCGAGGTTCATCATGCAGAAAATCACCGCCGCGATGACGCTGGCATCGATCGGTCTGATTGGTGGCGTCCTGTCTTCGTCGCCACACGCCGCGGCCCCGCCGTCGTGGAACGCCAGCGCCGCTGCCGCCGCGCTGGATGAACGGCAAACCTGGTGGGCGGCCTGGCCCTCGGCGCAGCGCGATCGCGGGACCTTCTGCGTGTCGTGTCATACCGCGCTCCCATATGCGCTGGCGCGACCCGGATTGCGGACATCGCTCGGGGAAAGCCAGACCCCGGCGGCCGAAACAGCGCTCGTGGCGAATGTGCTGAAACGCGTACGCCAGTGGAACGAGGTGGCGCCGTTCTATCCCGATCAGACGCGCGGCCTCCCGAAGACCAGCGAGTCGCGGGGCACCGAATCGGTGCTGAACGCCGCGATCCTGGTGGCACAGGACGCGACGAAGGGCACGCTCGCCGCCGACACGCGCGCCGCGCTTGCGAACATGTGGGCCCTGCAGATGAAAAGCGGCAATCTGACGGGTGCGTGGGCGTGGCTGAACTTCGGCTACGAACCGTGGGAATCAGAGCAGGCGCCGTACTTCGGCGCCTCGATCGCGGCGATTGCCGTGGGAACGGCGCCGGGCGCGTACGCGTCCGCCGAGGACAACCACAGCGGCGTCGATGCGTTGCGCGGGTATCTGACGAAGCAACTCGATCATCAGCACACGTTCAATCGGCTGATGGGGCTGTGGGCGTCCACCAGGCTGTCCGGAACGCTCACCGCCAGCCAGCAGCACGCCATCGCGGAGGAAGCATTCAGCAAGCAGCAGTCGGACGGCGGGTGGAGCATGTCCACGCTGGCTCCCTGGAAACGATCGGACGGCAGCCTGGAAGATTCGTCGAGCGACGGCTACGCCACGGGGCTGGCCGCGCTGGTACTGCAGCAGGCCGGGCTGGGCAGCGATCCGCGCGTCAAGCGGGGACTCCAGTGGCTGATGGAGCATCAGGATCGCGTCACCGGACAGTGGTCGGCTACGTCGCTGAACAAACAGCGCGATCCGAAAAGCGACGCCGGCCGGTTCATGAGTGACGCCGCGACGGCGTACGCGGTGATGGCCTTGACGGCGGCGTCGAACAAATCGAATTGATGCTACTGATACTCGTCTCCGGCGACTGAGTTGGTCAACCTCTCGCCGCCCGCATTCCGCTCGATGGCGGAGTTCATCGACGCGTGTTTCTGAACGAATTCACCGGCCGCGGTGTGCGCATTGCCGTCGTCGACAGCGGTGTCCATGCCGCGCATCCGCATGTTGGCGGCGTGGAGCAGGGCATCGCGGTTCGAGACGCTGGAACGCTGGACGACGATTTCGCTGATCGGCTGGGCCACGGAACCGCCGTCACCGCCGCGATCCGCGAAAAGGCTCCGGACGCGGCCATCGTCGTCGTCAAGGTATTCTGGCAGTCGTTGTCAACGGATGTGATGTCGCTGATTCGAGGCATCGACGAAGGGCTGGCGCGAGGAGCGTCGATGATTAACCTGAGCCTCGGCACATCGAATGTCGCGCACCGTTCGCTGTTACAGGAGGCCGTGCAACGGTCGTCGTTGCACGGCGCGGTCATCGTCGCGGCCGTTGACGAGGCGATCGAGTGGCTCCCGGGAAGCCTCGACGGCGTGATTCCGGTGACGCTCGACTGGAGCTGTCCACGCGAGCAGTACGAGCTGGTGGCGCACAACGGCCGGCCGGCCATCGCCGCGTCGGGATATCCACGGGAAATCCCGAACGTTCCGCCCGAGCGAAACCTGAAGGGCCTCAGTTTCGCGGTCGCCAACGCGAGCGGGTTCGTCGCGCGGGCGCGTGAGTCGTCAGGTAGTCCTCACCTCCCGGATCTCTGGAAATACCTCGAACGTGGCGTTCGCTGACGTGGTGGTCATTGGCGGTGGCCCGGCTGGAGCCACCGCCGCAGCGTTGCTCGCGTCCTGGGGGCGATCGGTCGTGATCATCCATCACGAGTCCTCCCTCCCCAGCCTCGCTGAGTCGTTACCCTGGAGCACGCGCAAGCTGCTTCGTCACGTCGGTCTGCTGGAGGCGGTTGACACCGCTGGATTTCATCCCAACTACGGCAACATTTCTCGATGGGCCGGGCAACCAGCAGTGGCAGCGACTGAAGGGCCAGGTTTTCACATCGCGCGCCACGACTTCGATCGCCTGCTGCGCGATCAGGCGCGCTCGAAAGGCGCGTCGATGGTCGAAGGCACGGTCACCCACGTCGACATCGCCTCAAGCGGGCGCGTGGAATGTTCGACTGCGGGACGCATCACGCAGTACGAGGCTGCGGTCGTGCTCGACTGTTCCGGGCGCGCCGGCGTCATCGCCCGGCGTGGTCTTCGCCGCGCCGACACCGGTTATCGGACGCTGGCGATCACCGCCGAATGGGAATGTCCGGAATGGCCGGCCTCCGAACGCACCCACACATTCATTGATAGCTACTTGAATGGATGGGCGTGGTCGGTGCCGTTGTCGGCGACGCGTCGCCAATGTACCGTGATGGTGGATGCCGGGTTGACGACCGTCAGCAAAGCGGGTCTGGGAACGTTGTACCGCACCGAACTGCGAAAGGCGGTCAGCATCCACGATCGGCTCGCGGCGGCCCGCCAGTTGGGCGCACCGTGGGGCTGCGATGCCTCGCTCTACACCTGCGAGCAGGCCCGCGATTCGCGCGCACTGCTGGTGGGTGACGCCGCGTCGTTCATCGAGCCGCTGTCGTCGGCAGGTGTGAAGAAGGCGGTCGCCTCGGCGTGGCGGGCAGCCGTCGTCGCCAACACGGTGCTGTCACACTCGGAGATGCTCGATGTGGCGACAGCCTTTCACGATCGTCGCGAGCGGTGGCTGTATAACGAGTGCATTCGAGCGTCCAGACCATTCTTTGCGCGCGCGGCGGAGGTACACCGCCACCCATTCTGGTCCATTCGCGCCGATTATCATGCGATCGCGTCTGATGTCCTGAGCGAGGCGCCAACGGACGCCGAGATCGCCAGCGACCGCGATGTCCAGCGGATCGCCCGTGAGCTGCGCGACGCGAGGACGTTGGGTCTCAGGCTGTCGCCCGCGGCAGTCGCCGGTCGTGTTCCTGTTGTCGAAGGCAACGAAATCGTCGTGCGTGAAGGCATCACGCTCGCCGGTTTCGACGAGCCCGTGCGATTCGCTTGCGGCGTAGATCTCGTCGAGCTCTCGCGCATCGCGTCAAGGGCCGGCGACATCTCGTCGGTGATTCAGGGATATTTCGGGCGTGTGGCTTCGATCGATCCGCGGACCCTGTTGCTGGCGCTGGCGTTTCTCGTGAGCCGCAAGGCGATGCAAAACGAGCCATCTCATCGTCAATGACTTCAAGAAAAGTGCCTAAGGAAGCGGTGTATTGTCCAGCGCCTTCGCGGCGTCGTTCAGTTTGCCGCTGACTAAGAAGAGGGCATCGATCAACTGCGCCCGCGACGCCTCCTCGAGCGCCCGAAGCGTCGGCGCTTCTTTCCTGGGATCGTCTCCGCGACGGAGACGCTGATAGACGTCATAGATCTCAATGGGCAGCGGCAGTGGGCGCTGCTCGTACGCCACACTCCAGTCGCCGGACGTGTAGCTCGCGAGACGCTGCTCGGCGTAAGTTGCGCGTGTGACGCGATCGGCGTCGCCAGCGAGCCCTTGGATGGCAGTGAGCGCCGCCGCGGCGTCGCCTTTCTCGGCCGCTGCGCCGGCGTTGGCAAACCTCTCCACCTGTATCGCCAGCGGCGACGTGCGCAGGACTGCGCCGCCGCTTCCGCGCACGAATAGCCACGGCAACAGATCTTTGCGTGTACGCATCAACCACGCGTTATATGAATGCGCCTGCGCGGATGTTCGAATGGAGCTACGGCTGCGGGAGACCCGTTCCCAAGCTGCCCGGAACCGCTCGAGCGCAGCCTCGGCGTCGGCGAACGACGCACCCGGCGCACCTGTGGTATCTGCGCTGAATGCCATCTTCGCCCACGAGGCAATCCCCCCGAAGTCGATCGGGAGCGTGAACGCGCGATCGGCGCGCACGAGACTCAACAACTCTGCCCGCAGATTATTCTCGAGATTCGGGAAAGCGTCCGGTGTGAACACGTCGAAATTTGTGTGGTAATACGTCGAGAGCCAGCGCCCGCCACTGACGTTGTTCAACCAGGTGATGGTGCCGCCGCCGACCGCCGACAGCGTCCACGCGTCCGTACCCGTACCGGTGGTCGGCGCGACGACCATGCCGTTTTCAAGATCGTGGACGATGGCAGTCGCGAATGCGACGCTATCAGGCGTCGTAGTGTACGTGCCTCGACCGCTATCTGGCAGTCCGCCCGCGACCCCGGTGATATCCATGTTCACGCCGAGGACCAAGCGCCGTGTGATTTCCGGGTGCTGCTTTACGAATGCGTGCGAGCCAGCCAGAAAGCTGCTCGACGTCGCGTCGATGCCCGACTCCTCCGAGCCGAACGAGATGAACAGCATACTGCGACGGGGGTGGTATCCGCCGCTAGTCAGCAGGCGCGCGAGTTCGAGCATCGACGCCACACCCGAACAGTTGTCAGCGGCTCCCTTAAACCAGCGGTCGTGGTGTCCAGAGACCGTGATCCATTCATCCGGAAATTCGGTGCCAATGACGGTAGCGATCACATTCGAGGAGACGCCGTCCTTGACGTCGATTCGGTTTTCAAGGGTCACCTCGACCGGCCCCGGGACGAGCGCCCTTTGCAGGCTGACTGCGTCGATCCGCTTGATGGCGGCGGCGGGCACCTGATCGTTGTAGCCGAGGAGTCCCGTCCGCAGCGCATCTTCCCGTCGGTCCGGGTCGTACATGAGGAGCGCGACTGCGCCATGCTGCGCGGCCTCGATGACCTGCGTACCTGGGGCGCGACTGCGAACCAGAACAACCTTACCGGTAACGTTGCCGACCTTCCCGTAGTCCGCCGCAAAACCGTCGCCGACATCGACCAGTAGCGCGCGGATGCGATGGCGGTCCGTCCCGTCGTTTCCACGTGCGTACGCAACACCGTCGAGTGTGCCCCACGTGCCGCCACCAGAATGCCAACTGACAGCGTCAATCCGCTTGCCAGCCGCCGTCAACATCACCGGACCGTAGTCGTACTGTCTGACCGGAAAGAATTCCTGGCGGGTCTGCAACCCCAGTCCCCGTAACTGCTGCTCGACGTAGTCGGCCAGTTTCTTCTCGTCGGCGCTTCCGGAGACCGCGGATCCAGCACCAACTCCCGAGTCGTTCTTGACCACATCCTCGGACAGCGTGCGGATGGTCGCCAACGCCCTGGCGACGTCGATGCGCGCCAAGATGGTGCGTTCGTCCGCGGTCATCTGTGCTGCTGCGTTCGATGACAGCAGCAGCACCCCGAACCAAATCGAGCATCGCAGCGCGTGTTTGAGCCTCATTCGTTCTCCAGTGCTCGAAGGACTGCCAGCCTAGCACGGGCGACGACGGTCGAATCAGTTCATGGCCCGCGTTTGCCAAGGTTTGTGACAAGGCGGTACAGGTAGTGACAAAATGCCGCAAAAAAGACGGGCGCCGATTGTTTAGCAACGTTCCGGCGCAACCATCGCAGCTGGCGTCGCGGTCAATGGCAACACTCAGTGATCCACGTCATCCAACCAGGCGCGTTGTGATCGCAGTTCAGCGGGTGGTCGCAGGTCAGCGCGTCGACTGAGATCGATGGGAGGGCGCCACCGTCTCCTGTTCCAATCGTGTCGCGGTTCGAGTCGCGTAAGCTCGTCGCCACGCTCCGACGAGCGGAAGCACGCACACAACTCACCCGACCCGGCGCTCAGACGTGCAACTTTGCTGAAGAAAATTGGAGGCGCCGCCCGGATTTGAACCGGGGGTGGAGGTTTTGCAGACCTCTGCCTTACCACTTGGCGACGGCGCCCTCTGAAA
>Ga0105248_10002800_pt1 | contig 19383 bp, 15 predicted proteins | sample KBSS34metaG_FD_81524 | JGI IMG/M metagenome (GOLD analysis project Ga0105248, IMG submission 81524) | Switchgrass rhizosphere microbial communities from Kellogg Biological Station, Michigan, USA - KBS S3-4 metaG | ecosystem: Host-associated > Plants > Roots > Rhizosphere > Soil | place...
AACCGCAGTCTCGAGGATCCCGCGCTGGTCGCGCGGCTCGCGCGTTCGGCCATGACGCTGACGGTGTGCCCGCTGTCGAACCTCAAGCTCTGCGTCGTGCCGAGCATGGATGCGCATCCGATCGATCGCATGCTGCGACTGGGCCTGCGCGCGACGATCAACTCAGACGACCCCGCCTATTTCGGCGGCTATGTCGCCGACAATTATCATGCCGCGGCCGCCGCGCGCGGACTGGGCAAGTCCGAACTGGCGACGCTCGCGCGCAACAGCTTGCTCGGCTCGTTCCTGGCCGACGCAGAGGTGACTGCGCATCTGGCGGCGCTCGATGCATATGTGGAGACGAATTGATGCCAGTGTTCACGCCGATTCTGCACGACGACTTCGTGGCGCATGTCCAGGCACTCGCCGCCGCGCTCGCCGCGGACACCGACTGGACGCCGAGCTATATCATCGGCATCGGCCGCGGCGGGCTTTCGCCGGCAGTGTATCTCAGCCATGCGACCGGGCTGCCCATGCTCTCGGTCGATCATTCGAGCCAGGTCGAAGATTTCGCCGACGCACCCCTGGTGCGGCTCGCCGCGCGCACACGGAGCGGCGAACGCCTGCTATTTCTCGACGACATCAACGACAGCGGGCGGACGATAGCCAAGCTGCGCAAGGCGCTTGCCGAAGCGGACGCCGCGCCCGACAGCGTTCGATTCGCGACGCTGATCGACAACATCAGCTCGGACCAGCGCGTCGAATATCGCGCGCTCATGATCGACCGGCGCGTGACCAAGGACTGGTTCGTATTTCCTTGGGAAGCGGTGGCACCGCCCGAGGCGCTCGCCGAGGATGCCGCGGAGGTTCCCGAACGGATCGCGTGACCCCGGACGGTTAGCCGAGCCGGTCGAGCGCCTTTTCGACGGCGTCGAGCGTGAACGGCTTGGCCAGCACCGGCCGATCGCGCCAGGCCTCATCGATCATGTCGCCCGCGCCGCCGGTCGCGAGCAGGAACGGAATGCCCTGTTCGGCGAGCCGTTCGCAGACCGGCCAGCTCTTTTCGCCGCCGCACAGATGCACGTCGACGATCGCCGCGTCGACGCCGCCGCGATCGATCGCCTCGATCGCGGTCGCCACGCTGTCGGCGCTGCCGGCAAGCTCACGATCGATCGCGTCGAGGAAGTCTTCAAGCATCATTGCGATCAACGGCTCGTCTTCGACGATCAGGATACGGCGCAGCGGGTCCATGCGGTTTGAATGCCAGAGTTGCGCGGGGTGGCCAAGCTATTTCGCGGTGATGATGTCGCGGGTTGCCTCAGCAAGCTGCTGAACCGAAAAGGGTTTAGGCAGGAACGCAATATTCTCGAGATTGATCGACTTGCGGAGCTGTTCCTCGGCATAGCCCGACATGAACAGGATCGGCAGATCGGGATAGCGCTCGCGCGCAATGCGCGCCATGCTGGGGCCGTCAAGCAGCGGCATCACCACGTCGGAAATCATCAGGTCGGGCCGATCGATCTGTTCGAGCAGCTCGAGCGCGACTTCGCCATTCTCGGCAGTGATCACTGTATAGCCCTGGCGCACGAGCGCACGCTCGGCGATCGCGCGGACCATGTCCTCGTCCTCGACGACCAGGATCGTTCCGGTGCCCCAGGTCTCCTCGGCGCGCGGCTTGACGAGCGACTTGGCGGGCGCAGCATCCCCAGCGGTGTGTACCGGAAAGAAGATCGTGAATTCGGCGCCGCCCGTCGGCACATTGTCGGCGAAGATGTAGCCTCCCGACTGTTTGATGATGCCATAGACCGTCGACAGGCCGAGCCCGGTGCCCTTCCCGACTTCCTTGGTCGTGAAGAACGGCTCCCAGATCTTGGGCAGTATCTCGGGCGGAATGCCGGTACCGGTGTCGGAGATGCGCAGCGCGGTATAGTCGCCCACCGGGAGGACGTCGTTGTCCATTTCGCGCGCCTCGTCGGCCGACACCGCCAGCGTCTCGATCGTCAGCGTCCCGCTGAAGTTGGGATTCTTGCTGTGCATCGCATCGCGCGCGTTGACCGCGAGATTGACCACAACCTGTTCGAGCTGGCCGGGATCGGCGCGGATCGGGCCGAGGTCACGACCGTGCTTGACTTCGAGCCTTACCGTCTCGCCGAGCAGCCGCTTGAGCAGGTTCGAGACTTCAGAGATGATGTCCGGCAGCTGCAGCACTTGCGGGCGCAGCGTCTGCTGGCGAGAGAAGGCGAGCAACTGGCGCGTCAGGCTGGCGGCGCGGTTCGAGTTGGCACGGATCTGCAGGATGTCGTCATAGTCGCTGTCGCCGGGCGAATGGCGCATCAGCATCAGGTCGCAATGGCCGATGATCGCGGTCAGGATATTGTTGAAGTCGTGCGCGACGCCGCCGGCGAGCTGGCCGACGGCCTGCATCTTGGTCGCCTGCGCGACCTGGCGCTTGAGCTTGCTCTCCTCGCCCGAGTCCTTCAGGCTGATGATCACCGCCGCGTCGCCCAGACCGCGCGCGCCGGCGATGCTGATCGCCACGGGCTCGTCGGGCGCGTCGGCGAGCCGCACCGTCATGTCGGTCGAATTGACCAGCCCGCCCGCGAGCCGGCGGACCGCGTCAGCCAGCGGCCCCTTGTCCTCGCGCACTACCAGATCGCCCGGATAGAGTGGCGGCGCCGCTGCGTTGAGACGTGTCGCGCGGACGAATGCGTCGTTCATGTGCACGAACCGGCCGTCGCGATCGATGAGCGCCATGCCGACCGGCAACAGCGCAACGAGCGAATGGACGTGCGCGGTGGCGCTGCCGCCGATCGCCGGCGCGGGCGCGATCGAATTCTCCTCGTCGAGCAGCGCGACGAGCATCGGCGCTTCCTCGCCTTCGAGGAACGGGATCTGCAGGATCCGCAGCGGCGTGCCCGACAGCCCCTCGCGCTCGAAATGGACCTGGCCCATAGTGTCGGTCACGAGATAGCGTGCGAAATCGCGACCTTCGATCGGTGCATCGACCGTTCCCTGCGCGCGCAGGCGGAACACCCGATTGGCTGCCCGGATGCGCCCGTCGCTCGCGAGCATCGCCGCCATGATCCCGGCGCCGCCGAGCCGGTCGCCTTCGGGACCGTCGAGGAAAGTCGTGACCTGCGCCTGGATGTCGACCATTTGCGCGCCGACGAAACGCCAGATCAGCATCTCTTCGCCGACGCGCTCGACCTGCGCGGTGACATGCGCGGCGCGCTGCGTCGACAGGCTGGTATGTGCCTTGCCGTCGCGCCACGCCGCACGACCGGCGGTGCCCAGCGCGGCGACGACGGTCTCCCCGATCGGGACGTTGGGCGGCGTGAAGAAGCCGCCGAACAGCGCCTCGTAGCGATCATTGGCGCAGACCAGCCGCCCGGCGCGATCGGTGACGGCGACGGCGTCGCCGCTCGCGGCGGCGAGCGCATGCGCGAGCGACCAGTCGGCAGCCGGCTCGACCGTCGGCGTACCCGCCATCAGCCGCCGCGCTAGGAAGAGCGCGCCGATCACGACCAGGGTCGCCGCGCCGAACCCGATCGCGACTGTGCGTTCGTGGAGCAGCACCAGTACGCCGGCCGCTGCGCCCCCGCCCGCAAGCAATGCAATCGCGAGCGGTATGACGAGACTGGAACGGGTCGATGGGGCGGGCAGCGTGGCCATGGGGGTTAGTGTGCCGGGGGGAGTCGGGCGTCAAGACCAACCACGCCCAGGCTCCCGCAATCCGCGCTGAGGCCCGCCATCCCCCACCCTTCCGCCGGGCGAGAATTGGCGCCTAAGCGAACAACCTCACCAGATCTTCACGCGATCGGGCGGCGCCAGGTACAGCTTGGCGCCGGGTTTCACGCCGAACGCCTCATTCCAGGTGTCGAGGTTGCGCACTTCCCATACGCGCTGGTGCGCCGGCGCGTGGACGTCGGTAAGCAGGCGGTTGCGCATGTCGGCATCGCGGTGCAGGCGGCGCCAGACCTGGGCATAGGCCATGAAGAAGCGCTGATCGCCGGTGGTGCCGTCGATCACCGGCGCCGGCTTGCCGCCGAGCGACGCGTGATAGGCGTCGAGCGCCGCGTTGAGTCCCGCCAGGTCGGCGGCGTTTTCTCCGAGCGTCATCGCGCCCTTGATGTTCATCCCCGGCAGCGCCTCATAGGCGTCGTACTGCGCGACGAGCTTGGCGGTGCGCGCCTTGAACGCGGCGAGATCGGCATCGGTCCACCACTGCGTCAGCCGCCCGGTCTTGTCGTATTTCGATCCCTGGTCGTCATAATGGTGGCTGATCTCATGGCCGATCACCACGCCGATCGCGCCATAGTTGACTGCGGGATCGGCAGCGGGATCGAAATAGGGCGGCTGCAGGATCGCCGCCGGGAACGTGATCGCGACCAGCACCGGATTGGCCTGGGCGTTCACCGTCATCGGCGTCATCGACCATTCCCAGCGGTAGATCGGCTTGCCGAGCTTGGCGACGTTCCAGTCATGCGACCATTCGGCCGCGCGGATGCTGTTGCCGAGCGCGTCGCCGGCGACGATTTTCATCTTCGAATAGTCGTGCCAGCGGTTCGGATAGCCGAGCCGCGGCGTGAACGCGGCAAGCTTCTCGCGGGCCTTTACCTTAGTCGCCGGCGTCATCCAGTCGAGCTTGCCGACACGATCGCTGAGCGCAGTGATGACGTTCCTGACCAACGTATCGATGGCGGCCTTGGTCGCCGGGGGGAAATATTTCGCGACATAGGGCTTGGCGACTTCGTCGGTGAGGATGTTGCTCGTATAGTCCGACGCGCGTTTCCAGCGCTCCGCCTGTTGCGGCGTGCCCTGCAGCGTCGTGCCGAACATCGCGAACCGCTCCTTGTCGAACGCACTCGGCAGCACGCCGGAAAAGCTGTCGAGCGAGCGAAGGATCAGCTGGTCCTTGAGAACCCCCAGCGGCGCAGCGCCCAGCAGCTTGGCGATACCGGTAAACGCGCTCGGCTGCTCGACCACCAGCGACGCCACCGGCGTATGATTCGCCTTGAGGAAAGCGGCGAAATCGAACCCCGGCGCCGCTTTGGTGAGTTCGGCAACGCTCATGCGATTGTAGGTCTTTTCGGAATCACGATTGTCGGTGCGCGTCCAGCTGACCTTGGCGATCTCGGTCTCGAAGTCTACGACTGCCTTGGCGCGCGCTTCGGCATCGGGTTCGTCCGCGAGGCTGAACATCCTGGCAATATGCGCACGATAGGCATCGAGCTGCGGCGCGAACCTTTTGTCGAGATAATAGTCGCGATCGGGCAGGCCGAGCCCCCCCTGCCCCATCTCGTACACATATTTCGCAGGATCCTTGCGGTCCTGCACCACTGCGCCGTCGAACGGGCCGTCGACGCCCTTGCGCGAGGCCTGCGCGAGCAGCGCGGGATAGTCGGCGGACGATTTCAGCGCCTTGATCGTGTCGAGCCACGGCTTGATCGGGGCCAGGCCCTTCTTCTCGATCGTCGCGGTGTCGAGATAGGCCGAATAGGCGAGGCCGATCCGCGACTTCGGATTCCGTGCCGCCTCTTCAAGGATCGCGTGGGTGCGGTCGCGCGACAGGTCCTGGAGCGTGTCGAACATGGCGAAGCTCGCCTTGTCGGCGGGGATCTTGGTTTCCTTGTCCCACTTGCCGTTGACATAATCATAGAAGTCGTCGCCCGGCGCGACGCTCTTGTCCATGCCGGCGGTATCGATGCCGAAGCTGCCGTAGCGCGGCTTGGCCTCCTCGGCGCTGGTGACGGACGTGAACATCGCCGCGCCGGCAAGCGCGGTCGAAACGAGAAATAGACGCATGGTTGAACCCTGTCTGGAAACCTTGGATGGCGCTGTCTTAACTCGCTAAGACGCACCGTCAAACCCACCCGTGAAATTGTGGCTTTCGCGCAAGCCGCCGATCAGGCGGTGAGCAAACGCGTCCTGCGTGCGGCGCGGGCTCGCCACTTCCGCACGATCCACCAGCGCCAGCCGAGGCTCGCGAGAAGATAGCCGAGCGCGGCGCATGCCAGGGTGACGATGAGGATGCCGATCAGAGTCGCCGGGCCGGCGATCTGGAACAGCCAGTGCAGCCAGCTGTGCGGCACGCCAGCGGCACTCGCCTCCGCTGCGACGTGGAGATTGCTCCCGAGCAGCCAGTGGCCGAGCTTGTACCCCAGATACCAATAGACGCCTGCGGTCACCGGATTGACGAGCACGGCGGTCGCCGCGGCCGAGGGAATGTTCGCGCGGAGCGGAAAGGCGAACACCGCCGACGCCGGGAAGTGCAGCGGCGGGACCAAAATGCCGGTGGACATGCCGAGCGCGACACCCCGCGGCACCGAGCGGCGGGTGAAGCGCCACAACGGCGGATCGAGTACGATATGCGCCACCGGGCGAAGCCAGCGGATCCGTTCGATCCGCTCGCGCGTCGGGATGTGATGGCGAAGCCAGCGCATCAACGGGTTCTTAGGTTCAACCACGATCGCGAAGCAGTCGTGCCTGTTCGCGCTTCCAGTCGCGCTCCTTGATTGCCTCGCGCTTGTCGTGCGTCTTCTTGCCCTTGGCGAGCGCGAGCTCGACCTTGGCGCGGCCCTTCCCATTGAAATAGATCGACAGCGGCACGAGCGTCATGCCCTCGCGCGCAACCGCGCCGTGGAGCTTGTTGATCTCGCGCTCGTGGAGCAGCAGCTTCCGCGCCCGCCGCGGCTCATGGTTGAAACGATTGCCATGGCTGAACTCGGGAATGTTCGAGTTGATCAGCCACACGCCGGTGTCGTTCACATCGGCATAGCTCTCCGCGATCGAGCCTTCGCCGAAACGCAGCGACTTCACTTCGGTGCCGGTAAGCGCGATGCCGGCCTCGTACACCGTATCGATGGCATAATCGAACCGCGCGCGCCGGTTCTCGGCGACGATCTTCTTCTTGTCGAAGGTGGCGGGGCGCGGACGGGCCATAAGGTCGGGGCACATAGGCGTTCGATCGTCCCAGGGGAAGCGTTTCGCGTCATCGCGCAGTCGCAACGGATCGGCGATCCGCGCAAACCACCCGTTTGACCGAATGGTGGTTCCGCCATAGCGCCGCACGCGTCCAGACCGCGACGGAGATGTGCAATGCGGCTGATCGCCTGCGCCTCGTGCCTGACCTGGCTTTGCCTCCCCGCCGCCAGCTTCGCCGCCGTGTTCGACGATAGCGCGATGGCGAATGCCACGGGTTCGCTGCTGACGCTCGACTATCTCCGCGAGCGCTGCCCCGACGCACGCCGCCCCCCACTCTCGAACGGCATAGCGACGTGGGAGCGGGAGAATCGCGTGGCGCAATTGCGCGTCGCGGTGGAAGCCGCGCGAACCCAGCCGGGTGGCGATGCGCGTCTCCAGGAGATGCGCGCCGCAGTCGGCCGCCTGCTTGCGCCGGTCAGCGGGCATGAATGCGCGATGCTCCGCCGCTGGCTGACGGCGCCCGAATCGAAGGTCGCCGGCCAATTCGACGGCGGCGGAAGCGCGGCGCCGCCGCCCGTCGCAAAAGCCACCGACGTCGCGCCGGCAAATTCGGGCGGCATTCAGGGCTATTCGCTGATCCAGCGCTACGGCATGGGCTATCGCGGCATGATCACGATACGGCTGGTGCCGGTGGTATTGTTCAAATCGGGCGACCTGCTCACCGATCTCGACGGCCTTTCCACGCCTGGCGGCGCGCTCGCCGACAAGCGCGCCCATCCAGCGCATTGGAGCCAGTGGCGCCGTAATGGCGGCATCTATCAGTATCGGGACCGGGACGGGGGCTGGGCTGCATTCTATCAGAACAAGGTCTGGACCTCGCAGGCCGTAGCCGCGCTGCAGGGCCGCTATGTGCGAATTGGGGGCACGGGGAATCTCGCGACCGGCGGCACCGATGCTGTGTTCTCGCAGTCGAGCTTCCACTTCCAGCCGGGAGGCCGAGTCGTGCGCGAGGGGTTCGCCGGCGCATCGGCATCGGCCGGCAATGGTGCGTCGAGCGTCGTCTCCGGCGGCCGTGCGACGCCGCGCACGGGGCGCTATGTGCTGAGCGGCCTCGGCATGGCGATTTCCTATGACGATGGTGCGAGCGAGCGGCTGACGCTGATGACTCATCCCAGCGATCCCAACATCATCTGGATCGACGGCCTGGAATATACGCGCCGGAATTGAGCGGCGCTTGCCCTGCCAATCTTCCCGGCTGTACGCGCGGGCCCAGTCACTGCCGCTGCTCCGGAGGACGCGCATGCCCTTTCCTGCCCCCTATGTCGCCAGCCCCAGCCGCTACGATGGCACCATGCCTTATCGCCGCGTCGGGCGGAGCGGACTGAAGCTGCCGGCGATCAGCCTGGGGCTGTGGCAGAATTTCGGAGGCGCCGATGTGTTCGAGACCGGCCGCGCGATGTTGCGCCGCGCCTTCGACCGCGGCGTCACCCACTTCGATCTCGCGAACAACTACGGCCCGCCGTACGGCTCGGCGGAAGAGAACTTCGGACGCGTGCTCGCCACCGACTTCGCCGCGCACCGCGACGAGCTGATCATTTCGACCAAGGCGGGTTGGGACATGTGGCCCGGGCCCTATGGCGATATCGGCTCGTCGAAGAAATATCTGATCGCGAGCTGCGACCAGAGCCTTAAGAGACTCGGGCTCGACTATGTCGATATCTTCTATTCGCACCGCGTCGACCCGATCACGCCGCTCGAGGAAACGATGGGCGCGCTGGTCCAGCTCCACCGCCAGGGCAAAGCGCTCTACGTCGGCATTTCGTCGTACGAGCCCGGGCTGACGCTGCGCGCCGCGGCGATCCTCGCCGAGGAAAAAGTGCCGCTGTTCATCCATCAGCCGAGCTATTCGATCCTCAACCGCTGGATCGAACGCGAGCTGCTCGCGACGCTCGATACGCTCGGGACGGGATGCATTGCCTTTTCTCCGCTCGCGCAGGGCATGCTCACCGACAAATATCTCGGCGGGATCCCCGAGGATGCGCGCGCGCGCCGTGGCGGATCCTTCTCGCCGAGGCTGCTGACCGAACAGAACCTCGCCGCGATCCGCGCGCTGAGCGCGCTCGCCGAGCGGCGCGGCCAAACGCTCGCGCAGATGGCGATCGCCTGGGTGCTGCGGGACCCACGCGTGACCTCGGCGCTGATCGGCGCGCGCACCGTCGCGCAACTCGACGATGCGCTCGATGCGGTGGCGCGGCTCGACTTCACGGACGACGAATTGGCGACGATCGATTCGAGCACCGAGGATGGCGGGATCAACATCTGGTCCGGACCGTCCGACATCACTGCGCTGCCCGCCGCGCAAGGGGTACCGGCGTGAGGGCGCACCGGGTTCGGAAAGGTGCAAATTGCGCCTCCCGAAATCCAACGAAGTTGACCAAGTTGACGGCCGCCATTCGTCCGCGCCGTTCCTCCCCATCCGCGTTCCGAGCGCTGATTTGGGCCACGCCGAATGCGTCCTTGCGACGCGGGCCGCGGCCGGTCCGTGACGCGCGCCGTCAGCCGCCAAAGGGACGATGTTCGTCATTTGTTCCACACGTTCCGTGTGAGCGCTAATCTCCTACATCACAAGCACCGAACTTCAGTCCTGACGGATAGCGCACCTTGTTGGGAAGGCCGCGCCGCCTAGCCATCCGGCGAACGCGGTTACGGCTGTTCCGTGAGCGCGTAGATGCGCTCGGCCGGCATCCATTTCACACCCGGCGGCGCGAACGCGAGCCGCCTCTGAAACCCGTCCATCAGCGCTTCCCAGGCCTGAACCTCGGGGTCGTCGGCGTCCTGCTCCGCCTTGGCCGCAGCGTCGAAGCCTTCCTCGGTTTCCATCACCATCGCGAGCCGATCACCGACCTGCCAGATCTCCATGTCGACGATACCTGCGCTGCGAATCGCGCGCGTGATCGCCTCCGGCGGGCCGCCGGGGCGATGCCATTGACGATAGGCCGCGATCGCCGCCTCGTCGTTCACCAAATCGAGCAAAAGCACATGGCGCATCTTTTCATTCCCCTGGTAGCCGCGGTCATTCTGCGCGCAAGGCGCCGGTAATCGTCAGTTCGGAAAGCCCCGCCACGACGGTTTCACCGGGCAGCCACAGCCTGACACGCACCTTGCGGCCTACACGCGCCTCCGTCTCAAACGTGCGGTTCTGGGTGATATCGAGGCCCGGGATCTGCTGCGCCAATTCCTGCCAATTGCCCTGCCGATCCTGCACTTCGGCGACGAAGCCATAGGGCGCAGCCGCGGGGAAGACGAGCGTCAGCCGGTGCACTTCGACCACGCGCTCGAGATCGATGGTCACGGACCTCGTCGTATCGCCGGGAACCGGGGCCCAATAGGTCGCTGGGTTGCCGTCGTTGACGAGCTGCGAGCTATGGTCGGGCGCATTCGAGCTCGCAAAGGTCGGGTTGCTCGGCCCGAACACGCCGTCGCCAGGATGTTCGCGAAGCGGCGGCGCGAAGGGGATATAAGGCCGGTTCGCGACGAGCGGCGTCTTGCCCGCAACGAAGGCCGGGCCCTGCAGCGTCCGCACCGACGCGACGCCGTCCTCCAGGCCTGGCGAGGTCGCGCGCAGCCGAGTCATGCCGGCCTGCCAGCTGCGCATCGCGATCGCGGCCTCGCCGTCGCGGATGACGATGTCGCTATCGGGCGCGAAATCGATCGCGCGACCGGTCGGCAACTCGCCGGGGCCGGATTCGATCGCCAGCCGCACCGGCGGGCTGTTGCTCAGGCGGCGGCCGGCGGCATCGACGACACTGACGATCAGCTGCACATCGTCGGTGCCGTCAGCGCGCGCGATGGTCGGCGCACTGGTAGTGATGCGCAGCGCAGCGGGCGTTCCGGCGACCGGCCACACCGGCGGCGGCACATGCGCATAGGCGTTGCGGTACCAATAATATTGCCGCTTCGGCAGGCGGAAATAGTCGATCATGCCCATACCGCCGAAACGTTTGCCTGCGATCGAACCGTGATCGAACCCGGCCCAGATCACTTCCCCCGATCGCCACGGCAGCCGCCACGACCCTTCGCGCGCCTTGTCCGCGCCCTTGGTGTTCACCAGATCGTCCCAGCCGGGCGCATAGTCACCGGGCCGGTCGGCCATCGTCACTCCATATTCGGCTACGAAGTTGGGAATGCCGGGATTGGAAAACAGGCTGGCGCCGTCGCCGTTATAGCCGGCGACGTCGCCCAATTTGTCGATCTCGCCGCGCTGGGCGCCGTCGATCGCAGCCGGTCGCGTCGGATCGAGCTGGTGCGAGAGCGCGACCATTTCCTTGAGCAGGCGTCGCACCTCGGGAAGCGTCTCCTGCTTGGTGAAGAACACTTCATTGTCCATGCCCCACAGCACGATCGACGGATGGTTGCGGTTGATGCGAATCAGCTCCGCCAGCTGCTGCTTGACGTTCGCCTCGAACGCGGCGCGGTCGGCGACTTCGGGCGGATAGGCCGACGCACCCCAGGGATTCTTGAACCCCGCCGTACCCCAGAACGGCACTTCGGGCAGGAACAACATGCCCAGGCGGTCGGTCGCCTCGGCGAAATGCGGATCGTGCGGATAATGTGATCCGCGGATGAAGTCGAAGCCGGCGTCCTTGATCATGCGGACGTCGCGATCGATCGCGCCGTTGGTGACGGCATCGCCCCATCCCGCCTGATCCTGGTGGACGTTGGCGCCCCGGAAATAGCGGTGTTTGCCATTGAGGAAGAAGCCGCGGTCGGCAGTCCATTCGAACCAGCGAAAGCCGAATTCGGTCTCGAACCGGTCGCGCCCGCGGCCGCCGACGCGGAGGATAGTGATTGCACGATAGAGCGTCGGCGTCTCAGGACTCCACAGCCGCGGCCGAACGATTGGCGCCGATGCCTGATGGGCAACGACCATGGCACCGGCGGCGACGTGAACGCGTTGGTCGGGCAAATTGGCGACCGTTCGGCCGCCCGCATCGACGATGCGAGTCTGCACCACCACGTCGGCCGGCGCCGCTCCATCGTTGCGGACTTCGGTTTCGACCGCCGCCTTGCCGGACGCGGCCGAAAGCTCGGGCGTGGTCACGTTGGTTCCGGTCCAGGGCACATGCACAGCGTCCGTCGCGACCAGCCAGACATCGCGATACAGGCCGCCGCTGAAGACATGCTCACCGGCACGCGGCGCGACGGTCGCTACCCAATCATTGTTGACGCGCACCGCGACCAGATTGGTTCCGGGCCGGACGACCTTCGTGATATCGACCGAAAAGCCGGTATAGCCGCCGGCGTGGTGCCCGACCTCGACGCCGTTGACGAAGACATGCGCGTCTTGGAACGCGCCCTCGAATTCGAGTGACAAGCGACGATCGCGGGCGAGCGCGGGCAAGGTGAAGCTTTTTCGATACCAACCGTCGCCGGTGTAGAACGCCGGCGCACGGAAATAGGGCATGCTGAAGCTATGCGGCAGCCCGACATGCTCCCAACCCGAGTCCGCGAATGCCGGGGCCTCCGCGCCGTCGCTCTTGCCGAGCTTGAACCGCCAATCGTCATTGAAATTGACTCGGGTGCGTCCCGATGCGGCGAGCACGGGGTCCGGCGCGGGCGGCGCGGCGAGCGCCGCGGCTGACAACGAGAGCGCGACCCAGGCGAGCAAGGTACCAACGGCACGCGCAATACCCACGATTCTCTCAGCCCCTCCGGTCGAATAATATTTTCACTTATGAATCTTTGTTTTCAAGATCAATCCGTGCCTTCCGATGAAGTGCGTTTCTTGCGCCTCGGCGGCGCGCGAACCTACCCGGCCGCGCCGACCGGTTGGTGACCCAGCCGCGCTGCGCTATCAACCTTCGCGCGGGCGAAATTCGTGCACGAGGGGGAAAACGATGGCGGGCATACCGAAAACAGCGCTCGGACTGGTACTTGCCGGGTTGTTTTACGCACCGGTGGCCGCGCAGGATATGGGCTGGGCGAGCGGCGTGCGCACCGACGGCTGGGGTGACGGGCGCGTGACCGCCGACGGCGACATGATCATCTTCCGCCGGCCTGCACCGAAGGGACCGCAGGGCTATGCGCGCCTGCAATTGCGTTACGAATACCGGGACGGCGCGAAGGTCGGTGGCAAACTCTATTTGAGCATGCTCGCGCTCGACGAATATGACTGCAAGGGCGGCCGCTTCCGCAATCTGCGTACGGGGGTGTTCGCGAAGCACAATGCCGAGGGGGAATCACGCCAGGCACCGCCCACGGTGGATCCGTGGACCACGCCGGCGCCGGGAACGGTCGACGCTAAATCGCTGGCTGCCGCCTGCGGGCGATAGCGAACCAATTTCGAACTGGGGCAATAGTCGCCCCCGTCGAAGCGGCGGCAACGTCAAATCTCAGCAAATCAGCTAAAACTCAGCGATTCATCAGGCAAAAGTCAGGTCGAAGTCCTCGCGCGCTTCGTGGTTGAGCGCATCCTTGGTTGCGTCTGCAACGGAGGGAATCATGAAACGATCGGACCTGGCACCACTGAGCGCGTCGACACCACGAACGTCACTGCTCAAGAACCGAACCTACGCAGCGGCCTTAGCGATCTCGCTGGCGCTATCGCTGGTGCCCACGGAGGCGGGCGCGACGATCGACTTCAACAGCGACCCGATTTTGTTCTGGAACGAACGGGCGGCGAGCCTGCTCCCGCCCGGGCCGCCGGCGCAGACCCGCACGCTGGCGATGATGAACATCGCGATGCACGACGCGGCCAATTCGATCGTCGGCAGTCCGGATAATCCCTATTTGACCGGCGTGACCGGCTTCGGCGGCGACGTTCGCGCCGCAGTATCGCAAGCGGCCTATCAGGTGCTGGCGACGGCCGATCCGGCGCACGCCGCGACCTATCAACTGGCGCTCAATCAGAGCCTGTCGCTGGTCGCGAATCCCACCGCGAAGAGCAATGGCATCGCGACTGGCAGCGCCTATGCCAGTGCGATCATCGCGCAGCGTACAGGCGACGGATCGACCGCAGTCGTGCCCTATGTTCCAACCGGGGCACCGGGGAATTGGAAACCGACCTCCCCCGCACCCGCGGCATTTTCGCAATGGGGCGGCGTCAAGCCGTTCGAGCTCACTTCGTCCGATCAGTTCAAGCCCGCGCCGCCGCCGGCGCTCGGCTCGCCCGAATATGCCGCCGCGCTGGCCGAGGTGCGGGATATTGGCTCGCTGACGAGTCTCACGCGCACCCCTGATCAGACCGCCAGCGCCTTGTTCTGGGATGCTGCGACGGGCGTAACCTGGATGCAGATTGGCCTCACGATCGCCGAGGACGAAGGGCTTTCGACAATTCAATTCGCACGCACCTTCGCGTTGCTGAGTACCGGGCTCGCCGATGCCGCAATCGCGGGCTTCGACGCCAAATACGACTATGCCTATTGGCGGCCGATCACCGCGATACGCGAGGATCCGACAAACCCAGACCCGAGCTGGACGCCGCTGTTCACGACGCCCAACCATCCCGGCTATCCTTCGGCACATTCGTTCTTGTCGGGCGTCGGCGCGACGGTGCTGACCTCTGTATTCGGCGACGACGAAGCGTTCACGATGACGATCGCCGGCGACACCCGCAGCTTCACCGGGCTGCACCAGGCCGCGCTCGACGGCGCGAACAGCCGGTTGTGGGGCGGCATCCATTTCAGCACCGACAATCGGGCGGGACTCCAGCTGGGTGAGCAGGTCGGCAGCTATGTGCTGGCAGGCAAGGCATTCAACGCCGCCGTTCCCGAACCGGGAACCTGGGCGATGATGCTCGCCGGTTTCGGCCTGGTCGGCGCGACGTTGCGCGGGAAGAAGCGCGCGACGGCTATCGCCTGACGCGAACGCAGGCCGGCGAGCGAATTCGCCGGCCTGCGCCTTCGAAAACCGAGGCTGCCCGGCGGGAGAGGCCACCGCCGCGGGGCTTCAAACGCGCAGATAGTCGGGCCGCGTGCCCGATTCCTGCCAATAGCGGGCAAAGCCGATCGCCTGGATCAAGGCCGCGAAACGCGCGTCCTGACGCATCGGCCGCGTGCCCGGTTCAAACAGCAGCCGCGTCTGTCGCTGATCCTGCGAAACGCTGCTGCGCGGAGTGGGAAAGTCAGGCACGCGAAAACCGCGCCCGAAATAATAGGCATCAGCCACAGCGAAGGCCTCGTCCAACCGGCCCAGCGCACTGGCCAGCCGAATAGCATATTCGGCGCGGTTAGCGGACTTGCGGGCACCGGCGAGGTAGGAAGCCATGACCGATTCGGCTTGTCGCGGATCGCGGCTCGCCACGGCGCGCGCCTGTGCGACCAGGTCCGCGATCTCGTCGTCGGAGAGCGTGGGGCGACCCTCGGGGTTCTCGGCATGCGCGATAGCGGCTTCGGGCCGGCCGCCGAACATCCGGATATGGAAGCGCGTGAACCAGATCGTGGCCTGGGCCGGATAAAGCGACGCCGCGTCATCCATCGCGCGATCGGCCTCCTCCATGCGGCCGGCGCACCACAAGGCATGGATGTAATTGTTGTAACTCGCGGGGGTCAACGGTCTGCGCTTGATGCGCTCATAGAGCTGTACTGCGTCGGAGGCGCGTCCGACGAAGATGAACTGCACGGCACGAAAGAGCAGAACCGTGTCGTCATCGGGACGATCGGCCATCGCGCGATCGAAATGTTGATCCCGGGCGCGCCAGGCGCCAACGAACGGGACGGCGATGCCAAGCGCTAGTTCGCCAAATGCGTTGCCAGGATCGAGTTCGAGCGCACGGCGCCCGGCCGCTTCCGCACGCGCGCGAAGCATCATGCCTTCCGGCCGCTGGCGATAATGCGAAGGAACCGCATAGGCGATGCCGAGCCTGCCCCAGCCTTCCGCATAGTCAGGCTGCATCGCGACGACCCGGCGTAGCAGCCCGATCGCCTGATATTGTCCCTCGCGGGTGTTCTGATCGGCCAGTTGCTGGGCCTCGGCGACCAGCCGTTCGACTTCCGGCGCGACCGTGCCGCGTGTGTAGCGGCGGTAGAGCAATGCGCCGCCGATCGCGGCGAGCACTCCGGCCGTCGCTCCGGCGAAGAATCGTCGGCGTGTCGGACTGGACGGTTCGGTTTCCCCTGTAGCGATCGGGTTTGCGGGGGCGGAAATTTCCGGCGCGGCGCTGTCCAGCTTCAGGCGGTATCCGACCTTGGTGATGGTTTCGATTTCGAATGATCCAGCGCCGATCCCGTCCGCCAACTTGCGCAGGCGCGAAATCACGCGGTTGATTGCGTCTTCGCTGACGATGCGGCCATCCCAGCAGGCGAACGCGAGTTCGTCGCGCGTCACGATATCTCCGCCCGCTTTGGCCAGTGCGATCAGCACCTGCATGACCCGGTGCTCAACAGTCTCGCGTTCGCCGTCGTCGCGGACCAATTCCCGCCGGCGAGCGAAGCCGGTCAGCCGTCCCAGCACGAAATCGGGTTCCTGGGTGAGCACCACCTTTGGCGAATCGAGCATGACGGTTCCCTCAAGCCGCAGCCCCGCCATGGTACGCTTTCAGGGCGCTTCGCCAAAATCGCTTTCGCCACCGGCGAGGCCGCGGCGCGTCCAGCGCCACGAACCCGGCGCCCCGCCCGGGCCCCTGGCGCGCCTCCGCCACAATAAAGTCGCGTTCCACGCCTGCTTCTGTCGAGATGCACGCGGGCCGGCATATGGGAGCACGACTACATCCGGTGCGCCATGGAGGGCGTGCCGTCCGACCAGCGCGTGACGGGGACGATGAACACCGACAGGGGCGGCAGTTTCGCAGTTTCGACTTGATGGCCCGGCGTGTAGAACCAATAGCTGCCGCCAATCACCGGTGTATCGGCAGCGTTCGCGCCCCAGTCCGCATCCTTCGTGACCGCGACGAAGAACATCAGGTGCGGCATGCGGTGATCGCCTTGGTCAGTCAGATAGGCGGTTTTCGACATCATGTAGCTCATCGCACCGCTCTCCAGCGGCGGGATTTTGCGCGTGCGCAGCGCGGACTGGATCCGGGCGATAATCTCGGCTTCGCCGTGGCCGGCGAGCAGCATCGCGGTCCGGAGAATCACGAAGGGCGCGACCGAACGCGCCGCCTGCGGGTTCTGGCATTCGGCAGCGCGGATCTTCGGGTTCCAGCGTTCGGGCGCGTCGGACGCACCGACGAAACTGCGGTTAACGATGCAGAGGAAACCGTTGGTGCCTTTGACGGCGACTTCGTAGCCCTTGCGCGTGAAGACGAGGACCGTGGCGTGCCTCGAGATCGAGGCGGGCGCAGCACTTCTGGCGAGAGCGATCTCCTGGGTGCGATCCATGAGATAGGATTCGATCGGGCCCATGCGCGCGTCGGGGGCGGCCGGCTTGGCGGCCACGGTGGCGGACGTCAGGAGCCAGGCAGCGCACGCCAGCGACTTGGTGGCGATGCTGGCCAGCTTCTTCGAGGGTCTCGACGCTGCTTTGGTCTTGCTCAGGGCCGCAGTACGCATCGTTTGTCTCCTCGTTTGTGCCGCCCTCGAGGGCCTCGCATTGGGCGACGAACGATCTTGTCGGGATTCGACACGCGCCGAATAATATTCTCGGCGGCCGGAATGCGCGAATAGCACCGCGGCTTTCGAGCTATCGCACTGGAAGTCCATAGAGAACGTTCAGGCCGCGAATGGCGGCAATATCGCATGCGCGCGAACCGGGAAGGTGCCGACGTTCCTGAACTTGGGCGGGACCGCCCAGAAGCGGAAACCCTCGATCGGCAGTTGATCCAGGCCGGTCATATGCTCGACGATCGGAATACCCGCGCGCAGCAACACGCTATGCACCGGCCGCGTGGTCCCGGACGTGTCGTCGATATTGTGCGAGTCGATGCCGACCAGCCTCGCTCCGCGGTCGCGGAGATGGATCGCCGCCTGTTCCGTCAGGTGCGGATGATCCTCGAAATAGCGGTCGGTTCGCCAATGCGCGTCCCAGCCGGTGTGGATCAGCACCGCCTTGCCGCCGACGTCGGCCGCCGCGAGCATCGTCCAGTCGATCGCGCGTTCAGTGGAGCCGGTCACGCGGATGACGACGCCGGGACAGTCGGAAACCCTGTCGAGCGTCAGTGCTGCGAGATCATGCCCGTCGGCATAGCGATGGAAGGGAGTATCGAGATAGGTGCCGGTGTTTCCGACCATCTCGATACGATCGATCTGGAATTCGGTGCCGGGGGCGTAGAACTCTCGTGACGCCGCGCGCGACAAATGATCGCAGACGAGCGGCGCCGGGAGGCCCTTGTAAGTGATCATCCCCGCTTCGATGACATGGCTCAGATCGACGCGACGGCCCTCCAATGCGTCGGCCGCCGGGCCGATTGCCGCACGTTTGTGCGGTTCCTCGACGATCCTCTTGTTGAGGATCACGACGCGGCGGACCATGAGCAGGCGGAGGTCGGCGATGATCTCCGCAGCCAGGCTGGCGTCGTCGATATCCTCGCCCACGATGTCGAGCCGGAAATCCTGCCCCTGTAATGCGCCGCCGTTGGCGAATTCGACCTCGAAATCGAAGCAAGCGCGGTATTCTGCTTTTGGCATTCATCCTCCTCCTTCGCGCCGGTGGACGAGGGGCAACCCAACGGGTCGGCCAAGCCAGACCTACCCCGCCAGCCGCGCCACCAGCCCACTCATCTCGAACACCGTCGCTCCGGCATCGAGCGAAAGCCCCGTCGCTGCTCCCGCCAGTTCGCGTGCGGCGGCATAGGCGTCGAGCGCCTCGCGCAGCGGCCGTCCGGACCGCGTGCGCGCGGCTTCGGCGATGAAGCTCGGCGCGCGCTCGAGAAACGCCTCGTAGCGCGGTTGCGCGGCTTTCACGCCGAGCAGCTTGGCGAGTCGCGACCGCACCAGGTTCGCGCGGTCGCCGTCCTTGGCGATCGCGATCAGGTCGCTTTCGATCGCACCGAGGTCGAGCCCGGCGAAGCCGAGCGCGCGGCCGGGAGAGCCCTGCCCGGCCCGCACCAGCGCGTCGATCTCGGCGGCGCTGGCGTCGGGGCGTTCGACGCGCAGCACGCTCGCGACCATGGCATCGGGCAGCGGATCGAAGCGCAGCAGCCGGCAGCGCGAGCGGATCGTCGGAAGCAGCCGGCCGGGGGCGTGGCTGACCAGGAGGAAGATCGTGCCCGCCGGCGGCTCCTCGAGGTTCTTGAGCAGCGCATTGGCGCCGCCGCGCTCGAGATCGTCGACCGCGTCGATCACCACCACGCGGCGCGGCGACAGCGCCGGCTTGGTCGCGAACATCGCCGGCAGCGTACGCACCTGGGCAATGGTGATCGAGCGTGCGAGCGCCTCGTCGGGCTTGTCGGGATCCTTGGGCAGCCGCACGAGCTCGCGATAGTCGGGATGCGAGCCGGCATGGAACAGGCGCGCGGCGCGGTGCTCGGGGGGAACGTCGAGCCCCGGCGCGAGGCCGTGCGGGTCGTCGGCCTGCGCGAGCATGCGCAGCGCCGACAGCCGCGCG
>Ga0105248_10002803_pt1 | contig 19379 bp, 16 predicted proteins | sample KBSS34metaG_FD_81524 | JGI IMG/M metagenome (GOLD analysis project Ga0105248, IMG submission 81524) | Switchgrass rhizosphere microbial communities from Kellogg Biological Station, Michigan, USA - KBS S3-4 metaG | ecosystem: Host-associated > Plants > Roots > Rhizosphere > Soil | place...
CAGCAGCGCGTCCTGGGAAAAGAAGTGCTCGATGCGATTCCCGCCGGGAGGAACCACGCGAACTTCGCCAACCTGATTCCCGGGATGACCGGGGCGCTGGACTACGGGGGCACGAACAACCTCAACCTGAGCACGCTGTCGGTCCATGGCGGCCGCACGGGCGACCAGCGCGTGACGGTGGACGGCATGTCGATCAGCGCCACGTCCGGCAACGGCGAGCTCAGTAATTTCATTCCCGACATCACGTCCACCCAGGAGGTGGCGGTCAGTTACTCGGCGGGCTCGGCCGATCAGGCCTTCGGCGGCGTCCAGATGAATCTCATTCCGCGCGAAGGCGGGAATGTCTTCAGGGGATCGGTGTTCGCCACCGGCGTGAACTCGAGCTTTCAGCAGAGCAACTACACGCCGGAACTGCAGGCCGCGGGCCTGCGGACGCCCAATTCCATCAAGCTGGTGTACGACGTCAATCCGGGCGGCGGCGGCCCCATCGTCAAGGACAAGCTGTGGTTCTACTCCGCCGCGCGCTGGCAGGGGACGCAAACCACCGTCGCCGGGTTGTATTTGAACAAGAACGCCGGCGACCTCACCAAGTGGGCCTACGAGCCCGACCTGGACAACCCGGCAATCCTTCCCCTTGTCCAGACGAGTGCCAACACGCGCGTGACCTGGCAGATCAGCCCGAGGAACAAGGTCGCCGGCTTCTACGAGCATCAGTACCGCGTGTGGGAGCAGCTGGGCCCCACCATCGCCTACGAGTCGGCCACGAAGTACGACTTCCCGAAGAACGAATTCATGACCGGCAGCTACTCGTCGCCGATCACGAGCAAGTTGTTGTTCGACGCGCGCGCCTCTGACATCATCCAGGGCTGGAAGGATCGCTATCCCAACGGAGGCACCAGTCTGGCGTTTACCGAGCCGCTTCCGGATGTGTTCAAGTCCCTGATTGCGGTGACCGAGCAGGGCGGGCTCATCCCGGGCCTGCTCTATCGCGGCGCGGGACAAACCGGCCTGGGGCCGTTCATCCATGTGCAGGGGCACATTGCCTCCGCGCAGGCGTCGCTGTCGTACGTCACGGGGGCGCACGCGCTGAAGGTCGGCTTTCTCGATACGTTCGGGACGCGCCGGGTCGATTACGAGAACATCGACGCCAATGTCAGATACCGCTTCAACAACGGCGTTCCGAACCTGATCACCGAGGTGGCGACGCCCTACGGTTTCACGAACAACCTGGGATCGGAGCTCGGCGTGTTCGTGCAGGACAAGTGGACGCTTCGCAGGCTCACCGCCAATCTCGGTCTGCGCTACGACTACCTGAACATCAACTACCCGGAGCAGCAGCTCGGGCCCGGCGGGCTCGTGCCCAACCGGAACATCACGTTTCCGGCGATTGATTACCTGAACTGGAACGATATCTCCCCGCGGCTCGGGGTGGTGTACGACCTGTTCGGCACCGGCAAGACGGCCGCCAAGGTCAACGTGGGCCGATATGTCCTGGCGCAGCGCCTGACCAGCGACTACACGAACCTGGGCAATCCGGTCAACGCGATGGCCAACCTGGTGACCCGCTCGTGGAACGATCGCGGCGGACTGGGCGTCAACGGCGACTACATCCCGCAGTGCGATCTCACCAGGGCAGCGGCGAACGGGGAATGCGGGGCGCTGAGCGACGCGCGGTTCGGCCAGCCGATCCCCAGCACGGTGTCCGATCCCGCGATGCTCCACGGGTGGAACAAGCGGCCGGAGGACTGGGAGCTCGAGGCCAGCGTCCAGCAGCAGCTGGTGTCGCGCGTCAGCGTGGAGGTCGGCTACTTCCGCCGGTGGTATGGCAACTTCGCAATCACCGACAATCTGGCGACGGCAGCGTCCGACTACACCCAGTACAGCGTCCCCGCGCCTGTTGATTCGCGCCTGCCGGACGGCGGAGGATACCCCGTCTCGGGGCTCTACGACCTCAACCCGAACAAAGTGGGGCAGGTCAATAATTTCTTCACGTTGGCCAGCAACTACGGGAATTACCTGGAACACTGGAACGGTGTGGACATCAACCTGAATGCGCGGCTGGGACGCGGAGCCGTCCTGCAGGGCGGGGTCAGCACGGGCCGCACGTCGCTCGATGTCTGCGATGTCCGCGCGAAGGTGCCGGAGCTGGCGGTGACGTCGACCGCCGCCGGCGGCACCGCGCCGTTCGGCGTCAGCGCGACGTCTCCCACCTGCCACATCGACAGCAACTTCCTCACGCAGGTGAAGTTCCTGGGCACCTACATGGTCCCGAAGGTGGACGTCCAGGTCGCCGCGACGTTCCGGAGCCTGCCGGGGCCGAACATCCTGTCGAGCTACATCGCCACGAACGCCGTGGTGCAGCCTTCGCTCGGCCGTCCGCTCTCGGGTGGCGCGGCCAACGCGACGGTGAACATCGTGACGCCGGGCGCAATCTACGGCGAGCAGACCAACCTGCTCGATCTGCGCTTTTCGAAAGTCTTCAAGTTCAGCAAGTACCGAACGTCGCTGAATCTCGACCTGTCCAATGCCTTGAACTCGAGCGGGATCACGGCGGTCAACAACAACTACGCCGCGTGGCTGACGCCGACGGCGATTCACCTGGCCCGCTTCTTCAAGATCAGCGGCAATTTCGATTTCTGACGTCGCGCAGGGCGGCCCTTTCAGGGCCGCCCCGGTTGTGGAGGGTCCGAACATGTCACGCTCGAGTCGCCGCGCGTTTCTCGGCACGCTTGGGGCAGCCGCGGCTGTCTTTCCGGACCTGGGTTCCACGGCCATTCGCATGGGGGCCGATCTGTCCGCGGCGGCGCCCGCCGCGGGCCAGGCGGCGGCTTCCTACGATCTGCTGATCAAGGGCGGCCGCGTGATGGATCCCTCGCAGAAGCTGTCCGGCGATCGCGACGTCGCCATCGCGAACGGCAAGATCGCCGCCGTCGCGGCGGACATACCGGCGAGCCGGGCCCGGGACGTGTTCGACGCGCGTGGCAAACTCGTGACGCCCGGTTTGATCAACGCGCACGCGCACCTGTACCGGTACGGGAATACGATCACGGTGGATCCGGATCTCGCCGGATTTCCAGCCGGCGTCACAACCGCCATCGACGCGGGCTCCGGCGGCGCCAACACCTTCCTGGGTTTTCGAAAGTTCGTCATCGACACGCAGCCGCTCCGCATCTACGCGATGTTGAATATCTCGATCATCGGGAACTACGGCAACGAGCTGTACCTCAACATGTCGCTGATTAATCCCAAGGCCGCCGTTCGCGTCATCAACGAGCATCGCGATCGGATCCTCGCGATCAAGGTGCGCATCAACGGCAACCACGACGAGCTGGCGCATGACGTGGAGGTCTTGAAGAAGGCGCGAGAGGCCGCCGACGAAACGGGCCTGCCCATCATGCTGCACTGGACGAACGAGCCGGATCTGCTGGCGCTCCTGAAGCGGGGCGACGTCCTGACGCACCCCTTTACGCCGCCGCAGCGGACGACATCCAACCTCGTGGGCGGCACCGGCCCGGCGGTGCTGCCGCAGATTCTGGAATTGAAGGATCGCGGCATTCTCACGGACGCGCAGGCCGGCACGTCGCATCATCTCTGGGAAAACTCCGAGAAGGCGTTCAGCCAGGGCTGGTATCCCGACCTGATTACCACCGATATCGGCGCGCAGACCCCGCAGACGCCGGCCGGTCAGCTGCTGCCCTGGGTGATGACGCAGTTCCTGCATCTCGGCCTCACCGTCGAGCAGGTCATTGAGCGCGTGACGGTGCTGCCGACCCGGGTGTTCAAGTTTCCGGAGAAGCTCGGGACGCTCGAGCCCGGCGTGGCTGCCGATGTCACGGTCATCGATCTGCAGCAGGGGAGCTTCGAGCTCGTCGATCAACAGGGCAACAAGCGCACCGCGAAGCAGAAGTTCGTGCCGGTCGCCGCGGTGCATGGCGGCACGCTCACGAAGATCGATCCGAAGGTGCACGAGGTCGCGCAGGCCGGCCTCAGGATCTAACTTCGACGTTGCGTTGACCGGAGCCGATGCCCAGGTACCTGATCATTGTCATCGTGTCGGCTGCAGGCCTTGCGGTTGTCACAGCCCGCGCTCAGGCGCCCGCGACCGTGCTCGACGGCGTGTATACGCATGCCCAGGCCGGGCGCGGCGAGGCCGTCTACGCGACACGCTGCAGCGGCTGCCACGAGGGCCAGGATGCGGATGGCCCGGAGCTGACAGGGAAGGCTTTTCTCGATCGGTGGCGCGAAGACACGCTCGAGCCCCTGTTCACATTCATCAAGACCAGCATGCCCGGCAATTTCCCGGGCAGCCTCGACGAACGCGCCTACGCGGACGTCGTCGCCTTCATCCTCGAGGCCAACAATCTTCCTGCCGGCACGAGAGAGCTGCGCCCCGAGATGGTCGGCGCCATCCAGCTGGTCGGCGCGGACGGACCTCGCCCCCTGTCCAACCTCACTATCGTTCGTGCCGTGGGCTGTCTCAGCCCCGCGGCCGGCAACGCGTGGGCCCTGGCCAGGGCCGGCAGTCCGCGTCCGGTTCGAGCCCGGGTCGTTGAGGGAACCACGCCGGAGGAGTTGAACGTTTCGGCGGCGCAGCCGCTCGGCACGCAGACGTTTCCGCTTCTGAGCGTCACGCCGCAGGGGGCGTCATTTGCGGGCCACAAGGTGCAGGTGAAGGGTGTGCTGACGAGGCAGAACACGATCGAGCGGATCAACGTCATGTCGCTCGAGTCGGTGGCCCCGGCGTGTGGAGGGTGAACGGATGCGGGCTTTCGTCTTCGCGCTCCTTATCGGCATCGCCGGCGTCAGCGCGCTGACCGCGACGGGTGAGCTTCGGGCCCAGCTCGGCGACGGCCCGTCCCCCGTGCCGCCGGCGGTTCGTGCCGCGAACAACCGGTTCGCCGGAGTCTGGAAACTCGTCGGCGAGGAGACTCGTGATGCGAGCGGCCAGGCGGTTCCGCGGGGCCAGAACGCCGGCGAGGGAGGCCGTGTCGGGTACATCGTGTACGACCCCACCGGCTACATGAGCGTCAACCTGGCGTGGCTCAAACAACCGGCCATTACCGGCGGCAAAGCCACGAACCCGCAGGACGCGCTCGCTGCGATGGGCGCGTACAACTCGTACTGGGGATCGTTCGCGGTCAACGAAGCCCGCGGCATCGTCACGCATCAGACATTCGGCGCGCTCAGCCCGGCGTTCGCCGGGACCAACCAGGAGCGTCGTTTCACGTTTTCGGGGAACCGCCTGACGCTGCAGCCGCCGATTTCCGCGAACGGGGATCAGAGGACGCTCACCTGGGAACGCGTGCCCGACCTGCCGGATCTGACGCCCACGCACCGGAAACTGATCGGGTTCTGGAAACTGATCGCGCTCGAGCGCCGCAACGCGAAAGGCGATCTGCTGTCGTCGTACCCCGGATGGACGGGGTTCATCGTGTACACCGCGTCGGGACACGTGATGGTGCATATGATGCAGCCGTACCGCCGGCGGAACGTGGGTCCGTCGCCGACACCCGAAGAGACGATGGCGACGTACCGGAGTTACACGAGCTATTTCGGCCCGTATACGGTCAACGAGCCTGGAAAATTCGTCGTCCACCACCTCGCGTCGGCGATCAATTCCGGCGCCATCGGGACCGACTTTCAGCGGTTCGTGGAGTTTTCGGGGAAGAGACTGACCCTGAAGCCGCCGGTCACGAAGGACGGCAGCGGCGAAGTGGTGCAGACGACGATCACGTGGGAACGGTTGAGTGATTGATCCCCGGATCGAGTCGCACACGCGAATAGGTAGGTTGACCCTCCGGAAGACGGGGTCCTAAGATCACGCGTGATCGCAAGCCTGTTGTGAAAGGCGGGGCATGTTTCGAAGGGTTTTCATCGGCGGTTTCCTGGCGCTGCTGGCCGTGGCGGCCGTCTCCGGCCAGGGTCCGCAGCCGAACGCCGCCGCGCCGCGCGCGGTGCTCGACAAATACTGCGTGGGGTGTCACAACGCGCGGCTGAAGACCGGCGGGCTGGCCCTGGACCAGCTCGATCTGTCGCGGCTGTCGGACCATGCGGCGATTGCCGAGAAGGTGGCGCTGAAGCTGCGCGCCGGACTGATGCCGCCGGCCCGGTCGCCCCGGCCCGATCGGGCCACGCTCGACGGCCTGGTCACGTGGATGGAAAACGAGCTGGACAGCCATGCCGTTGCCAACCTGACCGCCCCCGGGATTCATCGCCTCAACCGGACCGAGTACCAGAACGTCATTCGCGATCTCATCGGGCTGAAGATCGACCCCGCGAGATTCCTGCCGTCCGACAATTCGACCCACGGCTTCGACAACGTCGCGGGCGCGCTGACGATGTCGCCGGCGCTGATGGAGGCGTATCTTGCCGCGGCGGGCAAGATCAGCCGGCTGGCCATGGCGTCGAATACCGCGCCCACTCACGTCGAGTTCAACGTCCCCGACGATGCCACGCAGAATTACCACGTCGAGGGGCTGCCGTTCGGCACGCGCGGCGGCATCCTGATCGAGCACGAATTTCCGGCCGACGGCGAGTACGTGTTCCGGATCGTCCCGATCTTCGAAGGCAACATGGGGCAGGCGAACGACCCGTTCGGCCAGATCCAGGGCGAGCGGCTGGCGGTGACGATCGACGGCCAGCAGATGAAGTTGTTCGACTGGGACAAGGAGATGCGCGGCGCACCGCGCTCGGGCGTGCCCACGCAGGCGATACCCGTCAGGGCCGGCCTGCACAGGGTCGGCATCACGTTCCTCGCGAACAACTACGCACCCGACAACAACATCAACGACGTCTTCCTGCGCGCGACGATCGAAACCGGCGGCATCCCCGGGTATCTGTTTTTCCCCCACGTGGGGAAAGTGAAGATCGAGGGCCCGTCCAGCGTCAGCGGCGTTTCCGATACGCCGAGCCGCCACAGGATTTTCGTCTGCCGTCCGACTACGCGCTCCGCGCTTCGTCGAGACTCGCCGGAGGCTCAGGGGAACGGCTCGTCCGCGAGTCTGACCGAAGACGGATGCGCGCGCCGCATTGTCTCCACGCTCGCGCGCCGGGCCTTCCGCCGGCCGGCGACTCCCGCCGACGTGACCATGCTCATGGAGTTCTACGCCTCTGGCCGTGTCCAGGGGACCTTCGACGACGGCATCGAAAAAGCCCTGCGCCGCCTGCTCGCGGATCCGGAATTCGTCTATCGGCGCGAGATCGCGCCGGCGGCCGTGCGAGCCGGCGGGAGTTATCACATCAGCGACGTGGCGCTGGCGTCCAGGTTGTCGTTTTTCATCTGGAGCAGCATGCCGGATGACGAGCTCCTGACGCTTGCCGAGCAGGGACGGCTGTCCGACCCCGTGGTGCTCGAGAAACAGGTGCGCCGGATGGTCGCCGACCCGAAGTCGAAGGATCTGATCGGGAATTTCGCGGGCCAGTGGCTGAACCTGCGGGCCCTGGACACCGTCCAGCCGAATCCCGGCATCTATCCGGATTTCGACGACAACCTGCGGAGCGCGTTTCGACGCGAGGTGGAGCTCCTGTTCGACAGCATCCTCCACGAGGATCGCAGCGTCCTGGATTTGCTGAACGCGGATTACACGTTCGTGGACGAGCGTCTCGCCCGGCACTACGGGATCCCGAACGTCTACGGCAGCCGGTTCCGGCGCGTGACCCTCGGTCCCGACCTCGACATGCGCCGCGGGCTGCTCGGGAAGGGCGCGCTGATGAGCGTGACGTCCCAGGCCACGAGAACGTCGCCCGTCACCCGCGGCAAGCGGTTCCTCGAAATCTTCCTCGGCGTCAGTCCGCCGGACCCGCCGCCCGTCGTGCCGCTGCTCAAGCAGACGCAGCAGGACAATACGGGCAATGCGAAGGAACCGACCATGCGCGAAACCATGGAGATGCACCACGCGAACCCCGCGTGCGCGAGCTGTCACAGCCTGTTCGAGCCCATCGGCCTCGCGCTGGAGAACTTCGACGGGATCGGCGCGTGGCGGCTCAAGGACGAAGGCCAACCGATCGACGTGGCCGGCGTGCTCGCGAACGGGACGAAGATCGACGGCGTCGCGAGCCTGCGGGACCTCCTCATGCAGAACTCGGAGCAGTTCGTGCGTGTGATGACCGAAAAGCTGCTCACCTACGCGCTGGGCCGTGGCGTGGAAGATCAGGACATGCCGCTCGTGCGATCGATCGTTCGCGGCGCGGCCGGCGGCAACTATCGCTTCTCAACGCTCGTGCTCGGCGTCGTCAAGAGCGCGCCGTTCCAGAACAACATCAAGGGCGCCGACGTCCCGCCGCAGGCCGCTGCCCACTGAGCCGGAAGAGGAAACCATGTTCATCGTGAAGAAGCATCTGTCCCGTCGAACCTTCCTGCGCGGCGCGGGCGCGACACTCGCCCTGCCGCTGCTCGACGCGATGGTGCCGGCCGCGACGGTCCTGGCGCAGACCGCCGCCACCCCGAAGCCGCGCTTCGTCGCCGCGTTCGTGCCCCACGGAATGTCGCCTGGATACTGGGTGCCGGACAAGGTGGGAAGCGGCTTCACGATGCCGCCGATCTTCGAGCCGCTCGAACCGTACCGGAAGCAGACCGTGATCCTGAGCGGCCTTCACGCCCGTTCCGCGGAAGCGCCCCCCGGCCAGAGCCCGCCGGACCACTGGGTGGCGTCGGCCTACCTCTGTGCGAACAAGCCCAGGAGGACGGCGGGCGCCGACATCTACAACGGCACGACGATCGACCAGATGATCGCGCAGAAGATCGGACAGGACAACCTGCTCCCGTCGATGCAGTTCGCCGTCGAAGACCCCGGCGCGAACTCGAGCAATTGCGGCGAAGGTTACAGCTGCGCGTACACGAACAGCATCTCGTGGTCCACGCCGACGACCCCGCTGCCGATGGAACTGAACCCGCAGATCGTGTTCGAGCGCATGTTCGGCGACGGCAGCACGCCCGAGCAGCGAGCGGCGCGCCGGCAGGACGACCGGAGCATCCTCGACTCGCTCGCCGGCAGCCTGTCGCGGCTCAAGATCGGGCTCGATCCGGCCGACCGCCGGCGCCTCGACGAGTACTCGGAGGATGTCCGCGAGATCGAGCGGCGCCTGCAGATCGCGGCGAAAGCCACCGCCGCCGCGCCCCCGGACACGTTCATCCCGGTCGGCGTGCCGGAGTCCTTCGACGAGCACATCAAGCTGCACTTCGATCTGCTCGCGCTGGCGCTGCGCGCGGACATCACCCGCGTCGCCACGATGCTCTACGCGCGCGATCTCACCACACGGTCGTACCCGGAAAGCGGCGTCACCGTCGCGTTTCATGCCGGCTCGCATCACGGTGAGCACGAGAAGCGCAAGGCTGATTACGCCAGGCTGAATCGCTATCACGTCGCCATGCTCGCGTATTTCGTGGGCAAGCTGGCGAAGACGCCGGACGGGGACGGGACGCTGCTCGATCATTCGCTCGTGCTGTACGGCTCGAACATGGGGAACTCGAATCAGCACCGTCACGAGGACGTTCCCCACGTCCTCGTCGGGGGCGCCAACGGGAAACTGCAGGGCGACCGTCACCTGGCCTACCCGACCATGACGGTCCCGACGGGCAATCTGCTGCTCAGCCTGCTCGATCGGTTCGACATTCACCAGGACAGCATCGGGGACAGCACCGGGCGGCTGGAAGACCTCTGATGTCACGTGGCCACAGAGGCACAGAGGCACAGAGAAAAGCACCCGCGATCCTGCGATGTCCCCCGATGATGACTCGAGCAAAGTCCGTGGGCTGCGCCCCGCCACCCATCGTCGGCCTGCTCCGCAGGCCGGCCTGTCGAATCGCCTCTGTGCTCTCTGTGCCTCTGTGGCATCGTGATCCGTTCGCGAAGCGCAGCACTGATTCGCGCGAGACAAGCCACGACTCGACGCGAGAAGGGGCAAGAGACCGATGACCATGAATGTGCGACAGGCCCTCGGCGGTGTGGCCACGCTCCTGCTGCTGTCCACGGGCGGCCTCGGCGCCGCCACGAGCGATGTGGCGGACGCCGTCATGCGCGGCAACGCGGAAGCCCTCCGCGGGCTGATCGCGCGGAAGGCGGACGTCAACGCACCGCAGGCCGATGGCGCGACGGCGTTGCACTGGGCCGTCTATCGGGACGATCTGACCACCGTCGATCTCCTCCTCAAGGCCGGCGCCAACGCGAAGGCCGCCAACAGCTTTGGCGCGACGCCGCTGTCCCTGGCCGCGGAGAACGGCAACCCGGCGATCACGCAGCGCCTGCTCGACGCAGGAGCCGACGCAAACGAGCGGATGCTCAACACCGACACCGTGCTCATGATGGCGGCCCGGACCGGAAATGTCGCGACCATGAAAGTGCTGCTCGATCGCGGCGCCGACGTGAACGCGAAGGAGACGGCGCGGGGCACGACGGCCTTGATGTGGGCGGCCGCCCAGAAACATCCCGCGGCCGTGCAGCTGCTCGTCGAGCGCGGAGCCGACGTTCGCGCGGCCTCGAACCCCGCCTGGCAGGATCGGCCCATCGGCTACGCCAAGGCCGTCGATCCGAGGCCGTCGAGGAAGCGGGACAACAGCAACGTCGTGAGCCAGATCGGTCCCCGGAACATCCGCGATCAGCGGGGCGGAGGGCTGACTCCGCTGGCGTTCGCCGCCCGTGTGAACGATCTGGAGTCGGCGCGCATCCTGCTCGCGGCCGGCGCCGACGTGAACCAGGTGACGAACTACGGCTGGAGCCCGCTGCTCATCGCGACGCAGAATCGGTACTACCAGCTCGGATCCTTTCTGCTCGATCATGGCGCCGACCCCAACGTCGTGAACAAGGGCGCCTGGTCGCCTCTGTATATTGCGGTCGACAACCGCAACATCGAAGGCGGGGACTACCCCCTCCGCAAGCCGGACATGGACCACCTGGACTTCATCAGGAAGCTGATCGACAAGGGCGCCAGCGTCAACCATCGCGTCAAAGAGTCGACGTGGTACCGGACGGTGTTCACGTCGCAATGGGTGCTCGAGGACGGCGCGACCGCCTTCTGGCGCGCGGCCCAGTCGAGCGATGTCGTCGTGATGAAGCTGCTGCTCGAACACGGTGCCGATCCGAACATCGCCACAACCCAGCAAGTCACGCCGCTGCAGGTGGCCTCCGGCATCGGCTGGGTCGAAGGCGTGACCTACGAGTGGTCGAAGGAAGCCAACGTCGAGACTGTCAAACTACTGCTGAGCCTGGGCGCGGATCCCAACGCGCAGGCCGAGACCGGACGGGCGGCGCTGCACGGCGCTGGACACAAAGGAAGCACGGCCGTCATTCAGGTACTGGTGGACGCCGGCGCCAGGGTCGACATCAAGGACTACGGCATGAACGGCAACGACGCCGGCGGACGGCTCAAAGAGCACACGTGGATGCCGGTCGACTACGCCGACGGCCTGATTCGGATTGGAACGCAGTCGGCGATCATCCAGCCGGAAGCCGGCAAGCTCCTCAGAAAGCTGATGGTCGAACGCGGCCTTCCGGCGCTACCATTGAATAGAACCCTCGAGTCCGTCTGCGTGACGCCTGAATCGTGTAATGACGTCAGCTTCGAGGAGATCCAGGGGCTGAAGTAGTCGTTATCGGTGACCATGTCTGTCGCTTCGAAGCCGCTCAGGGACACTGCCCGGGCCGCGCAACCGTCCGCGCGAGATTCCGCGCAAGCGACGGGCCGTCTGCTTGGCCGCGTGCTCGCGTCGCTGACCGGTCATCGTGGCGTCCCCGAATCGCGTCCGGGAATCGCCCAGGCCAGGCGGACCATCGAGCTCTGTCGCGCGCTGCTGTCCGAGCGCGGCGAGGTGTCCGGCACGCGGCTCGCGATTCGAACGCTCGCGTCGTACCAGGCATTGCGGGGACAGGCGCTCGAGGTCTTCCTTGATCTGCTCGTCGAGGAGTTCTCGCCGGATCGCGAGCAGGTCGCCCGCGCGATCGCCGCGTATCAGGATCGTCCGTCGGCGGCGACCCTGGCGGCACTCCAGACCGCGATCGAGTCCCCGTGCCAGGAATTGTTCCGGCGCCTCAACCTCGCTCCGACCGGAACGAGAGCCCTTATCGATCTTCGCCGCCAGCTGCTTCAGACGCTGAGCGCGAATCCGAGCCGGGCGCCGCTCGACCGCGACCTGACGCATCTGTTCCGCTCCTGGTTCAACCGGGGATTTCTGGTCCTGCGCCGCGTGGACTGGCAGTGCCCGGCGGCCATCCTCGAAAAGCTCATCGAATACGAGCGCGTGCATCAGATTCAGGACTGGCGGGATCTGCGGCGACGGCTTCAGGACGACCGGCGATGCTACGCCTTCTTCCATCCGGCGCTGCCTGACGAACCGCTCATTTTCGTGGAAGTGGCGTTGACGCGGGGAATGAGCGGCAACGTGGATCCGCTGCTGGCAGCGGACGCGCCCGTCGGCAAGGCCGCTCAGGCGAATTCGGCGATCTTCTATTCGATCACGAACTGCCAGGTCGGGCTCAGCGGAATTTCGTTCGGCAATTTCCTCATCAAGCAGGTTGTCGAGGAACTGGGCCGCGAGCTGCCTCGCATTCGAACCTTTGCGTCCCTCTCGCCGATGCCGGGCTTCTGCGTGTGGCTGCGATCCGAGAAGGTGTGGGCATCCCTGTCGGCGGAGCTGCGCAAGCAGCTGCAACGGCTCGATGCGCCTGATTCAACGAGCGGGCCCGTGCCGGCGGCGCTCAAGCCGGAGGTGATGAGGCTCGGCGCGAACTACCTGCTCTTCGCGAAGCGGAATCGCGCGCCATTCGATCCGGTCGCGCGGTTTCACCTGACGAACGGCGCGAGAGCCGAGCGCCTCAACTGGATGGCCGACACGTCCGACGCCGGCCTGCGGCAATCGCTGGGACTGATGGTGAATTACGTATACGAGCTCGCCGACGTCGAGCAGAACCACGAAGCCTTCGCCAGGCGCGACGAGATCATCGCCTCACGCGAGCTCCGCCGCCAGGCGGCCGCTGTTCCAGCCCGGTCCTCGACTCCGCCGCCCTCGTCCGCGCGCTGACTGTCTAACCGGCGAAGTATCCGTTTCGCGCCTTCACCGTCGTTGAGGGACGTCTCACCCGGACGTCGAGCCGCCGCCATTCGCGGCCGGTCGCCGCTTCGATCGCGAGCACATACTGCAGGCGCAGCCCGTCAATCAGGCCCGACGCCGCGATCACGGTCTCGAGGAAGGTGCTCGCGAACACGAACTGCCCGCCGGTCCATTCAGCGAGATCGCGAAGGTCGGCCGCACCGGACGGTCCCGAGCGTCCGGACGCTTCGAGCATCAGCCGCTGATCGAGCGACGGCACCGTGGCGACGACGAACACCGGCACGTCGATCGAACTGGCGAGGCCCGACACCTCGCGGGCCGTCAAGGCGCTGCTCGTGTCGATGCCGTCGGTGAGCACGATGATGGCCTTGTGTGTGCCCGTGCGCGCCGCCAGCTTCCGCGCGGCCGCCGCCGTGGCGTCAAAGAGGGAGGTCGTGCCGAAGGGCTCGAAATTCGACAGCGCGCCTTTCAGCGCGCCGAGGTCGCGGGTGAAATCGTGGCGCTGGTGGAGTGACGCGTCGAAGGTGAGCACTGCGGCTTCGTCCTCGCCTTGACGCAGCTGCGTCAGGATCGAGTCGTACGCCTGGCGCGCCATCGGGATCTTCGCGCCGATCCGCATGCTGCCGCTCATGTCGACCAGAATCGCCACGCTGAGCGGCGACTGGCGATCGGCGCGCAGGGAAAGAATCGGCCGGACCTGTCCGTTGTCGCGTACTTCGAAGTCGTTGGAGGTCAGCCCGCTGACGACGCGTCCGCGGGCATCCCGGACCGACGCCTGGATCGTCACGACATCGACGGCGCTCCGGAACGTTTGCGCCGGCTGGTCCGGAATGTCCTGGGCGCGGGGCGCGACCACGGCGAGGACGCCGATGATGCCCAACGCGACGAACAGGCTGTGAAGCTTCGCTCGCATTTCCTTCTACCCAGTGTATCGGGTAGAAATCCACATGGAATAGGTAAATTCGAGCAACGACCGCAAGCTATTGGCCCTTCGCGGTTTTCAGGCGCAGGCCGTGTCGAACGGATGAGTTTGGCTTTCGCCGTTTTATCGTGCGAGCCTGTCACTCGCGGTATGACAGGCGATGGCCGCCCACTCGGTCCCGTGGCGCTTCGGCGAAGTCGCCGACGACCGGCCGAGCGCGCCGGGCGAAATCCGACCACCGGACCGCCACTGTCTCCGAGGAGGTGTCGGTGGCAAAGACGATGACGCGCCCCGCCGCCAGCCGGACGTCCACAAAGACCGGCTCAGTGATGCCCTGCTGAGACCATTCACCGTCCTGCGCCAGGCGGATCTCCGTTGCGCCGGCGAGTTCCAGGAGGCGATCGAGATTGATCGCCAGCGACGCGGGCACAAGCGCCTGGACCGGTGCGCCGTCCACCACGCAGACGACGATGCTGGCGCGTTCGTGCAACGAGATCGAGTCGAAGGATCCGCAGCGACCAAGGGGTTGTCCGAACGTCCGCACGAGCTCGCGAATCACCAGGCTGTTTGACATGGGCGCCTCCGGTTTTTTTGCAGGACACGCAATGGCGATACCAGCGTCATTCCGCGGAATTCGGGCCCCCAGGGCTTCAACGCCGGGATATTTCCTGCGTCGAGGGGAAAAAGTCCGCAGCCGTCAGGCGATCGCCAGGAGATGCGCCCATGCGTTCGGCGGCTCTTTTCTCGTCTTACACGGCAACGGCACTGATGTTGCGGCGTCGGGCGAGTCATGACGACCACCGCCATCGACACGTCGCCCTTCAACTGCCGCTGGATTGTGCGAGGCTCCGAGCGTCACGTCGGCGCGTGGAACTACGCCGTCTGCGTACGGGTCCGCAACACCGAGCGGGTCGTGAACGAGTGCGACTGCTCGCGTTGCGCCCTGTGGGACGCGCCTGGCGAGTCGGATGAGCCGGCGACCGTTTACTTGCCGCGCGAGCGCTGCAGCCGGTCGTAGTCCTTCTCGCCCTCGAGGCAGAACTCGTCGACCAGCTCCGTGTCGGCCTCCAGGCTCTGCGCCAGGTTGACGGTGAACGGCCGCGTGTAGTTTTTCGGATCGTCGATCGTCAGCTCGATCTCGAGGGTGCCGAAGTTCGGGCGGCGGAACTTCTCGGTCATCTTGCCGGCGCTGCTCATCGGGCTGCCCCAGGTGTCAATCCACAGGTCGTCGCGGAAACCGCGCGTCTCCACGACGAGCGTGTCGCCTTCCCAGTGCCCGACGGAGTACCCGTTCCACGCCGGCGTCGGATCCTCGGGGAACGGCCGGCCGTCGATGAAGATCTGCCGGTACATTGCGTTCACTTCGTAGAGGAGCGCCAGCAGTTTCGGCGAGTGCAGCGCCTTGGTCAGGTGTGGCAGCGTCCACGCCCGCGGCGGGTTGTCCGGAAGACACCGCACGTGGGGATCGTCGATGCTCAACGCCGCGTGGCGTTCTTCGAACAGCCTGGCCGCCCCCGGCTGATAGGGCAGCGTGCCGCCCGGCAGATTTCGCCCGAGGTTGCCACCGAGCGGCGAACCGCCGATCTCGACGCCGCACGAGATGGACTCGCCGGCGGCATTTGTGCAGCGGCGGGGCTGGGCGGCGTGCCAGATGCCCGAGAGATCGGGACGGCCGTCCGGCAGGCGCGGTGCCGGCGCCGCGAAATTCGGTTTGCCGTCCGGCAGCCGCGGGATGCCTTCTGTCGGATAGCGCAGCCACTGCCCGAATCCGGAGACCGGCGCGCCAGCCAGCGCGGCAGCCATACACGCGATCACACCAACACGCCGCATACTCCCTCCGTCGGCTCGCGCGAGCCGGAATGGTTACTTCTTCGGCCTGAACGCGTCCTTGACCTGCTTCTCGATGCTCTTGTAGTTCTTCGAGAGGAGCTTCTCCTCATCCTCCGTCAGGATCCGGAAGGGCACGCGCACGAGGCTGTTCTGGAACTTCACGTTGAGCCAATGCTGGCCCAGGGCGATGCCGCCCGGGATCTTGAAATACAGCCGGCCGACACAGGCGCGGTCGGTGCTGAGATCGACCACGTCCTGCGGCAGCGCGCGCGACCCCAGGTCAGGGAAGAAACCGATGCCGCACGCGCGGTACGCGCTCGTCGGAAAGTAGTTGATGGAATCGCGCTGGACGTTCGCCCGCTGCATGATCGCCCGGGGGTTCCCCTCCCGCTGCTCGATGATCGACGGCAGCGGAAGCGTCTTGCCGTCGGGTGTCTCGAGCGAGAACGCGTCGCGGCCCATCCGGTACTCCGGTGCCTTGCCGAGAATCGTCATGCCGACCTCGAGGAGCATCCACTCTTCGCCGACCGAACGGTTGGTGGCCTGGTAGCCGATGATCACGTAGCCTTCGGCGTTGTACGCGACGCGGACGAACTTCCCCTCGAGCGTCATGATCTGCGGCACCCCCGGCTGGGGGATTTGCACGACGGGCGCGTCCTTGTTCTTGTCCTTATCCTGGGCCCCGGCATGGCCCGTCGCGCCGAGGAGACACAGCGCCGTCGCTCCGACCAGGGCTGAGAGTGCACGCGTGCTGTTCATACCGTCTCCTTGAAGTGTTGCGGCCGCCGCCGACGGAATCGGCGAACTCTGCCGAATCCAATCAGCTGGGTTCGCGTGCCAAGGTAGCACGAGAGCCGTCCCCGCAGAGAATCTCCGAGCCTCCGGCGAGGCCCCGAATGGTCGGAGTCCGCCCTCCGGAGCGGCGCCCGCGGCGCATCACCGCCCGTCAGGCCAACGCCGGAAATCCGCCTAGTTTTCTCGAAAGCACCTTTTAAGAGCCGTCTCCTGCGGGCCCCGTCACATTGGCATGCCGTCTGCTCCCCCGTCGGTGGCCAGGCCACCAGGGGGCGCAATCAACAAGCGGAAAAGCGAAGGAGAAGTCCGATGTCCTCACGATTTGTCATCAGCGCGTGCCTGTCCGTGGTCTTCATGGCGGCGGGAGCCCAGGCGCAGACCACGACGACGAGAACCAAGGAGCCGGCGGGCCCGGCCAACGTCGTCTCGTCCACGCTCACCGGAGAAGTGGCGCTCACCGAAGGCAACCAGCTCCTCGTCCGGATGCAGCGGAGCGGTCTCTACCGCTACTTCAGCCTCAAGCCGGGGCAGCAGTTCATGATCGACGGGCAGCCGAAGCTGATCGGCGATCTCAAGCCGGGCACCATGCTCACCGCGACGATTCTGACGACCACCCAGCCGGTCACCGTGCGCACGGCGTCTTCGCTGACCGGGACCGTCTGGTACGTCTCGGGCAACTACGTGATTCTCACCCACGAAAACGGCGAGAACCACGAGTACAACGTGCCTCCGACCTTCAAGTTCATGGTCGAGGGCAAGCCCGCGTCGGTCGGCGAGTTGAGGAAGGGCATGAAGGTCTCGGCGACGAAGATCGTCGAGCAGCCGCACACCGAAATCTCGACGCAGGGGTTCATCACGGGCAAGGCTCCCAAGTAGCTCGCATGTCACGCACAACGCTGACGGGCGCCGTCGCGATCGTGTTGCTCGTCGCCGGCGCGCGCCCCGCCGCGCCAGCGGACAAGGCCGCGGAGCTCAGCAAGAATGCCCAGGCGGCGCTCACAGCGCTCTACGCGAAGGTGCCGGCGGCCAAGGCGCTCGGCGCGAAAGCCCAGGCCGTCCTTGTGTTCCCGAAAGTCACCAAGGCAGGCCTGGGCATCGGCGGCCAGCACGGCGACGGCGCACTGCTCCGCGGCGGCAAGGCCGTCGCGTACTACAGCACGTCTGGCGCGTCGTTCGGCCTCCAGGCGGGCGGCCAGACCTACGGCTACGCGATGTTCTTCATGAACGCCAAGGCCCTGGAGCAGCTGGACGTGGCGAAAGGGTTCGAAGTCGGCGTTGGCCCGACCGTCGTCGTGATGGACGAGGGGAAGGCCAAATCGGCGACGACCACGACCATGAACGACGACATCTACGCCTTCATCTTCAGCCAGAAGGGATTGATGGGCGGGCTCGGCATCCAGGGCAACAACATCAGAAAGATCGATCCCAGCTGAACACGAATCATGCTGTCCAAGATGCGATACCTGACGTCCCTCTGGGTGCTGCTGATCCTCGCGGCCGCGGCCACGGCCTCGGCGGCGACGGACGTGGTGACGATGATCACCGGCGAGAAGATCGTCGGTGAGATCAAGAAGGTCGAAAAGGACGTCCTGACGATCGAAACCACCTTTTCGGACTCCGATTTCAAGATCGAGTGGGATCAGATCGCGTCCATCGAGAGCGACCGCCAGTTCCTCGTCGAGACGTTCAACGGCAGGCGGCTGGCTGGCACGTTGAAGGTCGATCCGGCGAAGAAGGCGGCCGTGCTCATCGGGAACGACAGCCTCGCGCTGGCCGACCTGGCCACGCTGGTGCCTTTCGAACGCTCGTTCTGGTCCCGGTTCGACGCGGGTTTCGATTTCGGCTACAGCATGACGCAGGCGAACTCCGCCAAGCAGCTCACGCTCGGAGGCACCCTGCTGTACCGGGACAGGCAAGTCGTGGATACGGCGCTGGCGAACGTGTTCAAGAGCTCGCAGTCGAACGCGCCCGACACGCAGCGCTGGGACTTCGGGAACGACTTCCGGTATCTCCTCGGCGACCTCTGGTACGTCAACACCACCCAGGACTTCCTGAACAGCGACGAACAGAAGCTCGATCTCCGCACCACGATCGGCGGGGGCGGTGGGCGGTACCTCTTGCGCTCGGCGGCGCAGCACCTGGCGCTCGGCGGCGGCCTCGCGTGGACGAATGAGCAGTACACGGATCCCGCGATTCCGACGAAGGACTCGGCCGAGGCGTACATCGGCACGGAGTTCATGACCGAGAAACTGAAGTTCGCCGACCTGGTCACGCGGCTGACGTACTACCCCAGCCTGACGATCGACGACCGGTACCGGATCAACTACAAGTTCGACCTCGACTTCAACCTGCCCGGCGACTGGTATCTCCGGATCGGCATCTTCGAGAATTTCGACAGCCTGCCGCCGCCGGGATTGTCGAGAAACGACTACGGCTGGTCGAACTCCTTCGGCCTGAAATTCTGAGGCTCTCTAGAGCCATCCAGCAATGTAAGTCAAGGACCACCGATTTACACAAATGTGAGATTCACGTGCTAGGATGGCTCGATGAGAGTCGAGCTGACAGCCAAAGAAATCCACGCGCTCATCCTGGCGGTTGAACACGCGAAGTCCACCGTTGCCAAGGGTTTGCAGGCCGAGCGGACCATCGTGAGCCAGGATGCGAGCTACATGCGGTATTCGAACCTCGAAGCCAAGCTCAAGGGGATCAAGGTCTCCGACGCTGCGTGAGCTCTGGCTGGCGCTGGCCGTACTAATAGGGACCGCAGGCCTGGCAGCCCAGAGCCCGGCA
>Ga0105248_10002804_pt1 | contig 19370 bp, 16 predicted proteins | sample KBSS34metaG_FD_81524 | JGI IMG/M metagenome (GOLD analysis project Ga0105248, IMG submission 81524) | Switchgrass rhizosphere microbial communities from Kellogg Biological Station, Michigan, USA - KBS S3-4 metaG | ecosystem: Host-associated > Plants > Roots > Rhizosphere > Soil | place...
ATCATCTGGGTTATGTCGCCGATACCGTCAGGGCTTTTCTGAAGCGTTGACCTCGGGCGTAGCGGCAAGGACATGCGGATGAACGATGCCCCCCCCCGAATAATATTGACGGGCCCGAGTGGGTGGATCGGGTCTGCGATGCTCGCCAATATCGCCGGACGATATGGTGCGAATTGGGTAAAATCAGTAACGTTGTTCGGATCGCACGCGCGACGGCACAGGGCGCCGGATGGTACCGAAATTGCGGTGCTGGGTCTGGAAGATATTCGCGCCGAACATGTCGATGGCGCGATCGTGATCCATCTCGCCTATCTGACCAAGGAAAAGGTCGACATTCTTGGCGAGCGTGCCTTTACCGACGGCAATCTCGCGATCGACGATTTCCTTCTCAATGCACTGGCGGAGGGACGACCGAAATCCCTCTTCATTGCCTCGTCCGGTGCTGCGGCCCTGGCTGAAAGCGGTCGCGGACGCGAAGCTTATGGCGTCTGCAAGCTCCGACAGGAGGACCGGTTCCTTGCATGGTCGGCAAAAACCGGTGTTCCGACGCTGGTCGGGCGCATCTTCAATATAGCCGGGCCATATATCAACAAGACCGACTCTTATGCGGTGGGATCCTTTGCAACCCAGGCCAGGCGGCTTGGCAAAATCAAGGTTGAGGCGCGGATCCCGGTCTTCCGTTCATTTCTGCACGTCAAGGATCTTTGCGATCTTATATTAGGGGCAGCGTTCAACGAAATCGGTCGTTCAAAGGCGATCGATCTTTGCGGCGCCGAAGTGCTGGAAATGGGCGATATCGCGAGGGCTGTATCGGAGGAGGTCGGTGAAAATATCCCCGTCTTCCGCGATAGCGTGGATGGGTTCCGCTGCAGTGCCTATCTAGGCAATTTCGTCGAAACAAAGATTCTGGCGATGGATGTGAATGTGGGTCTCACCCCTTTTTCTCAACAGGTTAGAGACACGTTGGCATGGATTGCACCCGGCAAGTAACGGCTGCGACTTGTCCCAATATGGTCTCATAAAAGGTTGTGTTGATGAGACGTTTTGGATAATGCCTCCGGCCTGAGGGGGCGGTAGGCGTAACCGTGCGTGGAAACAGCACGGGTTGAAGCAGGCCAGTCGTGCGCTTGAGTTTGGGCGTAGTAGGAGATCACAGTGTCCGACACGATTTTTAATAACCTGTTCGTGCTTGAGCTTGCGAATAATCACTGGGGGAAGATTGAGCGCGGGTTGAAGATCGTTCGTGATTTTGGACGCGTTGTTCGTTTCAATGACATCCATGCCGCCGTTAAGCTGCAGTTTCGCGATGTTGATGGCTTCGTCCATCGTGATTTCCGTGATCGTTCCGACGTTCGCTACATCAAGAAGACGATCGATACCCATATGCCCTGGGATGAGCTGCGGCAGATGGTTGAGGCCGTTCGCGAAGGCGGGATGGTCACGATGGTCACGCCCTTTGATGAGGTCTCTGTCGACAAGTGCGTCGAATTCGACGTCGATATTTTGAAGATCGCCAGTTCGGATATTCGCGACAAGACGTTGCTGCGCAAAATGGCGGCTACCGGCAAGCCGGTAATAGCCTCCTCCGGGGGCGCCGACCTGGAACATATCGATGCGCTGGTGGAATTTTTCACGTCGCGCAACATTCCGTTCGCGCTCAACCATTGCGTGTCGATTTATCCGTCCGAGGACAATGAGCTGGAACTCAACCAGATCGATTTCCTGCGGGCCCGCTATCCTGACATCGTGATCGGGCTGTCGACCCACGAGCATCGCGACTGGCACGATTCGATCATGATTGCTTATGGCAAGGGCGCGCGGACGTTCGAGCGCCACATCGACATTGATTATGAGGGCGTGCCTGTAAGCCCTTATTGCACGAAGCCGGAACAGGCCGGCACTTGGTTCCGGGCTTTCAACAAGGCGGTCGAAATGTGCGGTGGCAGCAGCGCCGCGAAGCGCGTGGTGCCGGAAAAGGAGCGTCGCTATCTGGATGCTCTGGTCCGCGGCGTTTATGCGAAGCGGGATCTTCCCGTGGGGCATGTCCTCACCGACGACGACGTTTACCACGCCGTGCCGCTGCTTAAAGGGCAGATTTCGACGCGGGAGTTCACGGGTGGTGAAACACTCAAGCAGCCTTTGAAGCGTGATATGGCTGTTCAACTCACCGATCTCGACGCGGATTATGCCAAGGATGCTAAGCTGGCCGCTCTGATCGCGGATCGGGGTCTCGAAGCCGTAGCTGCGCGCTTAGCCGCAAATTCCTGACTTCCGTCCGTTATTCGGTCATTAAAGCCCCGGTCATTCGCTTTCGCAGGCGATTGATCGGGGCTGTTTGTTGAGGACGACCATGACAACCATCCGCCTCTCCGATTATGTCGCTTCTACCCTGGTCAAGCACGGCATCCGGCATGTGTTCATGCTGACGGGTGGCGGAGCCATGCATCTGAACGATGCCCTGGGGCGGGCAGACGGGCTGCAATATATCTGTTGCCACAATGAACATGCGCTCTCGATGGCTGCGGAAAGCTATACGCGGTTGTCGGGCAGGCTGGCGGCGCTCAATGTCACAACCGGGCCGGGAGGCATCAATGCCCTGAATGGCGTTCATGGCGCCTATACGGATTCGATTGGCATGATCATCCTTTCGGGTCAGGTGAAGCGCGAAACGTTACGTGCCAACGCGCCCGTGGTTCTTCGGCAACTCGGCGATCAGGAAGCCGATATCGTGGCCATGGTGAAGCCGATCACCAAGTTTGCGACGCTTGTCGAAAATCCGCAGGATATCCGGTATCTGCTGGAAAAGGCGCTGTGGTTGGCCACCACCGGGCGGCCTGGGCCGGTGTGGCTCGATATTCCGATCGACGTGCAGGGCGCGCCGATCGATCCGGATACGCTGAGAGGCTTCGACCCTCGCGTGGAGGGTTTCGGTCGGGATTTCGCATTGCCGTCGGAATATGGATGGCTGACCGGCGATCCGTTGCGTCACGCGGCCCGTCAGGTGATCGCGGCCCTTCGTGACGCCGAGCGGCCAGTTTTGCTGCCCGGAACCGGCATCCGCATCAGCGGCGCACATGACATATTTCTGAAAGTGGCGGAAAAGCTGGGCATCCCCGTAGCGACGGCGTGGAACGCCCAGGACGTCGTGGACGATTCTCACCCATTATATGTCGGACGCCCCGGCACCGTGGGCGACCGGGCCGGCAATTTCGTCGTGCAGAATGCCGATGTCGTGCTGGTGCTGGGATGCCGGCTCAATATCCGGCAGATCAGCTATAATTATGCTTCCTTTGCCCGGGCGGCGAAGAAGATCATGGTCGATGTCGATGCCGCGGAGCTGCACAAGCCGACTTTGTCGATCGATATGCCGATCCATGCCAATCTTGCGGACTTCCTGCCGGTTATGCTGGAGGAACTGGAAGGATATGAGGCGCCCGCCGCGCATCGCGCCTATCTCGATTGGGGTCTCGAACGCCACCGTCGGTATGATCCGGTGTTGCCGGAATATTGGGATACAAAGGGTGTCGTGAACCCCTATTGCTTCACCGAAGAGCTGTTCAAGCAGCTACGGGAAAATGAAGTCATCGTGATGGCCAATGCAACCGCTGCCGTGGTGACGGTGCAGGCGGCGAAACTGAAGCCTGGCCAGCGCATCTATTCCAACTCCGGATCAGCCTCAATGGGCTATGATCTGCCGGCCACCATCGGGGCCTGGTATGCCATGCCCAAGGGATCGGAGCGCGTCATCTGCATCTGCGGTGATGGCAGCATCATGCAAAACCTCCAGGAACTCCAGACGATCGTCGGCCAGCAGATTCCGGCCAAGCTCTTCCTGTACAATAATTCCGGTTATCATTCGATCCGGCAGTCGCAACAATCCCATTTCAATGGTTTCTCCGTCGGCTGCGGACCGGATTCGGGGATTACCTTTCCTGATTTCGGCAAGATCGCGGCGGCCTTCGGCTTCGCCTACACGCTGACCTCGGATCATTCGGATATGGGCGATGCCATTCGGCGCACGCTGGCGGCGGACGGCCCCGCAATTTGTGAAATCATGGTCGATAAGACACAGAATTTCGCTCCGAAGCTGTCCTCCAAGCGTCTGGACGACGGCACGATGGTCACCGCGCCGCTGGAGGATCTGTCGCCCTTCCTCCCGCGAGAGGAGTTCGAGGCGAATATGCTTATTCCTTCTATTTCCTAGCAAGCAGCATGGCGCTGCTCTTCGATCTTGATGGTACGCTCGTCGACAGCGCGCAGGGCATTGCAGCGGCGTTGACGATCCTTCGAGTTTCGCGCGGCGGCCTGCCCGTCAGCGAGCTTGAAGTAAGCCCGCTCGTAAGCCGGGGCGTATCGACGCTGGTAGCATGCACTCTTGGCGCTCGCGCCCGCGACGATATGTCGGATGTAGCCGAGTTCCGCAGGATCTTGCGAGATATCCCGGCCGATCCAGCAACGATCTATCCTGGCGTGCCCGATGCGCTGCAGAAATTATGCGGGGTGGGCTTGGTATGTGGGGTTGTTACCAACAAGCCGGAACGACTCTCGCGTCAGTTGCTGGTTGACCTTGACCTTGCCCAATATTTCAGCGTGATCGTCGGCGGCGATACGCTTCCCGTTTGCAAACCTGATCCTGCACCTCTTCAACATGCCGTGCATTTATTGGGCGGCAAGGTCAGCGAAGCACTTATGATCGGGGACAGCAATGTCGATGCCGCCGCCGCCGCTGCGGCAGGCATGCCATTCCTGCTGTTCGAGGGCGGCTACGGCCCAGCGCAATGCGACGACACGTCCGTGGCAGGCAGATTTGTCGCTTTCGCCGATCTTCCTTCACTTGTCGCTTCCGAGCACGCAAAGTGTTTGAATTAGCAGTGTTGATCAGTATAGGCGGTGGTCGCAAGACGACGTGTTTGCGCCTTAAGGCGCACCCTGCCAGACAGATTAAAGCTTCGCATCGAAGAGATGCCTTCAAGTGGCGAAGAGAATTGTGGATGATCGTGGACACTAGGTTAGGCAATTTATTCCGCGCGGCTATCGGCCTTTCGTTGATCTCGTCGCTAGTCCTGCCGCAGCCCGGTGTAGCGCAATCCCTCATGGGCGGCGGCAATATTCCCAGCGGATACCCTCTGGATGCGGGTTCAGGCGGCGGATCATTGCCGTCGCAGGCTTCATCCGGAGCGAGCGGGGCGAGTGCTGGGCTGTTGTTGAATAGCGAGCCGATCCGCCCCGTCACGATCGCGGGCGGATCGTCAGATAGCCTCACGGCCGGAACCGGTTCCGATTCCCAGGCCAATCCCCGTCTGAAGCCGCCCGCGTCGCCGGGCGAATTCGAAATGTGGGTGCAGAGCGTAACCGGCCGCCAGATCAAGCGGTTCGGTGCGGACCTCCTATTGCCCAGCAATCGTGATTATGTCGTACCGACGACGACCTCGATCCCGCCGGACTACCCATTGAACATTGGTGACGTAGTGTCGATCGCTACGACCGGTTCAGTCGAGGGTAGCGCCAATTTTGAAATCGATCGGGACGGCCGCATTTATCTTCCGAACGTAGGGTCGATAAATCTCGCAGGTGTTCGTTATCGCGATTTGTATGATCGGGTAGCGGCAGAAATCGGCCATAAATATCGCGGCTATGAAGTTTCGGTCAGTATTGCGAAACTCCGCGGCGTCCGCGTGTATGTTACCGGCTTTGCCAACAATCCGGGAGCATATACGGTCAATAGTCTTTCGACCCTCGTAAACGCGGTCCTTGCGGCGGGCGGCCCGTCCGCCGGCGGCAGTTTTCGTTCCGTGAAGCTTTACAGGGGCGGTCGTGAACTGGTTGATTTCGATCTCTACGATCTGATCCGTAAGGGTGATAAATCGCACGATACGGTGTTGCAGAATGAGGATGTGCTGTTCATTCCTCCTGTCGGCAGACAGGTAGCCGTTATCGGCAGCGTGAATGAGGAAGCCATTTACGAGGCGCGTGCGGGGGAGTCGGTTCGCGACGTTCTGCGGATCGCAGGGGGCGCCACCAATCTCGCCGATTCCTCACGCGTCATCCTTTACCGCCTGACGGATCAGAACACGGTGGGCAGCCGTCAGATCGACAACGTCGATGCGCCTCGCGTTGAGGCCGAGGCGGGCGATATCATTCAGGTTTTGCAGCAGGGCACATTGTTACATCCGCTTGAAAAACAGCAAGTAACGGTGCGGATCGAAGGGGAGGTGAATCGTCCCGGAAACTATTATGTTCCGCCGAACACGCCGCTTGCGACTGTCTTGGAAATGGCCGGCGGGCTGACGCCGCGAGCATTTGTCTATGGTACGCAATTTTCGCGCGTGTCCGTCGCTACGCAACAGCGCCAAAGCTTCCTCGAGGCCGTGGACCAGATGGAAACCGCGCTGGCGGCAGCGCCATTAAGCGGGGACCGTACAATCGAAGCGGGCGAGCGGGCGACTCAACTCGCGTCCGCCCGTGCTTTTCTCGACAAGCTTCGAAAGGCGCAACCGGACGGCAGATTGGTTCTCCAACTCACCCCGGAGATGAACACCCTTCCCGGCACCGTCCTGTTAGAGAATAATGATCGCATCATCATTCCGCCCCGTGTCGACACAGTCGGCGTGTTTGGCGCCGTGTATCGTCCGGCTTCTTTCCTGATCAATTACAGCCGTCGGACGCGAGTGCGTGACTATCTGGAGCAGGCGGGCGGCCCAATCCGTGCTGCCGACCGCTCCAATATCTTCGTTGTCCACGCTAATGGTGCCGTGCTGACGGCAAAGCGCGGTGCGCTGGCGGCCTACGTCTTGCCCGGCGATGTGATATTCGTGCCGGTCAAGACGCAATCCTCGTCCGTCTGGGCAAGGATCCGGGATATATCCGCTATCATCTTCCAGATTGGGGTCAGTGCGGCAGCGCTGGCGGCGATTAAGTGAGTACGGTTCCGGTAAGTATGGTCGGCAAACTCTCGCACGCGCGTATCGTGCGAGAGCCATGGCTGCGGCGCGGGATTCTGATCATTTTGTTGCTCTTATGCGCGGTGTTCACCTTTTTTCCGCAAAAACAGCGTGCCCTGTTAAGTCTTACGCCCACAGATCCTTCCAGCCTGGGGCTTGGTCTGGGACCAACGCTGAATCAACTCGGCGCCCTGAATGGCGTATTCGGCAATCAGGCGACCGTGGAGGTCACTGTAAAGGTGGCCTCGAGCGCTTATTCGCGGACGCAGGTGATCAAGCGGCTGAACCTGGAGAAGCGGCTGGACATGTCACGCCTTCAGCTGCTGCGGTGGCTGGATCGTAAGGTCGAAATCCGTTCGTTGCGCGGGGGCATTATCCAGTTCGAGATGAAGGATCGGGATGGTGTTCTGGCTCGTGATATCATTGCTGCTTACGGCGATGCGGTTCGTGAACAAATGGCTGTCATCAATCGCGGTCAAAGCGTCGACAAACGCGACATCCTCTATGGTCTGATCAAGGACGCGAGTGAGCGCCTTGGTGTGGCGCAGGCTGCTTACGATAATTTTCGTCTTCAGACGCGTTACGCGCAGCCCCAGGCTGCGATATCGGCGATCGGTGATCGAATCCCGATGTTTGAGGCGATGATCAAGTCAAAACAAGTCGAGCTCAATGCTCAGCGCCAGTTTGGTACGGACCGTAACATCAAAGTCCAGCAAATTCTGGCCGAATTGGCGGCGATGCAAAAGCAGCTGGATGACGCGCGATCGCTGTCTCCCGCGGCAGATAGCTCCGTCGGTCGCGTCGTGCGGGAGTCTACCGAGGCTGACCGCCTCCGCCGCAATCTCGACATTGCCCAGCGTTTTTATGATAACTATAAAAAGTTGCTGGATGGTCTGCCCGTCGAAGATTTTACCTCCACGGCGAACATTCGCGTACTGGAAGCCGCCTATATCGATCCCGCTCGCCAGTATAACTATGTTCCGCTCGCCCTTGGGCTCATCATTTTGTTAATCGGCTTTCTGGTCGAAGCCTACGGTCTCCGCCCGCCGTTGGGCGACGAGAAGCTTGCATGAATCAGGCACCAGCGGGACAGTGGGTGGACATCTCTGTTGTCATCCCCTGCTATAATGAGGAGGAGAATGCCGCTGCGATTTGTGCGGCTGCGGTCGCCCAACTCGAACCTCTTGGCCTGACATTTGAAATCATCTTCATCGACAATGCGTCTACGGACCAGACGGTGCCGATCATCAAGGCGCTTTGTGACACAGATGCGCGCGTAAAGCTGATCGTCAACACGCGCAATTTTGGGCAGATGCGTTCGCCTACCCACGCCATCTATCAATGTTCGGGCAGGGCGATCATCGGTCTGTGCGCTGATTTTCAGGATCCTCCGGAGCTTCTCCCGCTATTTATCGAACGGTGGCGTGCGGGAGCCGACATTGTGCTGGCAGTCCGCAAAAGCGAGCAGAAGGTGAACTTCATTCTTCGGAGAGTCCGCAAGCTGTCCTATTGGCTGGCACGGCGTTTCGGGGATTATCCCGTTATCGCAAATGCGACGGGGTTCGGACTATATGATGCGAAGGTCGTTGATGCCACGCGCACGCTCGCGGAACCCGAACCCTTTTTCCGGGGAATGCTCGTCGAAACGGGCTATAATGTTGAAACGATCCCCTACGCCCGCCCACCGCGTGCCGGAGGTGCGTCGAAAAACGATTTTTTCGCTCTACTCGATTTTGCAGTATCCTCGCTGACGGGTACATCCAAGCGCCTGTTACGCGTCCCTCTGTATATCGGCCTGTTTGGCGCCTTGATGACGGGATTCATGCTTTTGGGGGGCGTTGTGGCCTTTTTCCTCGGAAAACCCATTGCTGGCTGGTTTATCGCGGCGGTGGTGCAAGCCGAATTTGCGATGCTGTTCGGCTTCCTCGGTCTGTTGGGCGACAACATTCGGATCATTTCAGAACGCACGCGCCGCACGCCCCTGGTCGTCGAACGTGAGCGGGTCAACTTTCCGCAGGACAAGTGAACGTGCGCCTCTCCCGGCACCAGTTGATCGAGCTATTCCGCTATTATCGCACGGCGATTATAAATACAGCTTTTGGTATATTGGCCTATTCATTCTGTGTGTGGATAGGTATGAATATATTTTTAGCGCAAATCGTGTCCTATATCCTAGGCATAACATTCAATTATTTTACTTATAGCCGAATGGTTTTTCGTGATTCCGTTGCATCGAAGTGGTTCTATATTCTTTCGACTGCTGTCAATTATCTTGTAGGTGTGGCTACACTAGCTATCCTATCCCGCTTCCTGAAAGATCCTTATCTGATAGGGGTTATCACTTCGCTGGTTGTTTCAGTCTTCAATTATTTCGGCTTGAAGTACGTCGTTTTTCGGACGCGGGTCGCATGACTATCGAGCTGCGGCGTCGCCGCGAGTCGCTCTGGCTCGAATATGGGCTGATGTTAGCGATCTTCGCAGGCATCGTTCACACGGGCTGGTTCCTGTACGAATATGGCTATTTGCCGCAGCCATGGTTCTATGAGCCGAGTGGTACGTTCATGGATTGGTATTCGCTGGCATATTCCGCCAATATGCATGGCGCCTACGATACCGAGCGTTCGATCTATCCGCCTTTGTCTTTTGTGATCATGAAGATATTCGGCCAGGCAAGTTGTTATCGCAATGCGATCGGCGAGCCATCGCGCGATTGCGATTATTGGGGGATATATGCGCTGACGTTCGGCCTCGGCCTCAATGTCGTGCTGACGTTTCTGGCATTCAGAAAGCATGATCGAACGACCTACATTCCGCGTGCTTTTGCAACTGCTCTCGGCTTCCCGATGCTTCATGCCTATGAGCGCGGCAACCTCATTCTCTTCTGTTACACGTGCCTGCTGCTGGCTTATGGTCCTCTGCTGAAATCCGCGCGGTTGCGCTGGTTTTTCGGTGGGATGATGTTCAATTTCAAGGTGTACATGGTGGGCGCCGTGGTGGCGCCGCTCCTGCGCCGCCGATGGCTTCAGGTGGAAGCCACGATTTTATGGACAATCCTGGTCTACATCGTCACCTGGGCGATCCTGGGTGAAGGCAGCCCGGCTGAGGTCGTCCGCAATGTGCTGGATTATTCAGCTACGTTTGGCGCGAGCAAGGTGCTGGACATCTGGTTCCCGGGCAGCCTGGTTCCCCTGCTCGGCCTGCTTAAAGGCGAAAACTTCCCGATCAACACGATCTTGGATTCGAATGTTGCAGAAGCCGCGCTTCTCGGGCTGACGACGTTCGGTCGCTCGGCGCAGTTGCTGATCGTGCTGGCGGCGCTTTGTTCATGGCTTCGACCAGAGGTCGTCCCTCTGCGGCGGATGGTCTATTTCTCTATAGCGCTTCCATTGTCGGTATCCGAAGCTGGCGGCTATACGGAAATATTTCTGCTCCTGTTCATATTCATGGAACCGTGGCGGGGCATCGGCCGAAAGGTGTCGATCATACTGGCTTATACGGTTTGCCTTCCGTGGGAAGTGGTCCTCAGCAAACTTCCGCCGATGGTGCGATGGAGCTGGCTGGTTAACGCCGATGTTATCGTAGAGTATGGCGTTGGTCTGAGTTCATTCTTGCGGCCGATCATCATGCTCGTCATTTCCATGTGCTTGTCGGTCGTCACTATTCGTGATGTGTGGCTGGACATTCGCAATGATGAACATAAGCGCCGCCGGCGCTTTCGTAACGACGCAAAGCTGGTGCCGTGGATGGATCCAACTATCCAACGGATGAAGTCGCGGTGATTCCCGCCCTGATGGCCAGGGGCGAACAGCAAGGCAATCGCGCTTATGGCCGCTGGCGCTGGCAGACATTGAATCGGTTCTGCTTCAATGGTTGCCGCCTGCGGCAGCGTTAAAGCTTAACTATCAGTGCCTGAGCAGTCAGCAGCGCCAAAGGCTTTTCAGGCTTGTCGGCGAAAAAGTCTTCCACGGCGCGCCGTGCGCCAGGGCAGGAGGCAAAGCCATAATCATCGCAAACTATGACGCCGCCAGCCGGCATGCGGGGATAGACGAACGTTAAAGTATCGAGAATGCCCTGATACAGGTCGAGGTCGATGTGCGCGAAACTGAACGAGCGATCTTCCAGTCCGGCGAAGCTCTCCGGTACCCAACCCTTACAATAGTGGATGGATGGCGAGGAACCGACGACCTTTGTCACGGCCTCAACAGAGGTATCCGCGAAATCACCCTCTAAATGGCGGTCGAGCGTCGCATCGGTGACCTTCATTCCTTCGAACGAGTCGAACAGGTAAAGGTCCTTACCCTGCTCTTCAGCGATCTGGCGCAGCAAATAAGCGGTTCCCCCCTGGAACACCCCCGTCTCCATGATATCGCCTTTTACCGTCGCGGTCTGACTCGCCATCTGCCAGAGTGTCCAGCACCGCTCGACGGTTACAACAGTGTGCGCGGAGATTTTCTTGTGAAGCTCGACAAACCACGGCGCACGCCACGGCTGAAAATGCGGCTTGTACATGTCAGCGTCTTTGATGTCTTTGATGACCAGTTTTCGGTAAAGAAATGCCCACATAAAGGGGGGCACAATGGCCCGCGCTAGTTCAATCTTAGACATTCGGGCGGTTCGAAGAGCAAAAATCCTCAATGGTGGCTCCTATGCCTAACGCAGTAAAAGGGTAAAATCGGATAAAAGTACGTGCTCAATACCTAGGCTGCGGGCGCAAAATCCTGCAGCAACTCCGCGATCGGGATCAGCCGATGCTTCACGTTCGGGTAACGGGCCCTCAGATCCGCTGCGATCGCCGGAGCGAAATCGATGCTGTTCAGCAGCACGGTCCTTGGCGCGCTGCCCAGATTTTCCGGCGCGCGGACGGGGCGGCCGAGCAGGATAGAGCCCTGTTTGGCGGGATCCTTGTCGATAAAGAAGTCTATGCGTTGCGGGTCGAAGAAGTTGGCCAGCATCTCGTCCGTCAGGCTGCCCGCGCCCCAGACGACGATTTTCTCGTCGTCGGCGAGCAAAGGGTGGTCTGAGAGGATGGACGTATCCCAGGCAGGGAGGAAAAAGGGCCGGGCTGCGACGCGCAAAGAATCCGCATAGCGCGCATCGAGTACCGCATCCGTATCGGTTGCAATGACCTCGAGCCCTTCCTGAGCCAACAGTCGCGCGAGCGACGAGGTCGTAAAAAAGTGCAGATGGGACCGGTTGTCATCGATAGGCAGCTTGCGGTGTCCGGACATGTTCGGCACCTCGATGAAGATTGTGCCGTGAGGTTTCAGAACGGCATGCATGGCATGCAACTCGGCGGCTGGGTCTTCGATATGTTCCAGGACATGGGACATGAGGATCACGTCGAAACCGGGATCGATGCTGCCCTCTTCCAGCAGCATGGGCAGCGGTTTGGTGTGTAACTGATCCAGTTGATGGATGGCCTGCTGGCCGGCAGGGGACAACTCGATCGCTTCGTAACGGGCCGGCGACAATCCTTTCCGCGCGGTGGCCGCCAGTTCGCCGGTCGCGCAGCCAATCTCCAGTATTCGTGCTCCTTCAGGGCAGAAGGGGGCGATGAAAGCCACTTGCTCTAGCAACCTCTTTTGGGATGTCCCCAACGAACACATGGCAGTGGCCGCGTAGCTGAACGGATTTATCTTCGTTCGCCAGCCGTGGAAGCAGGATCGGCAATAAGCGCGCTCGCCCACTGCGGACGACAAAAGCTCGACCGTGGTTCCCTTGCACACGACGCAGGTTAAGGCATTCATGAAATAACCCATATTTTAGCCGGACGGCCGATCACAGCCACCGCGCTACATAAACGGGACGGCCTAGGCAAGCATGTCCAGTGACGGCTTGGGAAGGCATGTTGCATTGGCCTCGCGGGCGCCATGGAATGCGATATGCGCGGTTCTTGCGTGGCCGCATCCCTTCCCCTAAGCCCTGCCCGCATCGAAGGTGGCGTGGGCGCATAAATCCATAATGAAGATCAGGGTCGGCGCACTTTCGAAGAACGGGTTCATCCTCGCAGGCATTCTGATCATAGCCGTGGCGATGCGCCTGTACGGAATAACATTTGGCTTGCCTGGCATCTACGATCCGGATGAGCCCTTCTTCACGATGACCGGGCTGAAACTGCTTAGCGGGCACAGTCTTAATCCAGGATGGTTTGGCCATCCGGGCACCACCACGCTTTACGTGCTCGCGATCATCGACGCCTTGTCCTACGTCTTTGGCCATTTGAGCGGCGCCTATCCGAACCCGAAGGCGTTCGGCGTGACGATCTTCACCAACCCGGCGGTTGTCGTCTTGCCCGCACGGCTCTTCATTGCGCTGTGCGGAGTGGCCTGCGTCGGGCTGATCTACGGCATCGGCAGACGCATGTACGGCGCTCGCATAGGGTTGCTGGCGGCGGCGTTGTTGGCCGTCAATTCGCTGCATATTCAATGGTCGCAGATCATCCGTACCGATGTCCAGGCGACGGTGTTCATGTTGCTGTGCGTGCTGGCTTCGATCGGCATCGTGCGAAACGGACGCCTCAAGGACTATCTGATCGCCGCGGCGTGGGTCGGGCTGGCCGCGGCGACAAAATGGCCGGCGGCATCGATCATTGTCTGCCCGATGGGCGCCGCCATATTGCGCGCACGCGATAATCCTGTGCCCGCTCCCCAGATCGTCCGGCATATCGGCATCATCGCGCTCGCGTCGGTTTGCTCTCTTCTTATCGTCTCGCCTTATCTCATTCTCGATTATCAGACCGCGCTGGCCAACATTCAGGGTGAAGCGAGCCCGATGCACCTGGGTGCGACAGGCGGAAGCTTTTTGTTCAATCTGTCATGGTATCTGGCGGGGCCCATTGCCGGATCGATCGGCTGGCTTGGCTTGGCATTGGCATGCGTCGGGATGGTGGCGGGCGTGGTTCGCAACAGGCTGGCCGTGTGGGTTTTGATGCCGGGAGCGGCACTGTTCTTTCTCATCATCTGCGTTCAATCACTGATCTGGACTCGATGGGTCGTTCCCCTATTGCCTTTTATATCTCTTTTCACCGCGCTCGGCATCGTGGCATTGGGTGATCTTATCAGGGGGCGACGGGGCGGCAAATCGGCGGTCGCCGTCCAGTTGATCCTGTGTTGCCTGATCATGATCCCGATGGTGCTGACGTGGCGCAGCCAGGCTGTCGAGCGGCTCAACGACACGCGCGGCCTGGCAACGGCATGGATCCGGCAGAACCTGCCGGAGAAGAGTTCGATCGCGATCGAATATTTCGCGTTCGATCTCCTGCGTGGGCAGCGCAGGGTATATTATCCGGCAGGGGCGGTCGGTTGCGTCTATGCGAATGATGTGCTGCGTGGCGGTGTCCGCTATAAACAGACCAACAAGTGGCGCGCGGGCAGATCGATCCTTGACCTTGGTACCGTCGAGAATACGCAGCTCGATAGCTGCCGCGCGCAATATGCGATGTTTACGGACTATGATCGATATCAAGCGGAAGCCGCGCGATATCCCCGGGAGATCGCCACCTATGACGCGCTTGCAAAGGGGGGGACCCTCCTGAAGCTATTCTCGCCGGTGCCGGGCGAAGTTGGCGGGCCGATCGTGCGCGTTTATAAACTGGCGCGACCGGCCGTATAGAGTTTACGCCGCAAACGCCGGCGATAATGTTGAACGCGCGCAATAAGCGGCGATCTGCTCCATTGTGACCGCGCGTGGATCGGCGCCCGCCGCAACCTGCTTGTGCCAGGCTACGATCCAGTCGAGCGCAACGTCCAGCGTAAGCGTCGGACGCCAGCCCAGTGCGCCGCGCGCCTTGGAGCAATCGAGCCGGAGCAAGGTGGCTTCGTGCGGGCGTTCGCCGTTGAATGGCACAGCGTCAGGCGCGCCGCCCCATAGGCCCTGCATCTGCTCGACAATCCAGGAGACAGGACGGGTGTCGTCATCCGCCGGTCCGAAGTTCCAGGCATCGGCAAATTGCGCTTCGCGCGCCAGCAGCCGCTGGGCAATCAGAATATAGCCGCCAAGCGCCTCGAGCACATGCTGCCACGGGCGAACGGCATCGGGTGATCGGATTACCGGCGCCTCGCCGCGCTCGAAGGCCCGCACCAGATCGGGAATCAGCCGGTCCGTGGCCCAGTCCGCCCCGCCGATGACATTGCCGGCGCGCACCGAAGCGAGCGCGATGCCGCCCTGTGCGATGGCGGCCGGCGGAAAATAGGAATTCCGATAACCGGAAATGACCAGCTCGGCACAACCCTTGCTGTTGCTGTATGGGTCGTGACCGCCCATCGGATCGGACTCGCGATAGGGCCAGACCCATTCGCGGTTGTCATAGCATTTGTCGCTGGTGACGCAGATGATCGCGGAGACCCCGCCGACCTGGCGGGCCGCCTCCAGCAGATGCACGGTTCCCATGACGTTGGTCGCGTACGTCTCGACGGGCTGCTCGTAGGACAGGCGTACCAGCGGTTGCGCCGCAAGATGGAAGATGAGTTCGGGCTTCGTTTCTTCCACGACCGCCCGCATGGCGGCAAGGTCACGAATATCGCCTTCGACATGGCGGATCAGTTCCGCGATCCGCGCTTCTTCGAACAGGCTAGGATTGGTCGGCGGCGGCAGCGCGAAGCCGGTCACTTCCGCCCCCAGCGCATGCAGCCACAGGCTGAGCCAGCTGCCTTTGAAACCGGTATGGCCGGTGACCAGAATTCGCCGGCCGCGCAATGGCTCGATCTTGCTCACCAGCGCTTCCACGGCGCCTTGCCGCTGCTCCACAGATCTTCGAGATGCATCTTGTCGCGCAGCGTATCCATCGGTTGCCAGAACCCGTCATGGCGATAGGCCATCAGTTCACCCGCCGCAGCCAGGGCCTCCAGCGGTCCCTGTTCCCATATGGTTTCGGGACCATCGACGAGATCGAGCACCGAGGGGTCGGCAACAAAGAAACCCCCGTTGATCTGCCCGCCGTCACCCGCCGGTTTCTCCCGAAAGCTCATCACTTTGTCGCCGTCAAATTCCAGCGCACCGAAACGGCCGGGCGGAGCGACCGAGGTGATCGTCGCGCGCAGCCCGTGCGCTTTATGATAGGCGACGAGCGCACCGATATCGATATCGGCAACGCCGTCACCATAAGTGAAACAAAATGGCTCATCCGGGTTCAGATAAGGCCTGATCGCTTTCAGACGGCCACCCGTCATCGTATCGGCGCCGGTGTCGACCAGCGTTATCCGCCAGGGTTCACTCCAGGACTGGTGGATTTCCATATGGTTCTTGGCGAGATCGATCGTGACGTCGGAATTGTGCAGAAAGTAATTGGCGAAATATTCCTTGATCACATAACCCTTATAACCAAGGCAGATCACAAAATCGTTCAACCCGGCGGCCGAATAGATTTTCATGATGTGCCAAAGAATAGGCATGCCGCCGATTTCGACCATCGGCTTTGGCCGGGAACCGGTTTCCTCACCAAGCCTGCTGCCAAGCCCACCAGCCAGAATTACAGTTCGCATCTTCACTCCTGCGTTCGGCGGGGCCTTGCAATGTAACCTCCAGCCTTGTCAAGGCAGCGAAAAACCTTCGGCTTTGTCCGCCTGGCGAGGCAAGAATGATCCGGCCTCCTATTGCTCTGGCAGACGCACGCCCGGCTTGAGCGACGTTACGATATCGGATGCGATGTGCACAAGCGGCGCGGGGCAGGGACGACATCTTCAATGTCGTCCCATGCCACCTCGGGGCTATTTCTTGCCCGGCCGGTTGACGTAAAGCAAAGCGGCCACGATCGCGGCGGAGCCGATGCCGATCGCAGCGCCCAGGCCGGCAATCTTGCGGGTATTCGCTTTGGCGGCAGGGGCGTCGGCGATCTTTTTGGCTTTAGCTTTGGCTTTGCCCTTCGCCTTGGTTTTTACTTCCGCAACCGTTTCATCGGCATGCGGCAGATCGATCGGACCCGGCTGCGCTGGCCAGGGCGGCGTCATGTCTTCCGGTATGGGGGGCGTGTTGCTCATGTCGCGTCTCCTGATCTCTATGCAACGATAGCGGGTGGTTTAGGTTGCGCTTGTCTCTCTGAACCGTGATTGACCAGCGTCAAATGACGGCCTCGCGCGGGTTGAGGATCGACCAGCCTGTGGCGATGGCGAGTTGCTCGAGCGCGAGCGAACCGATCAGCGAATTGCCGCGATCGTTAAGCCCCGGCGACCAGACGGTGATCGACGCGATGCCGGGCACGATCGTCAATATGCCACCGCCGACGCCGGATTTTCCGGGCATGCCGACGCGAAAGGCGAACTCGCCCGATCCGTCATAATGACCGCAGAGCATCATCACCGCATTGATGCGCCGTGCCCGCATGGGGGATACGATGTTGTAACCGGTCTCGGGATTTTTGCCATCCAGCATCAGATAGCGCCCGGCCATCGCCAGTTGCCGGCAACTCATCGCCAGTGCGCACTGATGGAAATAGACGGACAGCACGTCCTTGACCGGGTTTTCGATGTTGCCGAACGCGCGCATGTAATTGACGAGCGCGGCGTTGCGGAAGCCGGTGTCCTGCTCGCCCTGCGCGACGTCATTGTCGATCGCGATGCTGTCGTCGCCCGCCAGTTGCCGCACGAAGCGGATGATCTCGGCTATCGCCTCCTTCGGGCGATGGCCGGCCAGCACGATGTCGCTGACCACGATCGCGCCGGCATTGATGAAAGGATTGCGCGGTATGCCCTTTTCTTCTTCGAGCTGGACGATCGAATTGAACGCGGTGCCGGAAGGCTCGCGGCCGACCCGCTTCCACAGCGCGTCGCCGACCTTGCCCAGCGCGATGGTCAGCGCGAACACCTTGGAGATGCTCTGGATCGAAAAGGCCGTATCGGCGTCGCCCGCCACATGGACGGCGCCATCGGCCAGCACGACCGCGATCCCGAACTGGTTGGGATCGACCCTGGCGAGGCCCGGAATATAATCGGCGACCTTGCCGCGCTCCAGCGTGGCGGACATGTCCGACACGATCTCGTTCAGGATAGCGTCGATGTCCATTACCGCGCCCTGTGACCAATGGACGCCGCGGAGCTAAAGCACGTCACCGAACATTCCCCACAACATGCCGAACCAGGCGAGCAAGCCGAGGATGCCGATTATCCATCCGGATCGATTGCGCAAGCCGTCCCGCCAATTGCCCATGCCCCTCTTTCGTCCCTTCGTCGCCACCGCGCGGGCTCGATCATTTCGCATATAGTGCCCGCCCGCCCGATCCGCGCAACCCAATTCCGCGGGTCACGGAATTTTACCGAGCCTCCGCCGGCACACGGGCATCCGAACCGGGACTGGCGCGTTCATCGCACGCCGGCGCATCAGGGCGAGCGTCCGGTCGAACAGGCGGATGTGACATTGATGACGGACTTGCGGCAAAAGCTTCACCGCCTGAGTGGAACGGCGACCCCCGGCAGTCTCTGGCGTGTCGCAAAGGGCGAATGGAAGCAGGCGCTGCTCGGCGCTTGGCGCGAAGCTGGCGACGACAATATCGGGCTGGTTGCGGCCGGCGTGGCCTTTTACGGCTTTCTGGCGATCGTGCCGCTGCTCGGCATAATCGTCCTTGTTTATGGCTTCGCGGCGGATCCCGGGGATGTCGGGCGGGATATCCAGACGATCATGGCGATCGTTCCCGCAGACACGGCGCATCTGATCAGCGATCTGCTGGCCAATGTGGTTCACGCGTCCGAAGGTCGGAAGGGATTTGGGCTGGTAGTAGCCGCGGGCGTCGCCCTCTACGGCGGCATGAACGGGGCCAGCGCCGTCGTCACTGCGCTCAACATCGCCTATGAGCAGGAAGAGCGGCGCAGTTTCGTGAGAGTCGAACTGCTCGCTCTGGCCATTACAGCCATCGCCATCCTGCTGACCATAACCGCTCTGCTCGTCATCGCGATTGTGACCCAGATCGGCAGCCTGTTTCCAGAAGCGGCCCCGGCGACGATCATCGCGGGCAAGATTGCGTCGCTCTTCGGTATTACGGCCGTTGGCGCCGCCGGGGCGGCGACGCTGTATCGCTACGGGCCGGATCACAAAAATGCGCGCTGGATCTGGGTGACGCCCGGATCGGCCTTTGCATCGATGGCGTGGGTGCTGATCGCGATCGGTTTCGGGGCCTATGTTAAGAGCTTCGGCAATTATAACGCGACCTACGGGTCGATCGGCGCCGTCATCGTCACACTGACATGGATCTATCTTTCGGCTTACGCGCTGCTGCTCGGCGCGGAGATCAATGCGGAATTGCAGCAACGGCTGACTCCTGCCACCGCCGCGGCGGTGAACAAGGAAAGCCTGTCGGACAAGCCCGGCGAGCAGGCCGTCGAGCCCCCGCGCGCGGAACCGTCTCAACCGGCCCGATCGATGACCAACGACTTGATCGTCGGCCAAGTGAGCGCGCGCGCGGTGCATTTCATTGGTCTCGAAAAAGCACCGGCCCTGCCATCG
>Ga0105248_10002808_pt1 | contig 19352 bp, 13 predicted proteins | sample KBSS34metaG_FD_81524 | JGI IMG/M metagenome (GOLD analysis project Ga0105248, IMG submission 81524) | Switchgrass rhizosphere microbial communities from Kellogg Biological Station, Michigan, USA - KBS S3-4 metaG | ecosystem: Host-associated > Plants > Roots > Rhizosphere > Soil | place...
CCGGGAAGAGCGCGCAGCTTCCTCTCTACGTCTGGCTTCCCGACGCGATGGAAGGCCCCACGCCCGTCTCCGCGCTCATCCACGCGGCCACCATGGTCACCGCTGGCGTCTACATGGTCGCCCGCACCCACTTCATCTTCGACCGCTCGCCCCTCGCTCTCAGCGTGGTCGCCATCATCGGAGCAGTCACAGCTCTCTTCGCCGCCACCATCGGCCTCGTCCAGACCGACATCAAGCGAGTCCTCGCCTACTCCACCGTCTCGCAGCTCGGCTACATGTTCCTTGGCTGCGGCGTCGCCGCGTACTCAGCAGCCATCTTCCACCTCATGACGCATGCCTTCTTCAAGGCACTCCTCTTCCTCGCCGCCGGCTCTGTCATCCACGCCATGGGCGGTGAGCAGGACATGCGTAAGATGGGCGGCCTTCGTACCAAAACCCCCATCACCTTCTGGACCATGACGATGGCAGTCCTCGCCATCTCGGGCTTCCCACTCATGTCCGCTTTCTTCTCCAAGGACGCAATCCTCGCCGCAGCCTTCGCATCCGGAAGCCTCGGCAAACTCCTCTGGTTCGTCGGACTCGTCACCGCCGGTCTCACCGCCTTCTACATGTTCCGCCTGTGGTATCTAACCTTCTTCGGCGAAACCCGCAGCCACGATGCGCACCCGCATGAGAGCCCCTGGTCCATGCTCGGACCACTCGTCATTCTCGCCATCCTCTCCGTCGGCGGCGGTTGGATTGGCGCAGGCCGTTTCGGCTCATTGCTCTCTCCAGTACTCGGCACCAAAACCGAAGAGATGTCCGGAAGTCTCGAAGTCGTGATGATGTTTCTCGCCGTCGCCGCCGGGTTCGTCGGCTGGTTCATCGCCCACCGCATGTATCACCAGCGCTCCGCCGCCGCACTCGCAGCCCCTGTACCGGCCGGCTACAACCTTCTTCAGAACAAGTACTACGTCGATGAGTTCTACGGCCTCATCATCGTCAAGCCGCTTAACTACCTGTCCAAATACTTCTTCGAATGGGTGGTAGAGTACGCCATCCTCGGCGGTCTCGCCTGGCTTCTCGCCGGCATTGCAGCCCTCTCCGGCGCAATCCTCCAGCGCTGGCAGTCCGGCAACATCCGCTCCTACGCCGCATGGCTCGCTCTTGGCGCAGCCGTCCTCCTCTACTTCGTGCTCGCTCCTCACGTCTTCGGAGCGCCCTCACTTCCCTTCGGAATGGCAGGCCACTGATGGATAGCGCGATTCTAACCCTCATCCTCCTGGTCCCGCTCGCCGGAGCCATCCTCGTCGCGCTCTTGCCCGACCGCAGCAAGCTCCCCGCATGGCTGGCGCTCATCACCACCCTCGTCACCTTCGGCCTCACGCTGCATCTTCCCGCGCACTTCGACGCCGTGCATCCCGGCTTCCAATTCGTCGTCAACAAGCCCTGGATCGAAAACCCGGCTATCTTCTACCACGTGGGCGTCGACGGCCTCAGTCTCTGGCTCGTAGTCCTGGTAGGCCTTCTCGGTCCACTTGGCGTTCTCGCAAGCTGGAAAGCCATCGAGCGCCGCGAAAAAATTTTCTACTCCATGTTTCTCGTACAGCAGACTGCCATGATCGGCGTCTTCATCTCGCTGGACCTCATGGTCTACTACGGCTTCTGGGAACTTTCTCTTGTTCCCATGGCAATCCTCATCGCCATGTATGGCCGCAAGAACGGCCCCGCTGCCGCAACAAAATTCTTCCTCTTCACTTTCGTTCCATCCGCCCCACTCCTCGTCGCAATCCTGTACCTCTACTCACGCACAGGCACCTTCCAATTCCCTGACCTGCGGACTGACGTAGCCGTGGGCGCAGTACCAGCAAGCGCGCTCTTCTGGGTCGCTCTAGCTTTCCTCTTCGCCTTCGCAGTAAAGGTCCCCGTCTTCCCTCTTCACGGCTGGCTCGCCGACACATTTTCTGAAGCACCCGTTGCCATGGCGATGGTTGTCGCCGGCAAACTCGGCCTCTACTCCATGCTCCGCTTCCACGTCGGCCTATTCCCTGTCCAGGCCCACGCCATTGCACCGCTCCTCATCGCTCTCGGCGTTATCGGCATCCTCTACGGAGCCTGCCTCGCTCTCGTCCAGCGTGACTACTGGCGCTTCCTCGCCTTCGCCGCGCTCAGCCACCTCGGGCTCATCACAGTCGGCGTTTACGGCTTCACCCTTACCGGCTGGACCGGCGCAACCTACCAGATCCTCAACAACGAACTCATCGACGCCGCTCTCTTCGTTCTTCTTGGGGCGCTCGAAATCCGCTACGCCACCAGCCAGATCGCCGCATACGGTGGCCTTGCCAATCGCGTCCCGCGTCTTGCCACTCTCTTCGTCATCGTCTCTCTCGCAATGATCGGGCTGCCCATGCTCAACGGCTTCATCGGAGAATTCCTCATCCTCTCCAGCACCTTCACGGTCAGTCACGGGTGGGCAATCGCCGCCACCGTCGGAGTCATTCTCAGCGCCGCATACATGCTCTGGATGATTCAGCGCATTTTCTACGGGACCGAAAGCAAGCTAGCCCTCGAATCTCCAGCTGGCGACCTCCACCTAGGCGAACAACTCGTCCTCTGGCCCATTGCGGTCCTCCTCCTCATCATGGGAGTGGCCCCCAACCTCTGGCTCCGTACCATCGAAACAGCGCCCAAACCCATCGTGCTTCAACACGCCTCATCCGCCGCCAAGTTCTACGTTTCTCTGACGAGCAGATCATCCGGGGAGGTCCAGCGGTGAATTCCGTTCCCGACATCTACCGCATCCTTCCCGAGGTCATCCTCACCATCACGGGCGTTGTCCTGATGCTCATCGACGCCTCGCTCGCGCCGCTCACTTCCCGCCGCAGCCTTGGCTGGCTGGCGGCTCTCGGAACGGGCATCGCCTACCTGGCCAGCGTCTGGCAGTTGTCGCTGCCCATGGGCACGGGCTACTCCGGCACGGTCGAGACCAGCCCCTTCACGGTCTTCTTTCACGTCCTCATTTGCGGCATCGTCATTGTCACCCTGCTACTCTCCCTCGATGCTCTCCCTGAAGACAGCCACCATCAGGGCGAGTACTACGCGCTCATCGCCTTCTGCGCCGTCGGCATGTGCCTCCTGACCGCCGCCACCGAACTTCTCGTCGTGTTCATTGGCCTCGAAATCTCATCCATCTCTACCTACATCCTCGCGGGATACCGCAAGCAGACCGGCAAGGGCCCCGAAGCCGCCATCAAGTACTTCCTCCTCGGCTCCTTCGCCACGGCGTTCCTCCTCTACGGCATCGCGCTCGTCTTCGGAGCCACCGGCACCACCTCCATCTACGAGATTGCACACAACGCAGCCAACGCTCAAAACCAACTCCTAGTTGAAGGCGCCCTCGCCATGATGCTCGTCGGAATCCTGTTCAAGGTTTCCGCAGCGCCCTTCCATCTCTGGACCCCTGACGTCTACGAAGGCGCTCCCTCTCCAATTGTCGCGCTCATGTCCACCGCGCCCAAAGCTGCCGTCTTTGCATTTCTCCTTCGCGTTACCTACGAAATGTTTCCGCACCTGCGCAACATCTGGGCGCCCATCCTCTGGGTTGTCGCCGTCCTTTCCATGACCGTCGGGAACCTCGTCGCCCTGCGCCAGCAGAACGTCAAACGCATGCTGGCCTACTCCGCCATCGCGCACGCCGGGTACCTCCTGGCTGCATTCGCCGGCTACGGTACCACCGGAATCGCGGCCGTCACGTTCTACACTGCCGCCTATGCGGCCATGAACGTGGGTATCTTCGCGGTCGTCACCATTGCCGGCGGCTACGGAGATGAGCGCCCTCTTATCGCCGACTACAAAGGACTCATTTATCGTTCTCCTGTCCTCGGAAGCATCCTGATCTTCTTCTTGATTTCTCTGATCGGAATTCCCTTCACCGGCGGATTCTTCGGGAAGTTCTACTCCTTCAACGCCGCCGTGGGTGGAGGCGCCGTCATCCTCGCGGTGATCGGTCTTCTCAACTCCGGTCTCGCCGCCGCATACTACCTGCGCCTCGCCGTTGCCGTTGTCCAGCGCCGCGATGAAGATGAGCTGCCTGCCCGGCTACCCACTCGAGTCGGGCTTGGAATCATCACCGCGCTCGCATTTGCAGTGATTGCAACTCTGGCGCTTGGCATCGTTCCGGGTGGGGCTCTGCATGCCGCGGAAACTGGTGCACACACGCTGCAGCCCGCGCCCGCCTCCTCTTCATCTCCGGCAGAGGTCACCGTGAACCAGGCTAATCCCTGATCGCTTCAGATCCAGATATAGCCTCGTTTCGCCAGCGCTTGAGCAATTCCTCGTAGAACTGCACCGTCATCGCCATCACACGCTTTTGTTCAAAATGCTTCACCGCCCACTCTCGCGAAGCCGCGGACATCCGTCCGCGAATCTCAGTATCCCCCAGCAGTCGCAGTACGGCCTCGGTGATTGCACTCGCAACTCCCGGCGGAACTAGCAGCCCCGTGACCTCCGGCACCACTGCATCGCGCGATCCCGTACATGTCGTCGCCACGACCGGAACACCCGAAGCTGCCGCTTCCAGAATGACGTTCGGAAATCCCTCACGCCACGATGGCAGCACCATCACGTCCATTGCCTTGTAGTACGGCGCGGCGTCCGCAACCAGCCCCGTGCAGACAATCCGCGGATGCCCCTCGATCCTCTCGCGAACCCTTCGGCCAAGTGCATCCGTCGCGGCATCGAAGTACCCAACGAGAAGTAGGTAGCATTCAGGCTGCGTCCGCAGGATCTTCGCGAATGCCTCAAGCAGCTCAGGAATCCCCTTGTCTGCCGTCAGTCGCCCCACGAACCCGATCACGTGCACGTTCTCTGGAATTGCAAACTGCTCTCGCACTCTGGAATTCCCGGGAGAGAACCGCGAAATATCAACACCGTTGCTGCTGCCAATTCCCAGCATCGTTGTCTTGCTTACATTGGAGATTCCAAGCTCGTGGGCGCGTTCGGTCAAGCTCTTGCTGTTTGCAACGACTACATGCGCGCAAGCAGCAGCGACTCTCTCTGACCAAAGCAGAACGATCCGCATCACGCCAGAAGCAGTCTCGAGTCGCAATCCGCGTAGGAAATAGACACGTATAGGCACTCGGCGAATCCAGGCCGCAATATTTCCGAGGAGCCCGGCCTTGGGAGTGCTGAACTCAACGATGTGCGGCTTCAGCTTTCCTATTAGGTACAACATCCTCCAGAATGAGAAGACGTCTCTAAATATGTCCACACCCCGTGCCATTGGCACAACGTGATCCACGAGTGCGTTGAAACGCATTTCGCCCACGGATAATTCTCCGGGACCGGACACAATGGATACGCGAAAACCTGCCTTTCTCAAGGCTTGGGATTTTGCCTCAAGCAAGCTGCACGTTTGAGTGCTTGTTACACCAACGAGGATATGTGGCTCCAGCAAGCCGCCATTGAAGACCTCGAGTTGTCCGGCTCGAGCGTTTCTCATTCAGGAGTGAGCTCGCATTACTCAAAGTAAACGCAACTCTAGCAAGCCGCTCCAGTATTGCTTGTGAGAGCGGTCACTTACTCTGGGTCAACTCAATCGCTAGCGTGAACATCTGGCGATTTATGTCCGCACGGCAGAGACCTACTGTTCTCCTTCTCATCCCGCACCTCGGTGGCGGTGGGTCCGAGCAGGTGATCGAGGCCTTGGCGCGTTCATTTGACCCTGCAAAATACTCCATCCATCTCGGCCTGATCACTGCTGCGGGAGAGAGGGTCAAGCCTTTTCCTTCAACAGTTCTGGTTCATCAACTTCGCGCATCGCGCGTCCGCATAGGGGCCTTCAAACTGCTGAGACTCGTCTGGCAACTTAAACCCGACCTCATCTTTTCTGGCATCTCCCATCTCAACCTGCTAGTTCTTGCTCTCAAGCCCTTGCTCCCTCGATCGACGAGGATCATTGTCCGGCAGAACGGGGCACTCAGAGCAAGTCTCAATTGTTATCCCCGTTCGGTTTCGCGACGTGCCCACTCACTCGGCTATCGCCGCGCTGACCGCGTCATTTGCCAATCGGAGCCCATGGCCCGCGAGATTCGGCGGTGCCTCGCCGTTGATCAGTCAAGGCTCTTAATTCTGCCGAATCCAACGAACATAGCCAGGTTCCGCAATCATGGCCTTTCGAAATACGAGCCGGTCGCGTCCCTGCCTACTCTTCTCGCTGTTGGGCGGCTTGTCCCTGAAAAAGGCTTCGATATCCTGCTCCATGCGTTTGCCTCTCTTCTAGACTTGCCGATCTCTGCACGGCTCACCATTGTCGGAGAGGGTCCGGAGGCGCGCGGCCTTCAAGAACTCTCAGAAGCTCTCGGCGTGTCTGACCGAATCGAATTTGCCGGCCACGTGCACGATCCTGTTCTCCGATTTCGCCATGCCTCGGTCTTCGTGCTCTCTTCACGTACCGAGGGCCTTCCTAACGCGATGCTCGAAGCAGCCGCTGCGGGACTTCCGATTGTGGCCACTCCGGCATCCCTCGGTATCACTAGCTTGTTAAGAAATCGAAAGGGAGTATGGCTCGCTTCCGAAATCACTCCCAATGCCCTACGTGCTGCGATAGAAATGGCCCTCACCTCAGTCGGACCAGGTGTCCGGTATCCTCACGCCTGGATCGAGCCATTTGATCTTTGCCATGCCATACCCGCATACGAAGCCGCGATAGACCAGGTGCTCGCGGAGACGATTTGTTGATGCACGTCACCTACCTCATTCCCACAATCGACAGTATTGGCGGAGCGGAACGGCAACTGATGCTGCTCGCGATTGGAATGGCGCACCGCGGTTGGCGTGTCACAGTGATTGCACTCAGGGGCAACGGCGGCCAAGCCGCCCAGGTTCTCTCAATCGCCAACGTATCGTTCCTCAGCCTAGAGATGCGTAACGGCCTTCTCGATCCTCGTGGCTGGATTCGCCTTCGTCGATGGATCAAATCGGCAAAGCCCGACATACTCCACGCGCATCTGGCACAGGCGGCCCTGCTGGCTCGCTGCGTGCGGCTGCTGGCTCCCTATCGGGGCCTCGTCGACACCATTCATTCGCCTGCTACAGGCAGTGTGAGGCGCCAGCTTGCTTACCGTTTGACCTCAAGCTTGACGGATATGGTCACTACAGTAAGCCGAACCTGTGCCGAGCCCTGGCTTCGAGTTCGCGCAATCCGCCCTTCAGAGCTATTGATCATTCCGAATGGGATCGATAGTGCCAAATGGAGAGCAGCCAGCGATCATGACGGCAAAGCGGACTCTTTCTCGCGTGCGCCTGCGGAATTCCAATGGATTGCGGTAGGGCGGCTCGACCCCGTGAAGGACTACGCAACCCTCCTGCAGGCCTTCTCAATGCTCCCGCGGTCTGCTCATCTTGCAATCGCCGGTGCCGGACCATTGGAAAATGATCTTCGCCTGCAGGCCGAGGATTTACACATTCAGGACCGCGTCGCGTTTCTCGGATTTCAGGAAGATGTCCGACACCTTCTGCAAAACTCCGATGGATTTGTTCTTTGCTCTCGATGGGAGGGGCTTCCGATCGCACTGATGGAAGCCTCTGCATGCGAACTTCCCGCTGTTTTTACTGAAACATCGGGTGCTCGAGAACTTTTCCCGTCTTCCAATTTCCCAAAAGTACCAGTAGGCGATTCTGCTGCTCTTGCTAAAGCAATGAGGTCGCTGATGGACCTGCCTAAATACGAGCTGCGCAAAGTCGGTAGAGCAGCGCGACAGCACATCGTCAACAATTTCGATCAACGGTTGGTGTTAACCCGTTTGGAGAATCTCTATAGCCAGCTGCTGTCAACCAGCTACTATCCATCACGGCTGCGAAGCAAAACCGGGCCAGGTCGAGACTCCGCTGTATGCTCTAGCAACACTACGTCTTGAGGTTGTGCGCGATCGTGGAGAAGATGGAGGTTACCTTCATTTCGTTGTCTTGAACCGATCGTGTCGCCCGATCGCCGCAGGCCTTCTCCATCCCCGGCCCAATGGCAGCGACACCAAACAGGAGCCATGTAACGCGGTTTTCCCACACCGTACCTGTGATCGACGAGAGAGCCCACACAAGCATCAGAATCGTCAGAGCAGACCTCAGCGGTTGTCTGGTTTTGTAGATCGCGCGAACAGTAAGGGCAACAATTGCCGCTGCTAAAGCAAGCCCGCAAAGACCGTCTTCGACCAGGATTGAAACGACTGTATTGTGGGCAGTGTCCTCAGGAGCCATTTCCGCCGCGACAACAAATGATCCGGCTCCATGTCCGAACAACGGGGCATCCTCAAAGGCTTTCCATCCCGCTGACCAGATATTCACTCGCTGATTCAAATCACCGGATTGCCATAGTTCTGCTGTGGTACCGAGTCTGTTGAAGGTGCCCTTCGGCGCCACCGCGAGGACAACGACAACAGACGCTCCAACCAATAGGCCTGCGGCAAGTGCGCCTGTTGTGTGTCGCCGAAGAGCCACCGCCGCACAGGCCGCCAAAGCCACAGCAGCCACCAGGAAGCCGCCCCTTGAAGCTGTCAGCAACACCGCCGCAAAGCCGATCGGAAAATACAGCAGCCAGAGCATGCGTTCGAAGCGGTGGCCTGGGCCCTCCGCCAACAACATTGCGATCGGAAACCCATACGTAAGATACCTCGCCACGTCGTTCGGGTCTTGCGTAATCGCAACAAACCTCACCTGGTCGGTAGCCATAGGGTTAGAGAGAATGAGGCTCGTAATTGTCAGGGCAGCTAGAACAAAGGTGCCTGCGAGCCAGGACCGAAGTAAAACCAGCAGACACTTCGAGTCCGCAACCAACTCCCATACCAGCCAGACCAGCATCATCTCTTGTGCATATCCGCGAAGATGTTTCAGAGTCTCGTGCTGTGCCACCGTCCAGAAGAAGCTGCAGCAGAACCAAAGATAGAGCGCGAGTACCGCCGCATGTACTAAACATGGCTTCTTGAAGCTTCGCTCGCGGATCACCGCTGCTGCCGCGATCATCGCAGTTCCCAAGCCGAGGAGTCTCGCAATGTTCCCATATGGCGCGCCAAAATCAAGCGAATATTCCCAGGGAATCGCAAATGCAAAGAGAACAAGCAGAATCCGCGCAACTCTTCGCATGCTAGAACCTCTGCGAGTAAACCAAGGCGGAGTAGATGCTGACCCCTGCCGCTGACTGAATCACGGACTCCATGCTCCTATTCAGCAGGTTCTTCGCCATCGAATCCGGCACGAAAAGAATGTCGTGATCCCGAATCGGCAGATCTGGATCCACGCCTCTCAGCATCCGTTTGAGATTGAGCGTTGTAACCGTACGCCCACCCGGCTGGTCTCGAATCAGGACAGCTTTTTTCAGAGCCGCGTTCTGCGTCGGACCCCAGGCGAGGGACATGGCCTGCACCACAGTGATCGCCTGTGCAGGATCGACTGCAAAGGCTCCGGGGCGAATCACGCTCCCCACTACATAAACGAGGCCTGCCCGCGCAACCTGCACCGTGTCACCCGGCAGCAACTCCGGATTGTGATTCCCATTCGCATCCGAGCCAGAAGGATCAAGCGTCACAGCTATCGTGCTCTCCGGATCACCTCTGTGCGAAATCGTTACCAGCCTCCCTGCGTTCTGACTCAATCCCGATGCCGCAGAAATCAAATCAAGAAGGCGATGGTGCACTGTGTAGCTGTACACTCCCGGCCGTGACACCTCTCCCAGCACCGATACATCCAGTCCTGCATGTGCAGTCACCGAAACCGTAACCTGAGGATGCAGCAACATACCGTTGGCAGTCAGTGCAATCTCAATCGCGCGCGCAGCGGAACGTTCATCCATTCCCTCGAGATGCACTTCCCCCGCAAGCGGTAGCAGCACAGTGCCCGCAAGCGAAACGCGCATCGCGGAGTGCATCTCGGGCGCGTGTAGTTCAGTAATCTCCAGGATATCTCCAGGGGCGATTGGAGCCATGTCCAAGACCTGCAAGGACGAAGGCGATGATTCGCGAATCCCCTTCCGTTCACTTTCAGCGTTCCATACAATTGGGGCATCTTTGGAACTGGGCAAGCTCCTCGTTTCAGCCGATTGAGGTATCCGTGCAACCCCAGTAGGCAAGCCCGACGTGTTGGGCGTCGGCGCCTGGGCAAAGGCAGCGCCCGCACCCCAACTCATCATCACCATCAGGAGCGCAGCCTGAACGCTCCTCTTCTGAATACCTTCCTTGACAAGTACGACAGACGAACTCAACCAGAACGCGATGAACATCCCTATCGCCATATCCATTGGCACATTCGGTGAAGCAGCTTTAGACGATGGCCGCGCATAATCGATGACGGAGATAGCCGAACCCCGGCTACCCGCAGCCAGGGTCGCTTCTTCAGACTGATGCATCAAGTGCACGTAGACATCTCGCTGCGCGGATGCCTCTTGTCGCATCGTCGCGTAGATAAGAGCATCTCCGCTTAGCTTGATTCCCGCTTTGGCAGCTCCGTCGAGTTCCTTGCGTACCAATTTCTCTCGAAGAATTGATGTTTTCCATGCTCTCCGAAAACAATCCACAAGCCGTGAATTCGCTCCCTTGATCTGCGCGTCAGCGCTCTCAACCTCTTTCCGGATTTCTGCCAGTCGTGGATAGTTGGGACCGTGCTCCGTTTCTAACTTCGCCCTTTCGAGCTGAAGCTCACTCTTTCGCACGTGTAACTGCTGCAGGAGGGCTCTCTCCGAGCTTCCGGCATTCCCAATCTTCAGTTCTGTTGCGGCCGTCTCCTCTGGATCGCCCGACATTGCCGCCTTAAATTCGGCTTCGCGCTCCACGCGATCTGCTGTCGCATCGGCAAGGTCTCGGCTCAGGGTTTCGATTGCAGTAATTGCGCCGGTTGCACTGATGTCCTTGGGACGGCCGCTATCCGTGTCACCGATACTGAGAATCCCATTCGCACGTTCGAACTCAGCCAGCCTTGCGTCTTCGCGGTCTATCTTCAACTTCATCTCGCGAAGTTGTGCATTGAGCCAATCTGTCTGCCATCGAGTCGCCTGCACCCGTGAAGCTGTTTCATGGCGTCCATATGCTGCGATGAGCTCATTCACTACGCTGGCTGACAAAGCAGCATCCTGTGATCGAAAGCGGATTGCGATCACAAATGTATGAGGCAAACTCTCGACGGCAAGTCTGGCATGAAATCTTCGCAAAAGGAACTCTTTAGCTTCCGCCGATGGATTATCCGGATTGAAGTCCGGAAACTTCATTTCGAAATTCCTGGAGAGGACATGACCCGAATAGAGTTTTGATCTTGTGACTACGTCCCACGCCAGCTGTTCGCTTCTCAGAACATTGGCGAGGGTCTCGAGCTGTATCTGGCTTGTCGCAACTGAGGCTGACAACGCAGTATCTCGCCGCTCGCTAGCCGGCGAATCCGGCGCCCCTCTGAGCTCTACCTTTCCGGTGCTCTCGTATTCCTTAGGGGCGGCCAGGCAATAACTCAGACAGAGAGTTATGAGCGTTCCAGCGATGCCCAAAAACAATCGCCGGTTGCAATGCAGGGCGTTCCAGAGATCGCTCAGCGAACTCCGCTCACCGCTGTCCTGCAGCTGCCGTTTTGCCGCATTTTCCAGACTCTCTGGGTCAGCAACAATCCCTGCCAACGATCAGCGTCCTCGTCCACGCTCTCCGAAGGCACTCGTCGGCACACAGTCCCACAGGCCGCTTCGGAACACACCGGCCTCATCAAGCACCGGATCGAAACGAAAACAGTTTCAACGATGTCTCAGCATATTGTTCGTGAGGAATATCACATATGAATGGAAAACAGAGCCGACCAGATCTTTCGCTTGGCTACTCTTCCATGACTTGCCGGTACCACTCCACCGTGCGCCTCAGCCCCTCGCGGAAATCAACGACCGGCTTATAGCCAAGCAGTTCTCCCGCCAGCTGAATATCCGCCAGCGAGTCTCGAATATCGCCTGATCGGTTCTCCGCATATGAAGGGTCCCCCGAGTACCCAGTAAGATCGCGCAAGATTCGAAAAACCTCATTCAACGTGATTCGTGACCCCGTCGCCAGGTTCATCATCTGCCCCGAAACCTTTTGCGCAGGCGCTGCCGCCGCCAGCAGATTCCCATGAACGACGTTATCGATAAACGTAAAGTCACGGCTCTGCTCGCCATCTCCATAGATAGTTGGTTGTTCGCCCGCCAGCATCTTCCGACAGAAAATTGCGAGCACTCCCGAATAATGCGATGTCGGATCCTGAAAGGGCCCAAACACATTGAAGTAGCGCAAGGTCACGGTCTCCAGCCCGTACACACGCGCGAAGGCCTGCATATAGTGCTCGCCTGCCAATTTCGCCACCGCATAGGGCGATATCGGCTTGGGCAGCATTTCCTCTCTTTTCGGAAGCGTAGGAGTATCCCCGTACGCCGAAGAAGATCCCGCGTACACCACTCTGCGTACCCCGGCCTCTCGAGCCGCCACCAGCATATTTAACGTCGCTGTAACGCAGTGCAGATTCGTACCCGCCGGATCCTTGACCGATCGAGGCACCGACGCCAGCGCCGCCTCATGGAATACAATCTCCGCGCCGCTGCACGCACGCGCGCAGTCTGCGGGATTCGCGAAGTCTCCCTCGATGAACTCCATCCCTTCAAGACCCGCCAGGTTGGTGCGCTTGCCGGTAATAAAGTTATCGATACCCCGGACCGACTCACCTCGCTTCAGCAACGCCGCAGCGATCGAACGACCAATAAAGCCAGCTGCGCCGGTAACAAGATATTTCGCCATCTAACCCTCCCCGGCAACTATCGTTCAATTACTGCCGGGCATACCTATGGTAATTGGTTTAACTCCCTGCACACGGACGACTTAGACCACTCGCCCTTATAATTCCCAGTATGACTCCCACCGCCCCCCAGGCCCTCTCCCTCTCTGACCTGAAGAAGAAGATCGAAACACGCCAGGCTCGTATCGGCATCGTCGGTATGGGATATGTCGGTCTCCCGCTTGCTCTCCTTTTCAGCGACGAGCGTTTCCGCGTCACAGGATTCGATATCGAGCAGCGCAAAGTTCAGACACTCAATGGCGGCGGCTCTTACATCGTTCGCATTCTTCCTGAATCAATCCAGAAAGCCCAGAAGGCCGGCTTCAGCGCCACCTCCGACTACTCGCAAATCGCTGAGATGGATGCCATCATCATCTGCGTCCCGACCCCGCTCAACGAGTACCACGAGCCTGATCTTAGCTACGTGACCGGAACCGTCGAGTCCATCGCACCGCACCTTCATCAAGGTCAACTTGTTGTGCTCGAGAGCACCACCTATCCCGGTACGACTGAAGAGCTCGTCGTTCCGCGAATAGAAACCGGGAATCCCCACGGCCTGAAGGTTGCGCGCAACTCAGAGGAATCCGGCATCCACGTCGCCTTCTCGCCCGAACGCGAAAACCCCGGCGAAGAATCGGTTGCACGCCACGATATACCCAAGGTTGTCGGAGGCTGCGGGGCTGCGGCAGCCGAACTTGCTTCTGCCTTTTACGGATCCATCTTCCGCCGAGTCGTTCCCGTCAGCTCCCCGTCCGTGGCTGAGATGACGAAGCTCCTCGAGAACATTTATCGCTGCGTGAACATCGCCATGGTCAACGAGCTCAAGCAGCTGTGCATGCGCATGGGGATCGACATTCACGAAGTGATCGACGCCGCCAAAACAAAACCCTTCGGCTTCCAAGCCTTCTATCCAGGTCCGGGCCTCGGCGGTCACTGCATTCCCATCGATCCCTTCTATCTCTCCTGGAAGGCCAAGCAGTTCGACTTCCGCACAAAGTTCATCGAATTGGCCGGCGAAGTCAACATCAACATGCCTTACTTCGTCATCGAGCAGCTCGCCGACGGTCTCAATAAGCACCGCAAGTCAATTAATGGCTCTAAGATCCTTGTGCTCGGGCTAGCCTACAAGCGCGACATCGACGACCTCCGCGAATCTCCGTCGCTTACCATCATCGAACTGCTCCGCGAGAAGGGTGCCGTTGTCTCCTACAACGACCCGTTCTTCCCAACCGTAGGCCGTGGGCGCCACTACGCCCTCAACATGACGAACACGCCGCTCGACAATCTGGGCCAGTTCGATGCCGTCGTTATTGTCACAGACCACTCCAGCTACGACTACAACGCGATCGTAGATCAGTCACAACTCGTCATCGACACCCGCAATGCAACCAAAGGAATGAGCTCTCCGAAGATAGTGCGCTGTTAGCACCGCTACGGCGCCTTTCCCTTGACAGGCTTCACAGATCGAATTCCGAAGCCGATCAGCGCATCAGCGCGATACCATCAGATTGCGGTGATAGTCTCATCGCCGATCTCATCCAGGGGAGTAGCACTATCGTGTTCACGCCCACGCCCATTGGCTACGTTCGCACGCCGTACACAGATACGAAATCCATTCCCAAAGGCCTCGGCGTCAGGCACGACGTCGAAGGCACCTTGGATTTGCTTCCTGAGTTTGAAATCGGCCTCACGGACATCGAAGGCTTCTCGCACCTCTTCGTCATCTGGGCCTTCGATCGATCGGATGGCTACGACCTTTTTGGCCCCTCACCCGCTGACAATCGCGCTCACGGCGTTTTCGCTACGCGCTCGCCACGCCGCCCGAATCCCATCGCGCTCACAGTCGTCGAGTTGCTCGGACGCGAAGGCCCGAAGCTCCGCGTCCGTGGAGTGGATATGCTCGACCGCACCCCGATCCTCGACATCAAGCCGTACATGTCCAGCATCCCCGCCGAGCAGTTGCGTCGCGGATGGCTGGCCGAAGCAGAGGCTCGCAAACAGGTTGATGGCAAATAGGATCGGGTGACCCGGAGCCCGCCATGGCCCTCGCCCTGAGCTTACCGCCGGGGCTCCTTGCAGTTAGGTCCTGGGATTGGCTCTTGCGGTGCTCTAAACTGAACACTCCCCGACTCCCACAATGTGACTCCCAAATTTCTTTATCCACATTCCACAGGAAACTTCTCCTATGGCCACAGCCTCTAAGGTCTCAACGGAAGAGAAATCTTCCTTAAAGGAGAGAGTTGGCTTATGGCCTTCAAGAAAGTCGGAAACGATGATCGAGAAAGGCACTACGAGAACTCAATCAACAAAGGCTGTACGGGCCGAGGGAGGGAAACTCGGGCTGAGCTCGAATGAATTTCCTCATCCGTAGAGCCGAGTTGTGATCTGGAAACCGATCCAGGTCTTCAAAATTCGGAAAGCATCTGGGCGGCGTCTCACACGGGATTCCGCCCTTTTGCCGTATATGGCCTATGTTCGAAAAAACCCCGCATCGATGCTGCCTTTCCCTTCGGGTCGTCCACGACGGGCGCTCCCTACCCCTGATCGTGTATCGTGAGTTGGTTCGAGTATGAGCCTCCTCTCCGCCACGCTGGCTGAACCCCAAAGCTTCCAGACTTGGGAAAAGCTTCTTCTTCTGAGCCTCATCCTCGCTTCAGCCATCCTCTTTTTCCGGCGCTTCGCCCCGATCCTGGATCGCATTCTCAAATCCAGAAGAGACCCCAGCTTTACCCTCGCTCCCGTCGGCAAGCGCATCTGGGATTTCTTCTGGGAAGTCCTCTGCCAGGCCAAAGTCATTCGCGAACGGCCCCTCCCCGGTCTGGCACATGCCTTTGTCTTCTGGGGATTCTGCGCATTTGCTCTCGTCACGCTGAATCATTTCGCCGTCGGCTTAGGCTTCGGTTTCCTCTCACCGGAGGGAGTCTTCGGCCGCTTCTATTCCTATCTGGCTGCGACCTTCGCGGCAGCCTGCGCCATTGGAATTTTCGGCCTGTTCGTTCGTCGCTTCTTCGTCCGCCCCCGCTGGCTGGGCCAGAAAGTCTCCTGCGAGTCAGGATTCATCGCTGCCCTCATTTTTATCCTGATGGTGACCTACCTCGCCGCCTTCGCCGTGAAAAGCGCGAGTCCTGCGGCTTCAGCTCTCTGGTGGATTCACACTCTCTCGATTCTCGTCTTCCTGCCGATCATTCCTCACACCAAGCACCTCCACCTCGTGCTCAGCCCCGCAACCATCTTTCTCTCTCGCGGAGGGTTCAGCAAAATCCCGCCTCTCGTCGGCGACGAAGACTTCGGCCTTGTCACCGGCAAGGACCTCACCCAACTCACGAGTCTCCAGGCCTATTCCTGCGTCGAATGCGGACGCTGCACAGAGCACTGCCCCGCTAACAACACCGGCAAGGAACTCAACCCCAAAGAAATCATCCTCGGCCTGCGCAGCTACCTTAACGACCTCGGCCCCCAATCTGAAGAAAACATCATCGGCAAATACAACTCCCTCACCGCCGACTTCCAGTGCACCACCTGCGGCGCATGCGAGTTCCAGTGCCCTGTCGGCATCGAACACCTTCCCATCATCATCGGCCTCCGTCGCGGCGCTGTGAACACCGGCGCATGGGAAGACGAGCACGGAGCCAAGCTCTTCCTCGCTCTCGAGCGCGGGTCGAACGCACTCGGCATGAGTACCGGCGAACGTGACAAGTTCATCCAGAAGCAGGCATTCCCCATCTTCGACGGCTCTCAGGAATACTGTCTCTGGCTCGGCTGCATGGGCGGCTACGATCCCAAAGGCCGCGAAATCGTCGCTGACTTCGCCCGCATCATGAACTACCTCGGCACCAGCTTTGGCGTCCTCCGCAAAGAGAAGTGCACCGGCGACCCCGTCCGCCGTCTGGGCAACGATCTCCTTTTCCAGCAACTCGCCGAGTCTAATCTCGAAACACTCGCGCAGAACAAAGTTAAAAAGATCATTACCATCTGTCCGCACTGTGTCCGCACCATCCAGGAAGACTGGAAAGAATTTGGCGCTCCTCCTGAGATCGAACACCACAGCGAATTCCTAGCCCGCTTCGCTGACAAGCTTCCGAAGGCGGGTGCACGAACAACGCTGGGTGCCCCATCCATGGCGCAGTCTGATCGCGCCATTGGTGGGATACCGGAAGCTCCTTCGTCACGATCCGGCAAAGAGACCATCGTCTACCACGATCCCTGCTACCTCGGTCGCTACCGCAACGTCTACGATGAACCCCGTGCCGTCGCCTCTCTCGCCGGCGAAGTCGTCGAAGCTTCCCGCTCGCATGAACGCAGCTTCTGCTGCGGCGCCGGCGGAGGACTGGTCTTCCTCGGCGAAGAAACCGGCGACCGCGTCAGCCACACCCGCGTCAACGAACTAGTCGCTACCGGCGCCTCCACCATCGGCACCGCCTGCCCTTTCTGCAACACCATGTTCCGCGACGCCCTCGCCGAAAAAGGCGATGCCGCGCCACAACTTCTCGACATCGCCCAACTCACAGCGCGCAATCTGCCCGCGCTCGACAACAAGCCGGACAACCAACCAAGACTGTCTTCCTGAGCGAGGCCGATCCGTAAGGATCGGCGAAGTCGAAGGCCCCGCAGTTCCTCCAGAGTTCTTCTCATATCGGAGTAGTCAAGCATGAAAATCATCGTCTGCATCAAACAGGTCCCCGAGCGCGATGCCCAGGTTCGCATCGCAAGCTCCGGCAAATTGATCGAAGAATCGGACCTCCAGTTCGCCATGAACGAGTCCGACGCCTACGCCCTCGAAGAAGCCCTTCAACTCAAAGAGAAAAATGGCGGCGAAGTCGTAGTCCTCTCCGCAGGACCCGAGCGCGCCGGAACCACCATTCGCGAAGCCCTCGCCAAGGGCGCCGACCGCGCAATCCAGGTCGAGAGCGACAGCCTCAACCAACTCGACGCACTCGCTGTGGCGCAGCTCCTCTCCGCCGCCGCGAAGCAGGAGAGCCCCGACCTCGTCCTCACTGGCCTTCAGTCCGACGACCTGGGCTACGGCCAGACTGGCGTCATCATGGCCGAGCTCATGGGCATCCCACACGCCTCGCTCATCCTCAATGTCGAAAAGACTGACACCGGAATCACCGTGAAGCGTGAACTCGAAGAGGGCTGGTTTCAGAGCATCGACCTTCCCCTTCCCGCCGTCCTCATGATTCAATCCGGCGGCACCAAGCTCCGCTACGCAACGCTCATGGGCATCAAGAAAGCGAAGACAAAAGAGCTTCGCAAAATCTCCGCCGCCGATCTCGGACAATCCGCCGCGCCGGCCGCCACGCTCGAGAAGATAACGCAGCCGCAAAAACAAAAATCCACCCAGATCATCCCCGGCTCCCCCAAAGAAGCCGCGGCAACCCTCGTCGAAAAACTCAAGTTCGAGGTGCGAGTTATATGAGCGGCGTCTACGTAGTTCTTGAAGATCGCAACGGCCGTTTCGGCCGCATCAGCCTTGAAGGCATTGCGGCAGCCAACATCCTCGCCGCGCAATCCGGCTCAAAGCCCACCGCCATCGTCATCGGGGCGCAGACCGAAGCTCTCGCCAGCGTGGCCGCGACCAAAGACGTCGGCAAGGTCGTCCGCATTGAGCACGCGCTTCTTTCGCCCTATACCGCCGATGGCTACACCGCGGCTCTCCAGCAATTCATTGCCGCCGAATCGCCCGACTACATCGTCTTCCCGCACACTTACCAAGTTCGCGACTACGCTCCCGCACTCGCCGCGCGACTCGGCCGTGTCCTCATCGGCGATGTCACCCAGATCGCCGAAGGTCCCGTCTTCATCCGCTCGCTCATGCAAGGCCGCCTGAGCGGCTCCTACAAATCCAGCGGGAGCCCCACGCTCATCTCCGTACAGTCCGGTGCCTTCCGCGCAGAAGAAGCACAATCCAGCCCGGCCGAAATCACAATATTCTCGCCAAACATCGAGGCCTCCCACATCCGCACCAAGCCCGGCGAACCCTTCCGCGGCACTGCGCAAACCGTCGACCTCGGCTCAGCCCCATTGATCGTCGCCGTTGGACGCGGCATCCGCGAGGAAAGCAATCTAAATCTCGTTCAGGATCTCGCCGCCTCGCTCGGCGCAGAGATTGCCGCCTCGCGTCCCATCTGCGACAACGGCTGGCTGCCCATCGAACGTCAGGTAGGCTCCTCAGGACAGACAGTGGCACCTAAGCTCTACATAGCCGTAGGCATCTCCGGAGCCATCCAGCACCTAGTCGGTATGAAGGGCTCACAGTGCATCGTTGCCATCAACAAAGACGCCGAAGCCCCCATCTTCGAAGTAGCCGACTACGGCATCGTGGGCGATCTTTTCGAAGTCGTCCCATCTCTGACCGAAGCCATCAAGTCAGCGAAGAGCTGAGCGTTGTTAGAAAGACGGTCGCCCCGGTCCCTCGCACCAGGGACCGGGGAGAGAGTCCATCCATCACTCCACCACATTCTCCAGCACCCCGATCGGCTCGATCGTGATCCTCACCCGGTCGCCCTTCTCCAGCGTGAACGAACTCGGAGGCACAATCCCAGTGCCCGTCATCA
>Ga0105248_10002809_pt1 | contig 19337 bp, 16 predicted proteins | sample KBSS34metaG_FD_81524 | JGI IMG/M metagenome (GOLD analysis project Ga0105248, IMG submission 81524) | Switchgrass rhizosphere microbial communities from Kellogg Biological Station, Michigan, USA - KBS S3-4 metaG | ecosystem: Host-associated > Plants > Roots > Rhizosphere > Soil | place...
CGATAATGGAAAGCGAATCAATGCCCTCTTCCAGAAGCTGGCAAGCGATTGTCGTACGACGAGAGAGAACAAAGGCGTGCGGTGACATACCGGTAGCGTTTTTAAACAGGCGTGAGAAGTGGAAAGGGCTTGTATTGGCCACTTTCGCCAGATCGGCCAGACTGATGGAGGTGCCTATTCTCGCACCGATATATTCGACAACTTTTTCCAGAAGAATCGGACTTAGACTTTCTTCTCGTGGAGGCGATTGCAGCTTGCCTGATGTCTGAGAAAGGCGCATAAGCAGGCGGTGCATCAATAGACTCAAAACGCTGTTGGCATAAAGCTGACAGCTAAGCGGATCACTTTCACGCTCGGCAATCAAACTCTGTGTTATCTGTGAGATCAAGGGATCACAGGCCAGATGGCTGACCTTGTTGGTGCTGCCTCGAACCAGACCAACTTTTTCAGCGAGCTCGTCTATAGCGGCCTGGCTAACAAGGAAGCTGGAATGCGACCAGGGTATCTCCCAACTGCAGCTGTGAACGTCTCCGGCCGGCTGACAGATGAGGTCACCCTTGGCCAGTTCCAGAGATTTCTTTCCGCCGGCCTGGGACCACCATTCGACTTTCGCCGGGGCCCACGTGTTGACTACGATTTGATAATAGTTGTAAGAGTGCCTGGGTAAGGCGCCAGCCACCAACACCTTGGTATCGATAAATACCAGACCATCAGCCTCGACGATTGTATTCGTCACACCGGGCGGCAATTTGAAAAGTCCCGGCTCTACCACGGTTTGCACCCGTGACTGGGCGAGATGTTCATCTGAATGACCCACAAGCATTTTTCGAAACCCCCACTTAGCGGACTCCCAACATAGCGCCGAGACATTAAACGGAGTTAATGTGTGCCGTTCTGCTCTTTTACCTTAGTCAGCTAATCACCCCAAGCCTTCAATTTCCTTTCAGCCCTGTCTCGGACAAAGACCGTCCAATGGGTTGACCACTAATCCCCCATTTGGGTTCTTACCGGGCTTCTCTGGCGATGCCATAATGAAAGGAGGAGCCCATTTTGAGAGCATTTAAACCGAGTTTGCTCGCGGTTGATGCCCCTTAAACCAGGTGCGCTGGCAAATTGGAACTACAAAGATGTCAAACGAGCGACCGACTACGATTTTAATAGCCGAAGATCAGGCGATAACGCGCTTTGGCCTCAAATGTGCTCTCAACGCCTATGCCGACCTCAGCGTCGTGGCGGAATGCGCTGACGGCGTTTCAGCGGTTTTGCAGGCCCTGGCAGTCAAGCCCAATGTGATCTTGATGGATATAGGCCTGCCTAAAGTGGACGGTATTAAGGCCTCCAAGCAAATCAAGGATGCTCTGCCCGGCGTTCGCATCATCATGTTTACCTCCTCCGACGACGTCGACAACATCTACGCCGCGCTGAGGGCCGGAGCCGACGGCTACTGTTTAAAAAATGTCGCAGGCGAACATCTCTACTCGGCTATTAAAGCCGTAACCAAAGGCGTGGCCTGGCTCGATCCGGGCATTGCCGATAGGGTGCTGCGGGCGCGCCAACTGGAGAAGCCTACCGAATCTATGAACGCAAACGCCGAAACGTGTGAAGCGAAACAAGACCTGTCGGGCGACCCGACTCTAAACGAAAACCAAATGCTAATTTTGCATCTTCTCAGTCAGGGAGCCAATCTGGAAGATGTTGCTAAGAAATTCAATATGAGCACAGATACGGTCGCGAAAATGGTTAACGCCACCATCGCCAAACTTAACGCCAGCGCCGGCGGTCACAATTCCTTATCGGGTCAGCACGGCGAGCCGGGCGAGAGTGTCCCGCCAACTGTATTGGCGGAACGCTATGCCATAGAATCAGTGCTTGGTCGCGGAGGCATGGGAATAGTCTATAAAGGTAGGCATCTTTTAATGGACAGACCGGTGGCCATCAAAATGCTCCATCCCGAATATGCCGAAGACGAGCTGGTGGTAAAACGCTTCCAGACCGAGGCCAAAAGTCTAAGCAACCTGTCGCATCGCAATCTAGTCACAGTTTATGACTTCGGCATAGCCGCAGGTAAAGAACCATATATGGTGATGGACTATCATCGTGGGCGCGGTCTAGACGAGTTGATTGAAGAAAATGCAGTGACCAAAACAGAAACGGCCGTCGATATTTTTATACAGGTCTGTGAGGCACTGAATGTGGTTCACAACTGCCACATCATTCACAGAGATATAAAACCAAGCAATATAGTTGTGGCTGAAGACGGCCTGGTCAAACTCGTGGACTTCGGCATCTGCAAAAATCTGTCTCACAAAGCGTTGAATCTGACCATGACCGGCGAGGTAGTGGGCACACCAAAATACATGAGTCCCGAACAATGCATGGGCAAGGAGCTGGACGCTCGCAGCGACATATATGCCCTAGGTTGCGTTATGTACGAAGTATTCAGCGGCCACCCGCCCTTTGAGGCCAATAGTTTTTATGAAATGGTGCGCCAGCATGTTGATCGAGAACCGCCGGCGTTGCCACTGGTGACAGGAAAATTATTTACCCCGAAGAAGCTGAAAGCGATAATTTTGAAATGCCTGCAAAAGGATCCGAACCAGCGCTATCAGAACGCTGAGCAATTATTGAAAGAGTTATCGGCCGCAACGACAATCGAGACGGTGGTTGCCTGACAAACGCCAATGCCTATGGATGAATACGAAAACGATATCAAAGAACTTGTTCAAGGACCTATATTGGAGGCCCTGGCGAAGCTTCCCGAAGGTGAACTGAGGGAAGAATTTGCTGGATTGTTCAAACAAATATTGCAAGCCACGATTGCCGAAAGAGAACGCACATTAGTATTCAAAAATCTCTGTGAAGCCAACCCTCAATTGATCTGGACGGCCGATGTGGCCGGCAATCACGATTACTACAATTCGCAGTGGTTGAAATATACTGGCACCACGCTTGAAGACAATCTCAATTCCGGTTGGCTCAAAGTAATTCATCCAGAGGACCGCGCACTGTGCAACGAAGTCTGGGCCATGAGAGTGGCCGACGGCGGCAACTATGAAGTGGAGTTGCGATTGCGCCGTGCTGACGGAGAATGGCGCTGGCATCTGGCTCGATGTATAGCCATACGCAATGAAAACGGAGTAATCGAGCACTGGTACGGATCCTATACGGAAATTGAAGTACAGCGGCGGCTGATGAGCGAATTGATCAATGCCCGCGATCAGGCGCAGGGGGCATCCAGGCTTAAATCTGAATTTGTCGCCAATATGAGTCACGAACTGCGTACCCCCATGAACGGTGTCCTGGGCATGGTAGAAGTACTGTTACGGTCCGACCTCAATCAGAAAGCACGCGAATACACGCTAATGATTCGCGAAGCCGGGCGTTCACTACTAGCGGTGATTAACGACATTCTCGATTTTTCAAAAATCGAAGCAGGGAAGTTGGAACTTTCCATCTGCGACTTTGACCTTGTCTCCGTAGTGGAGGGAGCCAGCGAAATATTAGCGCCCCAGGCGGAAAGTAAAGATCTCGAACTTGTCACTTACATCGATCCCGCTATACCGGAAAAATTAATCGGTGACCCGCTGCGATTGAGACAGGTGATTCTGAACCTTGGCGGTAACGCCGTAAAATTTACCGAAACCGGCAGTATCGTATTCAAGGCAGAGAAAATGGCCTGCGAAGCCAACTGCGTTCGCGTTAAATTTTCAATCGAAGATAGCGGCATCGGTATTCCGGATGAACAAAGACTGACCCTTTTTGAACCTTTTACGCAAGCAGACGGATCAATTAGCCGCAAATATGGCGGCACCGGATTGGGCCTCAGTATTTCAAAACAGCTTGTAGATTTAATGGGTGGCAGTCTGGTAGTAGAAAGCCGTGAGCGTGTGGGCTCTACCTTTAGCTTCAACGTTCTTTTTCCGTTCGAATCGCAGGCCACGCAACCTGTCGACGTGGCACCTGGTTCGACTGTTTTGCTTGTCGGTCTGATGACAAAAACCGCAACCTGCATCCGCGACTACGCAAAAAGTTGCGGCCTGATAGTAACAGCGGTGGACAGCTTTGCCGCCGCCCTGACTACGTTGCAGTCGATGCCGGCTCCGATATGCGTGATTGTGGAAGCACAAGCATCAAGAGATGTCTGTCTGCAATTCGGTCGCAAAATCCGCAGTATAGAGACACTATCAGCGGTGCGGATAGTCTATATCACAAAGCTGCAAAGACTGGCAGAGTTTGAACAGGTCATCAACAAATCGACCGAAACTTGCCTGGTGCGACCAATTAAAAGGCAGGAGTTGCTCAACAGCCTTACGAAACAGGGAGATCTTTCACTCAACTATGTGCACACCCAGGAAGTTGATTCACTCAAAATGCACTTAATGCAACCAGTCAGTACGAGCTCCAGACTGACAAGGGTGCTTGTGGCCGATGACAATAAAATGAATCAACATGTGGCCAGGCTACTGCTCACCGATATGGGCCTGGTGGTGCATGTTGTGGACAATGGCATAGAGGCGGTTTCATCGTTCAAGACCAATCGTTATGACATCGTTTTTTTAGACTGCCAGATGCCGGACATCGACGGGTATGAAGCCTGCAGAATCATCAAACAAATCCAACAGCGTAAAAATATCAAAATACCGATTATCGCCATGACGGCAAACGCTATGGCGGGCAGCCGTGAGCAGTGCCTGGCCTCGGGCATGGACGACTATATAAGCAAGCCTATAGACCCCAGTGAGCTGGAAAAATTGGTGCGTCATTGGCTCGACATAAAGGAAAAAGGACATACCGGCACGGCTCTGTCACTCTTGTCCAACGTTCAGGAAGAGGAACCCAAGGCAGACTTCAAGGCACTCGATATCGACCTTTTGCGCAGCCGCTTTAACGGCAAAATTGTGAAGCAGCTTTTGACAATGTTTATTGAATCTGCGCCGGACGAGGTCTCGCGCCTGGAACAGTCTCTTGTAAGTCAACAATTTCGAGAACTAAGGGAACAAGCTCACGCCTTTAAGGGCGCTTGTGGCACCATATGTGCCACCGAGCTCTTGCAAAAGTGCAAAGAGATAGAACTGGCAGCAAGCACAGCCGACTCAAAACAGTGTGATGCAGTTTTCGCCAGCCTGAAAAGTACCCTCAGATTTACGCTCAGCGAAATAGACGAGAAGCTTTGCGAAAACTAGGTAACCAAGAGCCAGGTTTTACCAGCTTATGACCTATTGAAAACCTCTACTATCTTTAAGTTTCGAAATCGCTAGATTAAAATGTCAATTTAGATCAAGCAAGAAAAGCAATTTTGGAGCCCAGCGAACCTACCTGAATACAGAGGCTAAAAGGTTGAAAATAAATATTGATTTGGTCAAGAAAGCTGCGGCGACCGCTCTTGCTTCTCTTGCTCTCGCGTCCACATGTCAGACCATGCCGGCTAGCGCCCAGAGTACAGGTGGCCGCATTACGCCAAACGACACTACCGGCGGTGATGTGGAAAGCCTTACTCGCCAGATTTTTACCAAAGAAATTGAGTTTGCTCGCCTGACGGCAGAGTACAGATTGCACAATGTTCCTTACACGGCATGGCGCAAATGGTACACGGCAATTTTGAGCACCGCCGCCTATTCTGTGGCGGACGCCGGTAACATCGTAACTTTCAGAAACGGCTTTAAGTACCATACCCATCCTCAGGATTTCACCCAGGGTCGCTCAGAAGTCGGCCCCTGCCTGATTATGATTGGCGAACTGATTTTCTTTGCCAGAACATCGGGCATCATGTTTACCGATATCATCCACAACGAGATGATCAAACACAAAGGCTACGATCGCAAAACATATCAAAGCAGAGCCACCACACTTAATTCCGAAATCCGCTCCTTGCTCACCAGACGCAAAGGCATGATCTCGTCGGCAGACACCGCCGCCAGCCAGGAGCAAGCAGTGCTCACCGACGTCGCCGACGGCCTTACCCGCGAATACATCACAAACTATGCCAGGGCAACAAGAATTGCCGTCAGTCATATCGGTGAAAACGTTGTATCAAATTTCGCCTCCAGCACCGGTGCTTTTATCGGTGGCCTTAGCGTTTACAACACAGCCAAACACACAAGACCAAAGCAGCTTTCCACAGCGGGCATCGGCTTCTTGCTCCAGGGGCCGGGTTTCATTCTCAAAGATCCGGTCGCTTATTGGGGTGGTCGCATCGCCGAAAAAAATACGACCAGCAGACTACTTGGTCAAAATCCGGAACTGCAAAGCGACCCTGTAGCCCAGCTTGACGCCGACAAACAGAGACTGACAGCGCTCAATGTCAGCGGTCAAATTGTGGGAGACCGTTCAAAAGCCTATGACTTGATGAGCGAAGCTCTGAAGAAAGATCAGATTGTGCAAACTAACGAAAACAAAAGACTGTTGCACCGTTATTATCACGACCAATTGATCAATGCTTTAGAAGGTGGTGCCGTAATTGGTGCCGGTACGATTTTTGCCAAAGCCGGGTATAAATTCCACTACACACCATACAATCCTCTCAACACGCTTTTCACGGCCCGACTATTTCTCAAACGTTTTGCCATCGGCGCCCTTGTTTTCACCCCGACGGCATCGGCCGGCATAATCGATACACCGGTCGAAGCCCTGTACGACACATACAGGCACAAAAAAGATAATGAGGAAGGCATCGGACCGGAAGCCGGCATGAAAGCAAGATTGCAGCTTTTGGACCAGGCTCAAACGGCAAGCGCACTGAAATAGGAATGGCGCCTGTAACGGACCGGTTATAATATAAGGGTGAAGCTTGCCACACTACTGCTAATCACTCTGTGCTTTTGTGCGCTCTCTACCGAGCCCGCTATGTCGCTGCCGACCGAGCCGGCTATCAGGTTGCAGCAAAAAAGCGCGCTCGTCGGCAATTGCGATCTCCTAATCGCCAGGAGTGGTTTCAAAATGGTGATGAACGGAAAAGAATTTGAGATGTTCATGGTGGCGCCGAAGTGGCAGCTGCGACTGGTGAACATGAGAGACAAACTGTATTTTGATGTTGATCCAAAAACATGGTCTCCACGCGAAGCTTTTACGTCATCACTCTACCGCTCCGTCAACTTTCGCTCGCTGCGCCTGTTAAAAAAGGAGCCGGCAGAACTGCAAGGTCTAACGACTACACTGATGCACATGCTGGGTGAACAATATCCTAAGAACAGGCCCTTAGGCAAGTGGGAAAGACTTGCCGTTGCCAGCGCCGACTACTGGGGAATGAAAGACGAGCGTTTGACTGCCGCTACAATTGCGATAATGGAAAGAGTTTACGGCATGCCGACAACCGGCTTTTTGCCGCTGCAATTGATGGGCTTGAACAATAAACACACCAGCCTGGCTGAACTCAAACTTGTCTCCGTAGTTAAAGGCACCAGCACAGCAACCGATTTTCAACTGGGCAAAGAATACCGATTGGCCAAATCGGAAGACCAGGTCGTCGTCAATTCCAGAGTCGGATCCGAGATTACTGACTTTGCGGCGGAATAAAGGGACTGTCTACAAAGTCTCGCTTGTACTCGTCAAATAGCCGGCCGCGTTGTTCAGGATTAGGATATTTGGTCACAGGCAGACTCATATAGCGCAAATAGTCGTACGCAAAAAAGCGGGGATTATGCTTATCCAGATAAACACTGGTGTACTGAAATTGCTTCTTCAGCCTGGAGACATCGGTTGGCTTGCGCACGTTGCCTTGCAATTCAAATGTTTCAAGACCGGCCCAGAGAGGAATTTTCAGTTCGGCAGCCACGCGACTGAAGGCGGTGAAATGCTTCTTCACTCGCACGGCAATATCATCGTCTTCTTTCAAGTTCAGATCTCCGACACTATCCTCGAGTAGCAGTACGTCGACGCCGGTATCCTTCAAAAGCTCCAAGTGCGACTTATAAATTTGGTCGACCGAGTCGTAGTGAAGCCGCGATGCCTTTGGTGTCATGGCAAACGGTCGCTCGCGATCAGCAGGAGAAATAGACTGGCAGTAGGTTGAGAGCCGCTTAATAAGCGGATTTAAGACGGCTATAGTTTCAGTACTGAATGCCGCATCCCAAATTTCTTCGGGCAGGTACCAACCGGCAAAACTTGGATGCTGCCCATAGCGCTTCTCAATGGTGTCGGCTAGCCTCATGCAAGGTCCGGCAAGCTGACTATTTTTGTCGGTGGTAAAATAAAGACTCTTTTCTTCCAATTCATTTTGAACCGTGATCAGGCCGCGTTCGCAGACGGCAATTTCCACTTCTGCATCCTTGATTTCGGTGGCGGTACGAGTGGTATCACCCTTTTTATCGGTCAACTCACTTTTCAATTGATCCAAGTCAAATTTTGATCGATTGAGAGTGTGCGCCAGTTGATCCATAACATCAAGGTTGGGATACCAATTCTGGTCCATGAGCAGACCCATATAAACTTTCATCTTATGAGCATCGGCATAATCCAATATGATGCCGCTGGCGTCCACTTTGGCGGTGATTAAGACAGGTGGTGCCTTTGCCGGCGCTTCGCTCCGGTCAAAGAAAGCCTGCGGCGCGGAATTTTTCAACGCCGATCGGGTGACCACAACACTGGAGGTTGGATTTTGACTCTTTGATTTAGCGGCCTTCAATAATTTTGCAGGCTTTGCAGCTACTGCAGCAGATCTTGGCGCCGTCTGGTTGCGATCTCGATTTAAAACCTGATTTTGAATTTGTGTCTGAGCCTGAGCCTGAGTCTGAGCCTGAGTGTGAAGCGGAACTTTCGCCTTAGTCTGAGTTTGCGTCTGCGTCTGAACCTGAACCGGCAAAAAATTCAATTCTTCGGTGGCTTCACTGACACCACCTACACGGGGCGCGTAGGTTTGACCAGAACGCGGCACATAATAATGATTATGGATAACAATGGTGTCAATTCCAAGAGAGTTCAAGTCATCCATTACTTCCAGCCACTGCTCTCTGGTCATATCAATTGAAATACGGTCGTAGCGAATTACCGCGCCCGAAAATTTCACCGGGAGAGTCTCAGCCGGCTCCTGGCGCGCCAGGACAGGCGTCGAAATACAGACAAAAAATACGGCGAAAAGGCCGGCTAAAAATCTATTCTGCTTAGGCAATCAGCACCTAAAAATGTTTGAGGCGGCTGAGATGCTCTTCACACGTCCGAATCACGTCACGTTTTTGAGGCGAGTCCGGAGCCTTGCGTGCCTGCTGAATTGCTTCCTTGAAATTTTCCTTGCCCTTGAGGCGATTTTGCACCGACATGTAACTGACAGCCAGGCCCATTAATACCTGCGCATGCTGGATGTATAGAGTTTGCAAAATACTCTGACCGGCATATTTATTGATGCCGCCCGACTTGCCGATGGCAGCGAAGATTTCGTCAAAAGATTTGACCGACTTTTCGCTCCATTCAATTGCCCGATGCTGCTCATTTTGCATTTGATAGGCAAAGGAAACACATGCGCAAAGATTAGCCAGACTCTGATCTTTGGCATTCTTTTTGGTCATGAATTCGTATTCTTCAGTCCCCAGAGCAATTGCTTCTTTGTATTCCTCTTTGGTAATCATGCGCTGAATAATGGCTTGTGTAGCCCAGGCTGCGCCACCAGGCAAAATAGCGCGAAAGCGGCGAGCCCAATGGCAGATATCCATCTGCGCCTTAATAGATTGAGTGCGAGCGGCCACCGTCGCCGACAAAACAAAGGAGCCCCAGAGTATCCCACGGACCAGCGAAATAGCCATGGCCAGAAGGACAGTATAAAGAATGGCCGAAAACCAATTAATAGGGTGCGCGCTGTAAGCAGCCACAACATTGTGGGAAACCAGGTATACGAGCCAGATATCGGCACCAAATCCAAGTACCAAACAGGCGAAGAAGAGCCCATAGCAAAGATTGTTGGGGCCAACAGTCTCGACAACCGGTTCCGGTTTAGACTCCAGCTGCACTGCCTTGGGCATCTTGGGCTGGGGGATTTTGTAGACTTGTCGATTACTCTTGGCCATTTTGGCTCCCGCTCACAGATTTAAGACCGCTAACTCTTTACATTGTAGCCAGCGGCCGGCCAAGATACCTTAGGCTCCTCTGATTCGGGGCCATTATTAGCAAAGCTGTTTACAAACAGGCCCGGGCCACATCAAATTGTTTTCATTTACCCGGGTTTAGTCCTGACCCAGATGATCTTCAGTGCGCCAAATCGGGCCCCGGCGCACATATTCAAGCTGTCTAGAGATCTCACCGGCCTTTTCAGCCGAGGCTAATCGCTCGATCAGGTGAAGCGCCAGATCGAGACTGGAAGTGACACCGCCAGCGGTGACAACATCTCCGTCGTCCACAACTCGGGCAAAGGCTATTTTGGCTCCGCAAGCCCGCAGGGCATCGAGGGCGCCATGATTGGTTATGGCCGGCCGGCCCGTCAACAAACCGGCCTTGCCGACAAGCAAAGCTCCGGTACAGACGGCGGCAATAGTTACACCGGCCTTATGAAAGTCTTTTATTACTTTTAATATGTCACCGCGCTCAGATTCATAAAAAGCGCCTCTAGCCGACCGGCTCATCCAGCCACCCCCCGGCACACAGAGCACCGTCGGTTTTTTGGACATATCGACCTGGCCGTCCACCATCACTTTAAGGCCGTGAGCAGCTGTGACAAAGTCCTGCTTATCCAGCGACAAGAGCCTGGTCTCGAAACCCGCCATCTTCAGCGGCTCATACAAGCCAAAGACATCAAGCTCATCAAAGCCGTCGAAGGCAACAATTTGGACTTCCATTAAATCAATCTCTTAGTCAAACCATGTCTAGTCTAAACGCAGAATGACAAAAAGGTCATTTTTACTTTCCTAGATTATTCACAGGTAAAACCATACTCTGCTTGTAAACTACGAAAGACCCTTTCAATGCCCTAAGGCATCTTTTCAAGGCGCGATTATGACAAACCAATTCCGTACACAACAGCCCCAGAGCACCGGCAGCGGTAGTCTCACTCCCCTGGTGCAAGCCCTCGACAAACTGGTCAGCGACCAAACTCTTCCCCGCCTGATCCTGACAGACGAGACCGTGGCCGAGATTCGCGAATTTTTCACAATCAATCCGCTGGTAGCCCCTGGTACCGCTGATGATGCCTGAGGATGCAAGTCCTTAGAGTCACCGACCGACCAAGATTTCTGACTGTATGACTCTTGCTCTGCAACCTGCCGTCTTGGAGCCGCTCAGAGAGCAGCATCCAATTTCCGGCAGATAAATCGCTTGGCTCAATCCATATTGAGGTGGATAAAGCAGGTCCGCCTTCAGGCGCAGCATCCCCTCCGATGTCTTCGCTCCATTGCACTGAGGGAATTCCCCCATTGCAGACGAAAGATTTGTGTCGCATCATCGTTTCAGGTTAGCAAACAGGTGACTATGGCGGACATTGCAGACGACGGCTTAAAGCTCCAGGTGGCGGATCTTTCCTGCGCCGGCAAGCTTTTGGAGGACACCAAAAGGTTATCCATGGGCGGTCAGAAGGTGGAGCATTTGCACCTGACCCGAGGCCCCGAGGCCAACAACTGCATTACTTTTACCTCGGTTATGGCGGACACAAGCCCTGTCGCGGCTCCGACCAGACCAATGTTTAAAACCGATGGCCCCTTGTTCAGCCAGAACGACGGCCAAACGGTAGTCAAGGCATTTATCGGCGTAGGCAGCAATCTGGCCCCAGGCAGGCCCCTGGCCTTCGACACCGATGGCCGCATCCTGGACTTCAGCAGCCCGGTCAACGCCAATGTGAGCAAAATCGAGAATCCTTCGCCCCCCTCGAACCTCAAATTCGACAAGTTCTCGGGCTCTCTGGTGCTTGGCGTTAACGTGCGATTTTAAGTAATCAGCCATAATATAGGCACATCAAGAAGGCCTATTTAATGTCCGATCCCGGAACACCTCAGTCAAAACCAGCCGCATACATGACCGAGGGCTATAAAGCGCTCAAAAATCGGCACTATGTGGAAGCGGCACGTCACTTTGAGCAAGCGGCCATTTTTGGCCTTGTCGAGGCTCAATATGAGCTGGGCCAGCTCTACGAAAAAGGCATGGGCGTGCGGACCGATTCAACCAAAGCCCGTTCGCTATACGAAAAAGCGGCCAATCAAAACCATATTCAGGCCCTGGAAAAGATGGCCGAATTTGTGTCCGAGGGTATAGGCGGCCACAGGCACCTGGATGAAGCAAAACAGTGGAGCGATAAAGCCCAGAGTCTAAAGGACGAAAAGGCCAAAACGCCCCTGCTTCCGTAGTTATGTTATCGGTCAACGGCGTCGTCCAAACGCTGGACATCAAGGCTCCGCGGCCGTCTGCGGCCTCGGCAGAGCTGGATGGACTGACTTTTGCCGTCAAAGACATGTTTGACCTGGCCGGTGAGACCGCCGGATTCGGCTGCCCTGACTGGAAAGCCAGCCACAAGCCCGCCAATAGTAACGCCCCGGCAGTGCAGACCTTGCTCGAAAGCGGCGCCCATTTAACCGCGAACACAGTCTGTGACGAGCTGGCCTTCAGCCTGGACGGCATCAATGAACACTACGGCACCCCCATCAATCCCCTTGCCCCCGGTTGCATACCGGGCGGATCATCGAGCGGACCGGCATCTGTCGTGGCCCAGGGACTTTGCGATTTTGCGCTGGGCACCGACACCGCCGGCTCTACCCGCGTGCCCGCCAGCTATTGCGGCCTCTGGGGACTAAGGCCCAGTCACGGGTCTATTTCACTGGACGGGGTGCTGCCTCTGGGTCCCACCTTCGACACAGTAGGCATTCTTGCCCGAGACAGGCACACTCTCAGTAAAGTCTGGCAGGCGCTAACGTCCGGACAAAATATAGGACCAGACACATATGAGAGCAGGCCAACGACACTAATAGCGGTATCAGAATGCTTTGAGCTTTTAGACCCGGCCTTGCTACCACCGGTGATGGCGATGGTGGATAAATTGGCCACCCTATTTGAGCAAATGGTAAAGCGATCAGTAGTGGAAGACGGCCTGGAAACCCTGGTCGCCAATTTCGCCGCTATACGAGGGCTGGAAGCCTGGCAGTGCCACAGTCACTGGTATGAAACTACCAAACCGAGCCTTTCCGCCGCGGTGTCAAAAAGATTTCTCGCTTGTGCACAAGCGACTGCCGAACAAGCGCAAAAGGCGAGGCAGTATCGTCAGGGGGCGCAGGCGGCCATGGCCGGACTGCTGGAGCAAAACATACTGTGCCTGCCCACAACAGGACAAATGCCGCCCAAAATCAACGCCACCGATCAAGAGCTGGAGCACAATCGTTCGCTAAACCTGCGTCTAAATTCCATCGCTTCTTTCCTTGGCCTGCCGCAGCTGACTATTCCAATAAGCGATAACCGGCTGGGGCCGCTACCTTCGGGCCTTTCACTGATTGGCAAAAAGGGAAGCGAACAAACCCTCTTGGCTCTGGCCCGGCAGCTCACAAAGTAGACAGCGCGCCATTTACCGGATGATATGGCCGGATTAAGAGCCTGGTTAGAGCTTAGTTTAAATCAGGTATATTGGTATATGGATGGATAAGATTAAATGGGACGGACGCACATTAATACCATCGTGGACGCGTTAGAAGCACTTTTGCAATGGCTTAAAGAAAGCCTTGGCGGTGCCTTTCGCCCTAATGCCAATTTGGAGCCGATACCTGTGCCTGTCCCGGTCAGCACCCCTTCCGCTGAGCGCGAAAAGGGCGGCCGCTCTTCGCCTCGAGCAATACATCGATCCGGCTCGCGACGCGGTAACAACAGTCGCAACGGCCGCAAGAACAATAAAGGTTCGGCCTTGAGCGAGTTTGGTCCGGCACTCTTTTTCCTCTTCATTTTTGCTGTTTTCCCGGTCATGGACATAATCGGCCTCTGCTTCGGCTATCTCTCCTGTGTCACCATGAACGACCTGCAGTTGCGAGAAGCGGCCAAAGTGCCGAAATCGCAGGCCACATGCCAGTCCGGAGCAGTACAACAGGCGATTCCACAAAAATATATGGCCACGGTTATGGGAGCATTTTCCGGACTGACGGCCTTGCCTGCAACACAAGTAGACTACAAAGCCAGCACCTCGGCAATTTATGTGACAGTCTCGACTACTGTGACGGTTCGTCCCTTTCTAACCATTCCATTTTTTGTCAAAGTACCAGGCCTGGGCGAGCCGGCCACCTTCACAATTTCCAACAGCCGCATTTTGGAAAATCCCAGATTCGCAATGCAGTAAAAATGAAAATCAAGCGCAGGACAATCGGCAAGGGACGTTCGACCAGAGCATCAAGTCTGGTGGAAGCGATTGTCGGTTTCATTGTGATCATCCCCATAGGCCTGGCGGCGGTTGATGTAGCCACACTCATAAGTACTAGTCAGACAAATGAACAGGTGGCCGAGCAGGCAGCCAGAGCTGCGGCCTGTCAGCGCAGTGATAAAGGAGCCCAGAAAGCGGCGGAAGAGTCGGCGCAACAAACTCCAACGTCAAACATAATTACTAATATCGCGGTGGATCCGGTTAAATACGATCCCGTCAAAGGTGAGGTCACCGTCTCGACCAGCATGCAAGTAAAAATGCCCATTCCCTTGCCTTATCTCAATCAGTTTGATCTTCACGCCTCGGCTATGCAGCCGATAGTTGCCTTCCCTGCCTCAATTTGAACACAACTACAGAAGGACTCGCGATGACTGCCAGGACAGCTAGCCAACATAAAAATCTCAGGCTCAGCCGGCCCCGGACCCGACGCGAGCAACGCACCACCAGTGGTGCAAGTTTGATACTCGTTATTTTTTGCGCACTTGGTCTGATCGCTCTTATTGTTGGTGTCTTTCAGCTCTATCGCATCATGGGCGGCTCCAGAGAAGTGCGCAACGCGGTCGACGCCGGCGCCCTCAATTTGTCCAAGCGTATTTTTGAACTGCGTGTACCCGCCGACGGCAACTACAGCGATGTCGCCGATAGCAATGGCCAGGTGGGCATGAGCAATATCAATCGCGTCTGGGGCAAGGCTTATCTCATCAACGCCAACGTCCAGCAGATGCAAGCCGACGGCCAGCTGGGACAGAACGGCCTGGGCAACGCCGACGCCGCCTATCAATCGGCACAAAACATCAACGACGCACTCTATCAAGAAGTGTCATGCCGACAGAAACACGGTGACTTTTTTAACCAGGTCGCGGGCTTCAAGCAAGCCACCTTGCTATCCGGTGACACAACCGTAACCAAAGACAAGAACACAAGCGGCCAGGACAACCCAGCTGCCTCAATCGCCATGGTTGACCGCGGTGACGAAAGCAATATTGTATTCAACCCCAACCAGATACCAAAAATTGTCAAAGCCAGCTCGGTCCAGCTGGGCAATAAGGACTATCTATCGGGCTACACACCGATGCAGGCAAACAACAAGTCATTCAGTTTCACAAGCTTCCACGTTGGTGAAATGCCGCACTTGATCTCGCAGGACACCTTCGACAAAAATCGGGCCGACCACGCCCCGATAGGCAACGGCACGACCATTCCCAATGCCTTCAAAATAGACGGCACAGTGCAGTCAACCCAGGGCTCACTGGGTGCGGTGGCATGCGCTGTAGCCAATCCACAGAGACAATACAGTCTGGCCATCCCCCACTCTTATATCGTCGTCAACTTCCACAACACCGCTAAATGGTTTGTCGAAGGGAAACAAGTAAATCAAACTCACTACGGCAACAAACCTGAACCCTCCAAGCAAGGAGTCAAGAAAAAACAATTATCCACAGGCGGCTTCCTCGACGGCTTCGCCTCTCTGGGCAACGAATACAGCTCCGGAGGCAATCTCTGGCAGATGTACAATGCCCTGCCCGGGGACCATATGACCCCCCTGCAAAAGATTTTGCAAAGGGTACAGGAGATAGATCCCGATTACACTATCACCCAGCTCCAGGGGCTGATGCAAAAGACAAACTTTGATCCCACAGTCAGCGCCTATTATATTTTTCCGGTTTATCACAGCCCCGACCAGAGCGATCCCACCATCCAGATAGCCCCGGCTAATGGCTCGCTGCCTTCCTGGTTGGCGGTCAACGGTCCGCCGCTGGATGGCATTCAAATGAGCATCGGCGACGAAACAATGACCAAAGACGCGCCCAACACCTGCACCGATTACATCACCGGCGGCCCATTTACAGCGGACAAGCACTACACCCAGGTCTCAGGCAGATTCATGTGGACTCCCGGCTCCGGTTACGGCCAGTGTCTGGGGGTAATGCAAATGGCTCGCCTGACTGAGATATACTTTACTGGTCAGCCTAATTAGAAGTAAGCAACTGATGAGAAATGCTCGCACACCACAAATGCAACCGGTCGCCACCCGAGCGACGGCCCGCTTTTGCCTGAATGCGCTCCGTCTTTCATCTGTACTGGTCCTGGCACTGCTAATGAGCCTCACCACTGGTATCACTTTTAACTCCGCTCGAGCGGACAACGACAATATGAAACTGGGCGTGGCCGAGTTTAACTCCGGTGCCTATAGCGATGCCCTTGGTCATTTGCAGGCGGCTCTGGCAACCGACTTTCAAAACGCCAAATTACATTACTATCTGGCCAGCACATTCATTCATCTGAACAGCAAAGATGCCGGCATAAGGGAATACCGCATCGCCTACGCTCTGGATCCCGACAAAGAAGTAGGTAAATTGTCCAAACAAGCCCTGGTACTTTTGGGCGCCGAAGAAGGCAAGCCAAAGGATGCGGCCACTAAACCAATGGACAAAAAGCCACCCTCGGACCCGATCCTTGATAAATTGACAGCGACCTTACAACAACAAGCCGAACAAGCTAAATCTCTTGACCGCAACAATGGCGATTTGGCCAGTGAACTCGGTCGGCGCAACGGCGAACTATTAGGTAAGGCCAAGTCGGACATGCTCAAAGATCTGAGCTACTACAGGCGGGGTCGCCTGATTCAGCTGCCTCTGCCTGACGACGCACTGAGACAACTGGACGGTCTCAAACGAATGTATGACGCCCAGAAGAATTCCTACCTCGACGGTTCGGCCAAGCATGCGGACGAAATACAAAGGAGCGCCGACAACCTATCAGGACTATTGAATGCCAAAGGCAAGCCGGGCTCACCCAGGCTAGTCCCTGAAGGCACCAATCTTTATATACGCAATTACAAGAACGAGCAGTCGACTCCCACTGCGCCTACTGCACCATCTCAGGCTACTCCATCAACTTCACCGACTCACCCGACTCTGCCTACTGTCACTCCTACTACGCCCGGCAAATAGGCAAAACGTGAGCATGCAGCCGAAAATTTATGCCAGCACGGACCATTCACAAATGGGACTAGCTCGCGATCTTCTGATGCAGGGCAAATTGACTGAAGCACTGGCCTTGATTGAACCGGCCGCCACCGAGGATGATACCGCCGCATTTATGCTGGCCCAGGTGCGTGCCTTTGCAGGCGACTGGCCGGCTGTGCGCAGGCTCACTGTCGCGCTTTTAAAAAAGCCTTTTTCATTTGACCCCTATGTCGACGGCCAGGACCTGATGAAACTATTTGTTCTCTCGGCCCTGGCTCTGGACGATTGGAAGGAGGCAAAAAAACGCGTGGAGTCACTGCGCGTGCATTTAGAAGCGATGCTCGATATGTCGTCTGAATTCAATCGCTTCGCCGATGCCTTTAATCGCTTCGAAGCTTTTATCTGGTCGGAGGGCAAAGGCAAGCTGCCCTTCCGCATAAGCAGCCCGGTCGACTATGCCGCCATGACCGAAGACCAATATGCGAAACTAAGTAGTCTGTCTCTGCGTACGACAAAAGATCCCAGCCGTGTCTATACTTTTGCCGAGCTCGATGCAAACAGACAGCATAGTTTTTATCTCTGGAAAGCTCTCTACAATGAGGATCTTGAAAAGGCCCTCAGTCTCTACAACGACAATAGCGGCGACTATTACACCAGCCTGGGGCAAGCTGTGCAACTGGCTCACCTACTGATGCAAAACGGTGATGCCGATGCTGCCTGGCAAGTGCTCAAACCGGCTGTTCTAGAAAAATCGAGCGAACATCCTTTTGAGGTGGCCTGGCTGGAACTTCTCTGGGACAAAAAAACAAGAGAGCTGATGACACCCGAACGCTGCAACGATCTACTGTGCAGCAATCGCACAGAGTATAAAAAGGTCGTCGGACAGCCATACATCAGCATTATGCAACGCGAACGGCTCAACTATATATGCAGCCTGGCACGATGCTTGACCGAAGATGCCGTCAGCGGATTGGAGGCACAGATCACTGAGGAAGCCGACAATCTGGAGCTTAGACTCAAACTGATTGGTGCTTATTCAAAGTATGACGCCGCCAATTTGGCCCGCAAAAAGCCGCACATATCCTGGCTCATAGAAAACTACCCGGCCAGTCCCATCATTGAAGATTTACTCTTTTATCTCTTTTTAAACAAAGAAGCAATAGCCGATGACTTCGAAGAATTTAAACAACAATGGCTCGACTCTATAGAAAAAGATCCGGTCAACACAAAAATTCTATTCAATGCATCTCTTCTGCTCGGTGTCGATGACAAGGCGCTGGCTGAGGAGCTGCTCACCAGAGCGCAGACAATAGAACCGGACAATTTCAAATTTGCCGAGCGCTTGTATGAGCTCAATAGTTTTCAGATAAAGGAAACCAGCGGCCAGCAGAAATTACTCCATGCTCGTGAAGCTCTGAGACAGATAGACATAATGGAGAAACTACAAGCGCGGGCCACGGAAGAGGAACCCTTTGCGCGACTAAAAATCATCCGCCGGCGTGCCTGGCTGGCCCTGGAAACCGACTTGGACGGCTGCCGCGCCCTCAGCGAACAAATGTTTAAACTGGGGCAGGAAGAAGGTTTTGAATCAACCTATCAATTTTTGCATCTGGTCATACAGGGCAGGCTGGCACTGAAAATGGGGGCTGCCGACAAAGCGATTCAGTATTTGATGAGCACGCTGGATCTTGAGCCCTTTACTCACTTCCGCCACGACTATCCGCATTTGACCTTGATCGCCGAGCTTATCTCGGCGGGCTATACGGATCAGGTGCTGGAATTTCTTGCCCTCGACCGCAAGCAATGGCCGGAAGGCTATTCGACTTGGCTGGAACGCCTGCTTGCGGAAATCGAAGAAGGTAAACCACCGGATGTGATGGCAACAATCCCGGCGGTGATGCTTTAATTGATGGCCTAATCGGACGCTCTAATTGCCGGCAACGTCGGCGTGAAAGGCGCGCAGAATAGTCCCTTTGGCGATGGCAAAATGAGCCTTACAACCGCTCAACAGGTCAGAAGCGGTCAGGGCCGTACCCGGGCACTTGTAAGCGGGCAAGGTGATTACTTTC
>Ga0105248_10002810_pt1 | contig 19331 bp, 19 predicted proteins | sample KBSS34metaG_FD_81524 | JGI IMG/M metagenome (GOLD analysis project Ga0105248, IMG submission 81524) | Switchgrass rhizosphere microbial communities from Kellogg Biological Station, Michigan, USA - KBS S3-4 metaG | ecosystem: Host-associated > Plants > Roots > Rhizosphere > Soil | place...
GGCGATCATGGTAAAAAACATGATCGGTTTTCCACCCGGAACAACACAAACATTCTCACCGGCAACCTTGATTCCACGCGTCTTCGAAACATGCGCAGCGATCATGTCGCGAAACTCCGGCATTCCCGGGGTGGGACCATATTTCGTATAGCCCTCGTCAAGGGCTCGCATGCCGGCTTCAACGATATGTCGGGGCGTGGGGAAATCCGGTTCACCAATTTCAAGGTGGATGATGCTGCGGCCCTGCGCTTCGAGAGCCCTGGCTTTCACCAGGACCTCGAATGCGGTTTCAATCCGAAGGCGGGAAATCTTTTCGACGACGTTCATGATTACATAAGGGACGTGTCTCGGCGAGACCAGGCCTTACCTTTTGTCTTGGATACGGCTTCCACATCCTTAACATAAGTTCCTGCCTGCGTCAGCATGTGATGCAGGTCATTGCCAAGACTGATCAGAGGGAATCCTTTCTCCAGAAACTCTCCAACTCTCGCGGTGCCAAAAAGGAACAGTCCGAGAATGACGTTGTTCTTTTTTGCGGCGGCCTTGAGCTTGTCGGTCGCAGCCTGTAATTCCGGCGAAGTGTACATGTCCGGAAACTTGTACTTTTCGAACAGGCCCATCGACATGCACAGATCGTTCTGGCCCAGGAACAACAGATCGACACCGGGAACTGCAGCGATTTCATCGATGTTCTTGATGCAGTCTGCGGTCTCCACCTGCAGAGCAACGATGGTGTTCTCATTGGATGCGCCGGCGTAACCGAGAAGACCGGCTTTGTTCATGCTGCGCTGAGGAAAATAAACCGACCGAGTACCGGCGGTCGGATACTTGCAGCAGCTGACGGCCTGCCGAGCTTCTTCCGCGGTGTTGATATACGGCACCAGAACGCCATCGGCGCCCAGGTCCAACGACTGCTGAATGCCACCACGATCGTGATATCCGGCAACACGAACAAAGGACTTCGCACCACCATTTGAAATTGCGCCCAACATCGCCGACAGCGTTTCAAATCCGATAGGACCATGCTGAGAATCGACCAGCAGCCAGTCGTATCCACTGTGAGCCATCTGATCGGCAACCGTCGGACTATGCGAATTCAGGAACAACCCGATCTTGGGTTGTCCGTCACGCAATTGCTTCTTAAATTCTGCTCCACTCAAGGTTTCACTCATTCCGCTATTCTCCTGTCAGGACGGACCTTATGCCGGCCAGCATGTGAGTATCCGAGGCCTTGAATTCGATGTCAAGGCGTATCCAATCCGGAAAATATTTTGTGGCGAATCCGTCTCAACGGGAGAGGGTGACCCGCGCCAGCGGGCCGGGTGAGGGGTATCCTGCATTTTGTACCGCCTGGTTGGGAGAGGGATTCCGCAAAAGACCTGAGGAGCGATAGAATGAGTCCCGTCATGATGCTCATGCTTCTTCTGCTTTTATTCCTGCCGCAGCAGGAAAATCCAAAGGATCTGCAGGCGGTTGTCGAAACTACATCCGGGACGTTCATTGTTCAGTTCTACGCCGATGAAGCTCCCAATCATGTCCGAAAGTTCCTCGAACTGGCACGTCAGGGTTTCTATAGTGGAACGTCGTTTCACACCATGCTCGCTCACGGTGTTGTGCAGGGCGGAGATCCTGAAACGAAAAATTCAAACGCACGGAACAAATATGGAAGCGGCGGCTTCGATATGGGGTTGAAACCGGAGGCACTCACGCTTCCACTAAAAGCAGGCACCGTTGTTGCGACAACTTTGCCCGGAAAACCGGACAGCGCGGGTTCTCAGTTCTTCATCTGCCTTTCGGATCAGCCTCAGCTAAATGGCCAGTACACGCCGTTTGCTTATGTTGTCGACGGAATGGATGTACTCGACAAAATCTCGATGACTCCTCTGGATGACGCCAAAACGGCGAAAGATCGAGTTGAAATCAAGAGCGTGACCATCCGCCGTGCTCCTCCACCAGTGCCGACGCCTTATACCGAAGAAACAACGGAGCAGTTGAAACAGTTCCAGGTCGTGATGGAAACATCGAAGGGCAAAATCGTCATCGACCTCATGCCCGATAAAGCTCCGAATCATGTGCGCCATTTCCTGCAACTGGCGGCTTCCGGTGCGTATGACAATAGCGCCGTTCATCGGATTGCGCCGGGGTTCGTCATTCAGGCCGGTGACCTCAATACGAGAAAAGAACCCCTGACGTCCGAAATGAGAAAGTATGTTACCAACATCCGGGCCGAACTGAACGACGTGAAGCACCAGGCGGGCATTGTCTCAATGGCGCGCGGAGAAGCGCTCGATAGCGGCGCAACATCCTTCTTTATTGTTCTCGGTGATCAGCCGGCTCTGGATGGAACGTATACCGTCTTTGGAAAAGTCTCGGAAGGCATGGATGTGGTGTCGAAGATCGCGGCCGTGCCGAATGACAACGAAAAACCGCGCGAGCCTGTGGATATCTATTCGATGCGTGTCGTTCGCAGGAACTGATCTCGCTCCTGTTCGAAGTCGGATATCACGAGGGTCGCTCCCGCTTCATTCAGCTGTTCCTTGGAATATTTCCCCGTTGCCACGCCGACTGTCAGAAATCCGGCTTCACGTCCCGCAACGATGTCACGTGGAGTGTCCCCAATCACATACACATTTCCCGCATCCGGTTGGTACCCCATGTATGCTGCGGCTCTCTCGGCGCCATGACGCACGAGCTCGGTGCGGTTTTCCGAATCCGAACCGAATCCTCCGAACGGAAAATATCGGTTCAGGTTTCCGCGCTTCAGTTTAATACGAGCCCCAGCCTCCACGTTGCCGGTAGCCAGGCCGATCGCGATATCGGAGCGGCCGGAGAGTGAATTCAGGATGCGCTCAATTCCGGGCAGGATTTTGTACGACGACGTGGAGTCAATCTCATTGTCCAGAAATTCGAGGTACAGTTCCACGATCGCCGTCATCGATGTCGGAAATCCGTCATTCAATGACGGAACCGGGTGGCTGTGGAGTATTTCCCGAATAATGCCGGGATCGGTCTTGCCGTGTGGAAGAATTCCCTCCATGGCGTTTTCCACAGCGTAGAGTTTATGGAAAGCTCGATTCAGGGCACGAATACCGGCACCGCCGGTACTGATGAGCGTTTGGTCGACATCAAATAGAAGCAACTTCACGCTCGTATTGTATTACGCGTACACGGGATCTTCTATCGAGGTCGCGAGAAGGACTGCCAGTTCACAATGTTCCATGGGCAATTCCAGTCCACAGTGTGGCTCCGGACAGACGAACCCCTGAACCAGTGCAGAGTACGACATCTCATTTTGGTTGTTACATGCAGGACAGATCATAGAACCTCCTGTTCAGATAAGAGCACTTCGGTTGCCATTGGGCTCCGCGGCAGCTGCATCAATTAATCGCTTAGCGAAGCCGGCCATTTGTTTTATGCTCGACGGCCTATGCTTGATATCACCCTGGAACAGCTCCAGGCATTTTCGGATAGATCCTGCACTCTGGTCACGGTAGATGCACCACTTTTCGGCGTTATTTCGATCATGCATGGACGGATTCTGATTCGAGGGCCTCACGAGGCCAATAAAGTGGGTGCCAGCATGGGATTTCCGCCTCACGAGCAGATCATCGCGGAAGCGTCGCGCTTCTGGATTCAACACGACAGTGGCATTCGCGAGCGCAAGAGCCGCGAAGAAATGGCACGGTTGGTTCGCGAAAACCATCGGGCTGTTGCGTCCACGTAACGAAAAGGTTCACCGCGCGCGATGCAGTCCGAAATGGGCGCTCGAACGTTCACGTCTGCGGAGCGCTTCAAGGCACGATTGATTGGATGGGCTGGATACTTCGCGATCGCATCGATCGGTTGGACCATCCGCTGGCGCCCGATCGGCGAGAACCACTACGATTCCATTTTGAAGTCCGGTCATCGCGCCATCTTCACTTTCTGGCACGGCCGCATTTTTCCTTCGACGTACTACTGGCGGAATCGCGGCATTGTTGTCATGACCAGTCAAAATCTGGACGGCGAAGGCATCGCGCAGTGTATCCAGCGGTTTGGTTTCGGCGCCGCGCGCGGCTCCAGCTCGAGAGGGGGCTTCCGGGCATTGGCTCAGCTGGTGCGGGATATTCGAAGCGGAAAAGACGCGGCGTTCACCATTGATGGACCGCGCGGTCCACGCTATGTCGCCAAACAGGGTCCCATACTGCTGGCTTTCAAAACGGGAGCCGCAGTCTTTTGCTTCCACGTCTCCATGAAACATAAGATCCAGTTGAAGAGCTGGGATGAATTTCAGATTCCTATTCCCTTCACCGAAGCTGTCCTGCTTCAAGCGGAACCTATATGGGTCCCCTCCGATTCCACCGAAGACGATCTTCGCGCTCTTCATGCAAAGATGCAGCAGACGCTGGATGGGCTCCGGATTCGTGGCGATGGATGGTGGTCCAAACCAAACCGTGAAACTTCAGGGAAATCCTGAATCGGGCGATCTCGAAATCGTCCGATTTCAAGATTCCAACTTCACCCGCCGTGCAAAAGTCCCCAATTTCTGCCCTGCCACTGGACGAGTGGTGTAAATTTAAAAGACGATGACTACGAATTCTCGAGACCTGCTGATCAATACCAAAAAGGCGATCCGCGAAGCCAACATTCAGGAAGTGGATACCCGAATTAAACTGGACCCCAATATTGCGATCCTGGATGTTCGCGAAAAGGATGAATGGGACGAAGGACATCTTCCCGGAGCAACACACTTGCCGAGAGGATTTCTGGAAGTCCGTGTAGAAAAAGCGGTTGAGGATCATACACGCCCCATCATTGTTTATTGCGCCGGGGGGACACGTTCCGCCTTTGCCGCCAAAACTCTACAGGACATGGGCTATACAAATGTCGTTTCGATGGCTGGCGGTTATGGCGAATGGAAGAACGGCGGCATGCCCTTCGTCGTTCCGGAAAAACTGTCGAAAAACAAGTTGGCGCGCTACAGCCGTCATCTGAAGATCCCCGAAATCGGCGAAGCGGGTCAGTTGAAGCTAATGGCAAGCAAGGTCCTGCTGGTGGGCGCCGGAGGCCTGGGTTCTCCGGCGGGAGTATACCTTGCGGCTTCAGGCATTGGCACCATCGGCATCATCGACAGCGACACGGTGGATGAATCCAACCTGCAACGGCAGATTCTTCATTGGACTTCATCGGTCGGGATGCCGAAAGTCGACTCGGCTCGACGAACTCTCTTCGAAGTGAATCCCGACGTGAAAGTCCGCACCTACAACCTGCGAATGGACGCGTCGAATGTCCTCGATATTTTCAAGGACTACGATGTCATCATCAGCGGCTCCGATAATTTCCAGACCGCATATCTCGTCAATGACGCCGCCGTGATGCTTCGCAAGCCGGTCTGCTACGGCAGCATCTTTCGCTTCGACGGCCAGATCTCCACGTTCATTCCCTACGAGGGACCATGCTTCCGCTGTATCTTTGCCCACCCGGCACCTCCGGACCTGGCGCCGAGCTGCGACGAGGCCGGCGTGATGGGGATTCTTCCCGGAGTCGTGGGATTGATCCAGGCAACCGAGGCGGTGAAGGTTCTGCTGAAAATCGGAGAGCCCCTTGTCGGTCGTTATCTGGCCTACGATGCCCTGGCGATGACGTTCCGAACCCTCAAGGTTCGCCGCGATCCCAATTGCGCCACGTGCGGCGAGCACGCGCACATCGACCTGAACGCCATCCAGCCGGATGGCTGTTCCGGTCCTACGCCGTAGCGTTCGTGAAAGCCGAAAACATTCACGTCGGCGATTTCGTCAGCTGCAAATCCAGATATCATCGAGACCAGCTCGAGATCACGAATGATCCAGGGCTGGTCATCGAAATCAAGCGCAGCAATTCCAAGGTTCTCTATCCGGGAGACAAACGATGCTGGCTTCCACGCGAAACGATCACACGGGTCAAACCGGATCCGGGTTACGCGCCATTCCTCCAGCAGCTGAATTTCCTGCTCAAGCGGGTGCACGCGCACGAATGCGAAATCGTGACCAGCGACGACGTTCACCGGCTATCGATTCAAATCGATCGACTCGACGACGTGGCCGTGGACGATATCCGACGTTTCCTGGGTAAGGGTTACGTTTCGCTGTCCATCGTTCCCGAAGGAATGGCCTTTATGCAGGTGGAAATCAAGTTCAAGTAGCAATCTCGGGTTTCTCCCGACGCTCGGACGCGTATGCATTCACCCAGCTTGTGGCCGCTGCCATGATTACCGGTCCCAGCACCAAACCGAGAAGCCCGAACGCCGCAATCCCCCCAAGCAGACTGATAAACACCAGAAGACCGTTCATCTGAGTCCGACCGGCCAAAAAGATCGGCCGAAGGAAGTTATCGACCAGGCCGATCACGCCGGCTCCGATGGCAATCAACGCGATTCCCCGTCCAACATGGCCGGTTAGAATCAGCCATACCGCAAATGGCAACCAGATGACTCCGGAGCCCAGAGGCAATAATGCGAAAAAAGTCATCATCACACTCCAGAAGATCGGAGCTCCCAGCCCAAGGATGGCGAACGTAATCCAGCCTAGAGCCCCCTGGACGATTGCGACAAGGAATGTGGCGGTGATACTGGCACGAATCAAATTGGTGGTCTTTTCAATTTGCTTGTCGCTGAATGACGCATCGAAAGGAAGAACCCGTCGCACCCGGCGCATGATGATGTCGCCGTCCCGAAAGAAAAAGAAAATGGCAAAGAGACTGATCGCGAGGTTCGCAACAATTTCCATAACATTCTTTACGAGGCCTCCGGCGGCAGCTGTTACAACACCGGCAAGCCACGACATCGCCTTCTGTTTGGCGTCTTCAAAACTTCCTATGGCAGCTCCAAAGGCATGGCTCTGCACCCAGCCCCACGCAGTCTCAAGTTGGGCGATGCCGACCGAGCCCGTCGATGCGTCGATATTGCCAAAAGTCTCATTCGCCTGTTTGATAAACGCGATCAGAATCACGACAAACGGCACGATGATCAGCAGACCTACAAAGATGGTGCCGATTGTCGCGGCACGAGCTCTTCCCATCCGGACTTCAAGACGCCGATACTGAGGATGGAAGTACGCGGCGATGATGGCTCCCCAGACCAGAGGCCGCAGGAACGGTTTGCACACCAGATACATCAGGTATGCCATAAGCAAAATGAATCCATAGAAGACGAGCGCGGTGCTTCGATCGCGAGTGAGTTGATCGCCCATATTCTGTGAATCTGACACCGACCGCGAATGGATACAAGACGAATCCCAACAGCAGGCTGCAATTGATGCCTCTGACTCTCATCACATTGCAGTCTGAGCCTGCAGACGGGCGAGAACCGCTACATAATCGCCAGGCTATACTTACCGGCGAATGAAACTTAACTCGAACCGCATCCTCGCCACCCATGTGGGCAGCCTCCCCAGAAGCCGGACCGTCGTGGATCTACTCTTCAAACGAGAACACGCTGAAGCATATGACCAGAACGAATTCGACAGTGTCATGGCTCAGGCGGTGCTGGAAACAGTTCGAAAACAGTTCGAAATCGGCATTGATATCGTTAGTGACGGGGAGACATCGAAGACAGGTTATGCAACCTACATCAAGGACCGGCTCACCGGCTTCAGCGGCGACACTCCACGCCAGATTGCATTAGACCTGCAGGACTACCCCGAATTCCGCTCGCGAATGGCGGTGTTCGCCGGAAAGCAGGGCTTCAAACGCCAATCCTGTACCGGACCAATCGAATACGTTGGCCATACCGATCTGCATAAAGACATCGCACATATGCAGGCAGCCCTGTCGAAGTACCCTGCTGCCAGGGGATTTCTCAATGCGGCGTCACCGGGAGTGGTTTCCGCTTTCCAGCCCAACAGCTACTACAACTCCCATTCCGGATACGTTGAAGCCATTGGAGAGGCAATGCAGCAGGAATACGAAACCATTGCACGCGCGGGTTTAATACTGCAGCTGGACTGTCCGGATCTGGCAATGGCACGCCACACGGGATTTCAGGACCTCTCCGAATCGGAATTTCTGACTCGTGCCGAGCATCAGGTGGAGGTGATGAACCACGCGCTCCGAAACATCCCTGCAGATTCTTTGCGGATGCATGTGTGCTGGGGCAATTATGAAGGACCACACGATCACGACATTCCGCTGGAGAAGATCCTGAACATCATCCTGAAGGCGAAGCCCGCGGCAATTTTGTTTGAGGCATCGAATCCGCGGCATGCTCACGAATGGATCGTGTGGAAAAGTGCACGAATCCCTGACGATAAAATTCTGATTCCGGGACTTCTGACGTCGACCTCCAACTATGTCGAACATCCCGAACTGGTTTCACAACGGCTCTGTCAGTTCGCGGATATTGTTGGCCGGGATCGTGTGATGGCGGGTACGGATTGCGGCTTTGGAACCTTTGCGGGTATTGGCAAGATGGATGCGGCAATCTCGTTCAAGAAATTGCGTGCCCTTGTTGAAGGCGCACAGCAGGCATCGACAAAGTTATGGCCAGTCGACGAATAGTCGCGTTTGGGAATTGGGAAAGAATGGGAATAGAAATGCCTCTCCCGAGCGGAGAGGCATTGTCCTGACGGTCTCTTATTTTACGTCCTTGCCTTCGACTCCGCCGAGTTTGCGAAGCAGCGCAACGGTACTGTCATGCGGAACGGGAAGCTGGCCGACCACGGCCTTTCCCATGGCGTAATCCACGGGAGTATATCCCTGCTTACTTTTTGCGTTGATCTGCGCGCCATGGTCGATAAGAAACTGTACGATCAGGTCGGCACCGCGGCCCGCCGCGCCATCCAGTGCAGTCTCGCCACGGGTGTTTTCGGCATTCAGGTCGAGACCGGCTTCCATGGCAACCTTCACCGCTTCGACGGCTTCGGCTTCGGATCCACGCGTGTTTTTATCGCGATATCCGACTCCGGCAGCGAACAACAAGGCCGTATTTCCGTCCTTTGTTGTGAGCTTCGCATTGGCACCACTCGCCAGAAGCAGGCGCATCGCCGCCGCATCGCCCGATCGGGCAGCTCGCATCAATGCAGTTGAACCTGGGCCAAGACTCGTGTCGCCGGAATCCATGCCGCTTCGACCGGGCAGTGGCCGGGTCAGCGCCGCGTCGAGATTGGGATTGCGGGCCAGGATCTGCTTCAGAATTTCCAGGCTGGGCAACGAATCCTCCGCTTTTCGATTGGGAAGCGTGGACCAGTCTTCGTTACGGATATCGACGATGGCGTAAAGCGCGGTTCGTCCTCCCGCATCCACAACGTTCACGTCCGCGCCTCGATCCAGAAGGAACTTCGCAAAACTGAACTGCTTGTTCATGATCCCCACGATCAGAGCAGTCGTGTTGTCGATATCGCCGTAGTTGATATCGGCCCCGCCATCGAGCATGGCCTTTGCGGATTCGATATCCCCTTCACGAGCGGAGAACAGAAGCGCCGTAAAACCACCGCGAGCGATGGGAGAAATGGAGGAAGCCGCGCTGAGACGAGGCGGTTTCGTTTCCCGATCGACGGAGCGAACCTTCCAGTCTGCGCCGTGCGCCATCAACAGCTTCACCACTTCGGGATGGCTTTCGGAAGCGGCCCACATCAGCGCCGTTTGTCCTTTGTAGGTTTCCCTGGCATTGACGTCCGCGCCCCGATCCAGAAGTATCCGGACAGCATCCACGTTACCGGCACGTGCAGCGGTCATCAGCACGGTTTCGGCATTTTCGGATGTCAGGGTTTTCGGGCTCGCTCCCGCATTCAACAATGCTTCGATCATCGCAGCATTACCGGAAACCACAGCTTCTGAAAGCGGAGTGGCTCCATAGCGGTTCACTGCTTTTGCATTGGCGCCAGCACGAAGCAGCAGGCTTACCGCTTCCGCATCGTTCCAGTGAGCTGCCCAATGCAGGGCGGTAGTTCCGTCCGGTTGAGCGGCATTCACATCTGCTCGCTGCTTGAGGAGCGTCTTCAAGGCTTCGGTATTCTTGCTCTCCGCCGCGTTTGCGGCGTCCGCACCCACGCCTGCGCCATAGCTGATGCCAGCCAGAGCCATGCCAATGGAGAAAACCAGGGCCGACCTTACGCCATGCCATTTTCGAATCTTCATGAATTCACTCCCTACACTTCGGACAGGAAGCCGGTGCTGTCGCCGACGCTTTCCTGCGGTATCCCGGCCTTATCCAATATCGTCATCAACAGATTCGACATTGGAGTGTTCTCCGGATATTTGATGTGACGACCGCCCTTCAGTTTGCCGGCAGCCCCGCCGGCAATAAGAACGGGCAGTGGACCATGATTGTGAACATTGCTGTTGCTCATGGCGCTTCCGTAAAGCAGCAGTGAATGATCGAGCAGGTTGCCGTCGCCATCCGGCGTGGCCTTCAATCTCTCCAGCACGTGAGAGAAAAGCTGAACATGGTGTGCATTGATTCTCGTCAGCGCTTCAAGCCTCGCCGGAAGGTTCTGATGATGCGATGCCGGATGGAAGCTTTCCGAAATTCCAAGTTTTGGGAACGTGCGATAGCTGACTTCACGCGCCATCATGAACGTGGAGATTCGAGTGATGTCCGCCTGAAAGGAAAGCGCCATCAGATCGAACATCAACTTCGTGTGTTCAATGTAGTCGTCCGGAATTCCCGCCGGGGTCTTTGGCACATCGAGGCTGGAGTTGCTGTTTTGCTTTTCCGAGATTTGAATGCGGCGTTCGATTTCGCGAACCGTATCCATATATTCCACGACACGGTTGCGATCCGTTGAACCGAGGCCTCCCTGTAGACGGCGAATCTGATCGTTGACGGCATCCAGAATGCTGCGCTGGCTTTCAATGCGCTGCAGCCGTTGTTCGGGTGTCGCGCCGTCACCAAACATCCGGTCAAACACGACGCGAGGATTGATCTCCATCGGCATTGGTGTCGTGGGAGTCCGCCAGGAAATCGTGTTCATGTAGGTGCAGCTGAAGCCGACGTCGCATGATCCGACGAGTCCGCTGTAATCCTCGATTGCCAGTTCCAGCGATGGCAGCAGCGTGTCCTGTCCAATCTTGCCGGCAGCAATCTGATCGATGGTCACTCCCGCAAGGATATCCGCGCCGTCGGTTCGCTTGGGATGAACACCGTTCAGGAATACTGCAGGACAGCGGGTGTGATCGCCGCCGTTATCGCCAGGTCCCTGAGGTCCGGCCATTGCGTGAGAGAGATTGCTGACAACGACCACCTGGTTTTTGTAGTCTTCCAGCGGTGCCAGAATCGGAGAAAGTTTCAGCGGACCTTCCTCAGCCGGTGTCCAGTTCGCCATCACTGCCCCATGAGGCATGAAGCAGAGGCCGAGGCGGATCTGAGGATTCGCGGCGGTCTTTGCCAATGGTGTCTGTGCCGGCACCATGGATTCCAGAAACGGCAACGACATCGTTACGCCCATTCCGCGAATGAACGTCCGACGCGAAAGGTGCTTCTTCGTTATAAAACTCACCGGGCCTCCTTCATTTGAAACGGCGCACTCTTCACAACTCCGAGGACGATGGATGAGAACCTGAAGTTGTTCTTTCCCGCATCCTGAACCACTTTCCGCACGGAAGGCATGTCGTAATACTCCACACCGCGCCCGAGGGCGTAAGTCATCATCTTCTCCGTCATCACTCCCACAAATACATCGGGCCGGCTCACGAGCTCCCGGCGAAGTCCATTGACGCCGTCCAGGGCCGCCCCGTTGAAAAGCGTGCCTGTCGGATCGATCTTTGCTCCCTCGTCGTTCGTTCGCCAATGACCGGTCGCATCGAAGTTCTCGAGCGAGAATCCAATCGGGTCCATCACCTTGTGACACCCCGCGCACACCGGATCCTTGCGGTGTTGTTCCATGCGCTCACGCAATGTTTGTGGCTTGTCCGTGTAGCTCTCCTTCAGCGGAGGAACACCGGGCGGGGGTGGCGCCGGAGGAACTCCCAGAAGGTTCGTCAGAATCCATTTTCCGCGTTCGACGGGCGACGTGCGGTTGGGATAAGACGTTACGGTCAGGATGCTCGCCTGACCCAGGATTCCCCGGCGGGCTTCACTGGAAACCTTCACTCTTCGGAACTGGCTTCCGTAAATTCCGGGAATGCCGTAGTGGCGTGCCAGGCGTTCATTCACGAAGGTGTAGTCCGCGTTGAGCAGATCCAAAACGCTCCGGTCCTCGCGCATGATGCTATCGAAGAAGAGCGTCGTCTCCTGCTTCATGGCGCTGCGGAGATTGTCGTCGAAATCCGGAAACTCCTGCAGATCCGGCGACGAAGTCTTCAAGTTTCGCAGGTACAACCACTGCTCTGCAAAGTTGGAAATCATCGCGTTGGACCGTTTGTCTGCAAGCATGCGCTTCACCTGCTGCTCGAGCACGACAGGATCTTTCAATTTGCCCTGGCCAGCCAGTGTCAGCAACGGATCATCGGGAATCGTGCTCCACAGAAAAAACGACAAACGCGAGGCGAGAGCGTAATCGTCCACACGATATACGGTGTTGGGCGCAATCCCGGCCGGATCGGGTTCGATACGAAACAGAAACGCCGGACTTGCCAGAACAAATTGCAGGGCCGATTCAACTCCGCTTTCGAAGTTGCCCTTTGCGCGCCCGCGTTTGTAGAAGTCCATCAGGGTAGTCATCGTCGCGGCGTCTGCCGGCCGTCGATACGCCATCCGAGCCAGGGACGACAGAATCTTTGTTGCGCACGCCTGTTCGTCGGCAGCCGTAGCCGGTTTGCAGATGAAGATTTTGCGGCGAGATGGCGTTTCGCCCGAACCGGTTTGCACTAATGGACCTTCAATGGTCATGCGATCGACCGAGGGGTCGCCCATGATGTCGAGGCCATCGATAGTCGTTCTCATGAACGGCTTGATCAAATCATCGCGTGTCGCATGGCTTTTCAGAATAGTTGCCGCCGTCAGTGTGTGCACGCCCGCCTTCACCGGGATCCGCACGGTCAAACGCGCATCGAGATCGGTACCGAAGGTGCCCGGATTTTCGGCCATGCGGTTGAAATCGTCTTTGCCTCCGACCGTTACGACCTGCAATCGCGAGCCGTCAATGGCGATTTCAATGTCGTGCGGGTCCTCCATGCCTCTCATGAGATCGAACGTATTTCGCCATAGGCGCACCTTGATGGCGTACTCGCCGTCAAGCGGGAAGTTGTGCTTCACGAGTATTCCACCGCGGGTGCCGAGCGGGAGTCCGTCAATATGCTGATCCTGGGAAAGATCGGGGCGAACACGATAGACCTGTGTGCTGGGACCAATCTCCGTATTTCCTACCGCCATTCGGCTGATATTCCACGACGCCGAAAGATATCGCTCCATTAACGACGGCGACATCTTTAGAACGTCGGCGATGTTATCAAAGCCGCTGCTTTCATCGTCAGGGGGCAGCAGCGCTGCCGAATCCACGTCGAGGGCAAGAAGATCACGAATCGCGTTGGCGTATTCCGCACGGTTCAGTCGATGCATGGCAAGGCGACCCGGGTTGGGCTTTGCGGCGGCGGCGCGATCGAGTGATGTTTCAAAGTATCCGACGAAACTGTCCAGTGCCGGCTTATCCGGACGCGGCATTCCGGGTGGGGGCATCATGCCTGCACGAACTTTGCGTATGACCTTTTCCCATGTATCCGCACCTTTTGGGATGTCCGTCAAATTGACATGCTCCAGGGAAAGGCCGCCTGTCTTGGCCTTATCACTATGGCAGGTAACACAATACTTATTGAGGACGATGGCCGGATCGTCGACCTTCTGAGGCGCCGCGGCAGATTGCAGGACGAGTGCGGCCAGAGCCATACCGGTAAATACGATCAAGGTTTTGGAAACCAAAGGAAGTCCTCCAACTCAGGTTCTGGAAAGGCAACAAACTAAGGGGAGTATAGTCCGGCATCACCACGTACCGCCACGTTTTTCAAAGTTGGAGTCCGAGTCGGATTTGGTTGGACATTACGTACAATGCTCAGTGGAGAAAATTGAAACATGAAGATTCTTGTATCTTACGACGGATCAACGAGCGCGGACGCTGCAATCGATGGGTTAAGCCGGGCCGGACTTCCTCGGGATGGAGAAGCTCTTTTCGTCTGTGTCGCCGGCGAAGGATGGCCTCCGACAACCGAAGCGGCGGCCGAAGAGGTGGAGGGCTTTGTTAATTCCTGGAAGGCTGGATTGCACGAGGCGGAGAAATTTGCCGAAAAAGCGAGCGAACGATTCCAATCCTGCTTTCCGGCGTGGACGGTGACGACGGAAGCCCTCTGGGGAACACCCGGAAAGGCCATTCTGAAAGCGGCAGACATGTTCGAGCCGGATCTGATGGTTGTGGGATCTCACGGAAGATCGGCCGCGACCCGTCTATTGCTTGGAAGTGTTTCTCTCGGTGTACTGCATCATTCCAAATGGCCGGTGCGAGTCGAACACCGGCGTGGACCTCAGCCAACAGGCCCCATACGGATTCTGGTCGCCACCGATGGGTCCGCATCCGCCGGCAACGTGGTCCAATCCGTCTCACAACGGGCGTGGCCCGGTGGCACGGAGGTACACGTCCTGGCAATCATGGAATCGATGGTCCCGCCTCCGACTGTTCCCTCTCTTGAAGCAGAAACCTTCAGAACGGAACCTGCGTTTCGAGTGATTCGAGAAGCAGACGAACGCCACCGTGTTCAATTGAGTGGCGTTGTCGAAGATGCGAAAAAGGTGCTGGAAACAGCCGGATTGATCGTGAATGCCAAAGTGATGGAAGGCAATCCGCGATCCACAATCCTCTCCGAAGCCAAATCCTGGAACGCCGAAACCATTTTTATCGGCGCACGCGGGCTGGGAGTCCTCGACAGGCTTCTTCTTGGCAGCGTGTCCACGGCTATCGTCACGCATGCGGAATGCGCCGTTGAGGTCGTTCGTCCGATCCGATAGTTTCGCGAGGGCGGCACAGAATTCCTGCTCGTCATTTTCGTGGGAGGATCGAATGCGCCACCCGTTGTCTCACACGCTTCTGCTTTCAGCCACCGTGGTGTGAATAAACTCCCCTCCTGAGTCAGGAGGGGTGGCGCGAAGCGCCGGGGTGGTTCCAAAGCGAAACCCTGATGGATTGCGGCTTTGGAACCACCCCTCGCGTGATTGCTTCGCAATCACGCTGCCCTCCGTATATGCCGAGCGATGGAATCCCGGGACAATCCAAGTCAGCGATGACGCATATCAACGATCCACTCAACGAAAGCGGCTTCCCCTTTGGGCACGACCAGTGGATCTCGGCTGCCGCGACCTCATGGGCCGCTCAGGCTACTTACCTTGAGTCTGCAACCCCAGACCAAATGAGGGATGAGGGACTGTCCCCTCTATCCGCCGATTAGAGTTCCTCGGCAATCAATTCAATTCGGTTGTTGAACGGATCCGACACGTAGACGCGGTGATATTGGGCGAGTTCGTGATCGAGGACGTCAACACCGGCGGCACGCAACCTTTCAATGAGGATCGGCAGGTCTCGCACCAATAGCGCGGGATGAGCCTTGCGCGCAGAACGAAAATCCGATTCGATTCCGAGATGAATTTTCACCGAATCGTTTTCGAACCAGGCCCCCCCTCGCACGGCAAGTTCGGGAGGCTTTGGCTTTTCCCCCAGTCCCAGCAAACCCGAATAGAAAGCGCGTGCGCGGTCTTCCCCGCCGACCGGCATGGCAAGTTGAACATGATCGATGGCAGTTATCTTCATATGACAGACTTCATCGCAAGGATATCGCAAGTCCGATACCATCGAGCATCGATCGAATTGCGGAATCTCCCCCGCTTTCAAAGTGCGCTACGATTCAGTGCACGGCTCGATCCGGGAACAGAGGACACCATGGCCGATTTCAATGTAAAGACGCTCGAAGCAGATCTGGATTTCGCACACCTCGCATTCTGGGACGTCGTCATTATTGGAGCAGGACCAGCGGGACTTGCCGCTGGACTGACCACGGCTCACCGTGCGCTGACAACACTCATCATCGAAGCTAAGGCCAGTCCCGGCGGTCAGCCGCATTTTCTCTACGCGGACAAGCGCATCGTGGATATCCCCGGATTTCCCGACGGCATCACGGGAGAGGAACTTTCCGAACGGACTTACCGGCAGGCGGTGAATGCGCTGGTCCAATTTCGATTCAATGAAGAATTACTCGGCATCGACGACACAGAGGAAGTCCACGACGGCGAGACGATGAAACGTGTCGTGACCAGTACAAATTCCTATCTGTGTCGCAAAGTGATCGTCGCTTTCGGATTGCTTCACTATCCACGGCGCCTCGGAATCCTGGATCGCCTTCAGTCCGAAAACGTTTATTACAAGAATCCCAAGATCGGCGACTACGAGGGGAAGCGGGTGGCTGTCATCGGCGGCGGCGATTCCGCGCTGGACGCGGCGATGATGGTTCTCGGACGGCGCGGCGCTGTGGATCTCATTGTCCGCGAGGCCGTGCCGGTCGGAAAACCCGACACGCTTGCCCGCATCCGCAACGCGGGCGCCACGATTCGCGTTTCCGTCGAGATCGTAAACGTCGAACTGGCCGGCGAGCAAATTCAACTCACATTGAACGACGGTCAGAAAGTGCGGTGCTCGCTGGCTATCGTTCAGATCGGATTCCTTTCGGCGAAGGAGACGTTCGAACGACTGAAACTGAAGCTCAACGAGGATGGCAGCATTGCCATCGATCCCTATTTCGAAACCAGCCGCGAAGGCATCTTTGCTGTGGGTGACGTGCACGGAGATATCAAATTAATCACGGTCGCATGGGCTGAAGGAATACAGGCGGCTATTCATGCGTTCAAGGAAATCACGAGCCCCTACTGGCTGAGTGAGAAGCGACTTCGCGACAATAAAATTGCTCTGATTGGAGAAAAGATCACGAAGGCCGCGAGATCCCGAAAGTCGAGCACCTGACGCGTCGCGTCACTCCCAGTGACAGGTTTTGTCACTTTAGGGATCCGCCAGAAGCTCCTTTTTATTCCTGATCCTTCATTCTGAATAACCTATGGGATGGTCTCCGGTTTGCTTCAGACAAAGCATCGCGAATCGGCGGAGTCCGAACGCAGAGCAGGAGGCTCATTTTTGTGCAGAAAGCAAAAGTTGGTTTGCTGGTCTTGTTGTTATTCGTCATCGTGCGTTATGCCGATGTTTACCATCGGGCAACGGATTTCAACCACTATGTTCAGGAAGAAGTTTCCCTGATGAATTCGAAGCGTTACCTGAAAGAAGTCCTTCTCGTGAAGGCAGAACAGGAAAGGCTTCCCATCACGGACCAGAACATCAACTTTACGACCAATGGACCCGAGCTTCGCGTGAGCGTCGAATATCAGGTTCCCCTCGATCTGATTCTCTTCCAGAAACTTCTCACGTTTCACTCCACCGGCGTCCACGTCGATTAACGCTGGCTTCCCCCTGAGTGCGCCTCTCTCGATCGTGGCTGCGAGAACATCTCTGGAGCCGCCGGGATTCCCTGTATATAATGCGGGCCCAACGGTCCATCGGTCACTTCGAGAGAGGAGTTGAACATGTCGCAGCAGAACACCCGTCGAGAAATCCTCAAGAAAGGTCTGGCCCTGGCTGGACTGACGGCGTTCACTTTTCCAGAATGGGCAATGCCCGCTCTGGCCCAGGGAGAGACGGTTGTCCCCTTCACGGATATACCCGCGAACACGAACTTCGCCGCAGCAGTCGACCGGCGAACTCTCGATATTCGGAAGATTGACGGGCCGTTCACACCTAAAGATCAATTCTTCACCACGCAGCATTACGGCCATCCCGAAGTGGACCCGGCCAGCTTCCGTTTGAAAATTTCCGGACTGATTGACCGGCCGAAGGCGCTCTCGCTCGATGACCTTCGGAAGCTGGGCAACACCGAACTCATTGCCGGGTTCGAGTGTTCCGGAAATCGGCGGCCGCTGCAGGGCCTCTCTGGAAACGGCCGCTGGACAGGCGTCCCGTTAAAGACGGTTCTGGATTCCACTGGAGTCAAGGCATCGGCGCGCGAATTTGTTTTCTACGGAGCCGATCACGGTCCGGAGGATGTCGAGTTTCGAACACAAAAATACAGCGTGGAATATCAGTTCGGCAGGAGCCTTCCACGCGAAAAAGCAATGTCGGCAGATCCGTTTCTCGCCTATGCGCTGAACGGCGAGCCGCTGACGAAACACCAGGGTGCGCCATTGCGCCTGATCGTTCCAGGATGGTACGGAGTCGCGAATGTAAAGTGGTTGTCTCAAATCCACGCACAGGAAGAACAGTATCTGGGCAAGTATCAAGCTCGCTGGTACCGCACGGTGCGAGGCGAGATGATCGATGGCGAGATGAGATGGAACGAAACGGCTGTCACCCACATGCAGTTGAAGTCGTTCATCGCGCGCGTCAGCCGTGACGGCAGCCGATACAATGTCCTTGGCGTGGTGCTCAATGACGGCACGCCGCTGAAAACCGTTGAAGTCAAAGTGGACGATGGGCCCTGGCAACCCGCCACGATGGATAAGTCCACGACGGCGAAGTATTCGTGGAAACTGTTCAATTACACCTGGAATGGCGCGACACCTGGTGAACATACGTTGGTGTCACGAGTAACGGATGTGAATGGAGTCGTTCAGCCCACCGAGAAGGATCTTGAAAATAAGAAGTCGTTCCTCGAAGACAATTCGCAGCAACCTCGGAAGGTGATGATCTCGTAGATCTTTGGAAGTTCGATTCGTACCTTATTCGGATTCTTCGGCGCCGATGACGAGATCTCCATGGTCCGCTTCTCGCAGCAACTCTATCGCAGCGGCAGACTGCTCCTTCGGGACCAGCACCTGGGCAGCGGCCAGGCCATCGACCGTGAAACCATAGATGTTGCGCGTCGACTCTCCCTGCACTTCGGACGGAATACCGTTGGATGCGAGAAACGACCGGATCTGATTGACCTGAAGCTGCCCCTGAACCGTCGTGATGGGAACATACTCGGCAGTGTGATCCGGCTCCGGCGGCAGAGTCGCGACGAGATCCACATCGCACTCACTGCATCGTGTGAAACCTTCCCGGTATCCGGATCCACATTGAGGACACAACATGCTCGCCTCCATTCAACTCTATATGGTGAAATGCTGATCGATACTTGCTCTGAACGCGTGCCATGTCAAGACAGCTTGAAAACCATTCGGCATACCGATTAACTTTTTTTCCACTTCAGAAACGGCACCAGCATTGGCACGCGCCTCGCGTAAGCATCGTAGTTTTCGGTGCCCAGTTGTTCGCGCAGGAATTGCTCTTCCATCCTGGCCTTGATGTACCAGCTGACCGTCATCAAGATTGCTCCAAGAAATCCTGCCGCAGTCCCACGCAGTATTGCCGACGCAAAACCCGCAA
>Ga0105248_10002812_pt1 | contig 19318 bp, 18 predicted proteins | sample KBSS34metaG_FD_81524 | JGI IMG/M metagenome (GOLD analysis project Ga0105248, IMG submission 81524) | Switchgrass rhizosphere microbial communities from Kellogg Biological Station, Michigan, USA - KBS S3-4 metaG | ecosystem: Host-associated > Plants > Roots > Rhizosphere > Soil | place...
ACGAACTAAGTGCTCGCCCCGCTGCTTGTTTCGTCGCGTTGTCCGAAGATGCAAGGGCCCGGTCAATGACGGGCCGAAGATCACTTTCTACGGATACGACCGTGAGATCAGGGTTTCGCGAAGCCACCATCAACTTGAAGAGTGATTCGGCGGCATCAAAAGACGTCTCGGATGGCTGCCTTGGTATCGAAGTTCGCGACCGTCAAGCGTTTAAATGCTGCTTCGAAGCTATGGTGCACGTTCGCATAACGCGACGAAGACAACGATTTGAGTGTCGATTGACGGTTCCTTTGGAATTCTGCATCCATCAGTGGGTGAATGCCCCCTTGATCGTCAATCTCGTACGCCATTCGTTCCTGAGCAAGGATCTCCGCGATGTGTGGAATGAATAGCCGTAGCGCGTCGTTCCGCTCGGATCGCCCATAGTGGTTTTGGGTGTATTCCTGAGCGCGCTCCTGGAGGTGCTCGTAGATAACAGTAATAAAGCTGAGCAGCCTTTCGATCGGTGCCTTCTGGACCTGCTGGCTGAGGTACTGTTCGGGAATACCTAATCTCGTAAAAAGCGTTTGCAGATAAAGGTGCGTGAGGGTGGGAATGTCATTGCTCTCAAGCAAGGCAAGAAGCCGCCTACGAAAGCATTCACCGTCCTGTTGGGGATCACCTCTAGGCACGTACAGCTCCCGGTATTGCTTGCCCTTAGGACGGCCATCGACCACTTTCCGCCTCTGCGCCTTGCTGCTAGCGCTAGCCGGTCAGATATGAAAACGGGTCAGCTCTAGCTAACCCGTTGATTTAATGGCGCGCCCGGCAGGATTCGAACCCACGACCCCCCGGTTCGCGTAGTTCGCAGTGCGCTTTCTAACTGATTGACTTATTAGTGCAATCCGCGGACGCCCGTTGCAACGTTCCGCTCGACGATGCAGCACCGTGCATAACCGATGTCCGCAAAACTCCCACGTCGGTGCGGCGGATGCGGTCGCCGCCAGAAGGGGCATCGCTACAGCTGCCAACAGCGAAAGTCCTGGGCAAACCGGTGTGCATCGGGATCGGCACCCGCGGCGCCAAATCCTCGTACCTCGCCATCCAGTGTACGTACCGGACCCGTACATAACCCTTGTGTCAAGATGCTTGGTTCATCGCTTCAAACTGGCACTCGACAGATCGATTCGAGCGGCAGTGATCAACGGTCGTTCGGGCCAGCACCCGAGTGGTATCGATGCAGATCGCCGAAGTCCAGCGACTGGCGGCCGCTGCCGCGAGCGGCAATTCAGTGCATGCGAGCAGGATATGGCCTGCACCGCGGTTGGCGCGTCGTCGTGCCAGCGCGCAACGTTGTGGCGACGTGCGTAGTCAGCGGCTAACGAGCCATTGCGGCGCATGACGGCTACGAGCTCGGAGTCGCGCGCCTTGTAGAAGCCCGGACCGCCCTTCACCTCGGCTACGTCACCGCAGCCGATCATCCCCCACCGGTATCGGTCACGTATGCGCTCAGCGCAATCGCGAATGGTGCGCTTCACCGGTGCAGATCGAACAGCGCCGGTCCCTGCTTGAGAGCAGTTCGCGCGATGACGACCCGGTGGATTTCCGACGTCCCGTCGAAAATCCGGAAGATGCGCGCATCGCGGAAATAGCGCTCGAGCGGCATCTCCTGACAATAGCCCATCCCGCCGAAAACCTGCACGCCGCGATCTACGACGCGGTTCAAGACCTCCGAAGCCTGGACTTTGACCATTGAAATCCACCCGCGCGCATCGAGACCCTGATCGAGCATCCAGGCGGCTCGCAGCACCATCAGCCGTGTAGCGTTGATCTCGATGACACTGTCCGCGATCATTTCCTGGATCAACTGAAACTCGCCGAGCGGCTTTCCGAATTGTTGGCGCATCGCGGCGTACTCGGTCATCATTTCGAGCACATGACTTGCCCTGCCAACAGCGCGTGCTCCGATCAGCGAGAGACGCACCCGTCCCAACATACTCATCGCCGCCTTGAAGCCGGCACCCCTCTCGCCAAGAAGTGCCACGGTTTCGAGCTTCACATTGTCGAAGACGAGCTCGTTATGAGTCGTGCCGCGAAGGCCCATCATGCGCTGTCTCCGGCCGACCGTGAACCCGGGCAGCCCTTTGTCCACGAGGAACAACGAGATCTCACTCGGACCGGTCCGCGCCGACACGATGAAGCAGTCGCTGGCCTCGGCGTCACTGATAAAGTGCTTGCTGCCGGTCAAGACCCAGCCTCCGCCCACTTGGGAAGCTGTCGTTTTGATGTTTTGCGCGTCGGACCCCGCGCCTGGTTCCGTGATCGCGAACGCGCAAATCCGCTCGCCGCTCACCGCTGGTCTTAACCAGCGATCGATCTGCTCGCCTCGACAGGCAAGCAGCGCTTCGTAGACGTCGCCGAACGCCCGGCGAACGAGAATGTCCGTCGTATGTCCGAACTGCTCCTCGCAGAGCATCGAATCGACCGCACTCAAGCCACCGCCCCCGAACTCCGCGGGCATGTTCAACGCGTACAAGCCGAGCGACTTCGACTTCTCATAGACCGCTCGTGCGGCCTTGGAGTCGATGTCGTCGTTGCGTTCGATCTCATCCTCGAGCGGCTGCAGTTCCTCCTTGATGAAGCGCCGCACGCTGTCGATTAACAGCCTTTGCTCATCAGTAAGTCCGAAATCCATACCTGCTCCTGGTCATGGCTACGGCGTGCGGCGTTTCGGCCGACGCCATGGCCTGACTTCACGCATCAAAGCCAAAGAATCGAAGGATGGCGTCGATCTGACCCGCGTGCATATCGCGGCCTGTCACTGATAGACAGCCTTGGGCCGATGCATGCTGAATCAGCGGCGTAGGTCGCTCGCTTACCACGACATCACCCACGATCGTGTCAGGCTTCAAACTGCCAATCTCTCCTGGCATCGCATCGTTGCCATACATACCCACCGGTGATGCGTTGACGATCATGTCGAACCGCGCCTGCCACGAGTCAACCGTTCCGAAACGGCAGTTCGAAAATGCGTTCTTCAACCTGGCGGTGAGCCCGTCAATGCGTTCCTTCATCGGGTCGACGAAATCGATCGACTTCACCCCGGCCTCGGCAAGCGAGCAGGCAATCGCGCTACCGGCGCCGCCTGCACCGTAGAGGATCACCGTGCGGCCTTCGAGACGCGCCTCTTTGGTATGGAACGCCTGCACCATGCCGGCGCCGTCGAACATGGCGCCCGTCCAGGATCCGTCTCGCTCTCGACGCAAGACATTGATGGCGCCGACGACGCGGGCGCCCTCTTCCAACCGGGTCGCCATTGCGATCGTCCGCGCCTTGTGCGGAACGGTGATGACCAGTCCATCGAGATTTGCCAATGACATCAGTCCGCGGACGGCAGGCTCGAAGCGGTCTTCGGTAACGTGCGCGGGGAACAGCAAAGCGTCGACACCCGCTGAGGCGAAGTGCGCGTTGATCGTCTCGGGCGAGCGCACCTGGGCGATCGGGTCGCCGATGATGGCGTACAAGCGCGTACTTCCGATAACGCGAGCGTCCGTGTTCATTTAACGCTGCTCTTCTGTTGCCCCCAGTTCGCGACGCGTTGTTCTTGAATGCCGAGTCCGTCGATACCCAGGCGCATCGTGTCGCCTGACTTCAAGAATCGGGGCGGCTTCAAGCCAAGGCCAACACCAGGAGGCGTTCCGGTCGTGATGATGTCGCCCGGTTCCAGCAACACGTACTGACTGGTGTCAGCGACGATACGTGCGATCGAGAAGATCATGTCGCTGGTGTTCGAGCTCTGCACTCGCTCGCCGTTGACCTCGAGCCACAGGTTGAGGTTCTGCACGTCGGGAATCTCATCCGGCGTCACCAACCAGGGGCCGATAGGCCCGAACGTCGGCGCCATCTTCCCCTTCACCCATTGCCCGCTGCGCTCCAGTTGATATTCCCGTTCGGACACATCGTTACAAATGAAGTAGCCGGCCACGTAGCTCAATGCTTCGGCTTCGCTTGACGTAGTGGGCCCGCTTTCCGATCACGAACGCGATCTCGACTTCCCAGTCGGACTTCTTCGAATCCTTCGGCAACAAGACCGTGTCGTTTGGCCCGCAAATGCAGGAGGGCGCCTTGTTGAAGATGATGGGATCCTTGGGGATCGGCGAATTGGTCTCGCGCGCGTGCTGCACGTAGTTCAGTCCGATCGCGATGAAATTGCCCGGCTGTGCCACGCAGGGTCCAATGCGACTTCCGGCTGAGACTATCGGGAGCGCCTCTACATCCATGTCACGCAAACCGGCGATGCCGTTCGCAGCAAAGAAAGCGGGACCAAAGTCCGGGCACTTGCCGGCAAGATCGCGAATGGAGCCGGCGGCGTCGAGGATGCCCGGCCGTTCGCTGCCTTCTGGTCCGTGTCTGATGAGTTTCATGCATGTCCTCCTGGATTGTCATGTAAGTTGACGTTCGCGTTAGCACATCGAGCTCGTGCTTCGCGAACCTGTACCGTGCTATCGAATGAAACCGCCTAGGTGAGTCGGACCGGTCGCGCCTCGTCGATCTCCTGATCCCGGTGTTCCTCCGGCCCGAGATCCAGTGCGGGAATTTCGCCCTTGCGAGGCGGCCCCGAAGAAGCCCGCAGCAAGAGCTCTGCAGAGCATTCGTGCGGCGGTTCGTCGACGGTTCCAGTCAGGCGTGATATCAGGGTTTGCGCACAACGCCTCCCGACGTCTTCGCCCGATACTCGTACGGTCGTGATCGGCACGGGCAGCTCGGACATGATCTCGAAGTCGTCGTACCCGACGATCGACATGTCTTCGGGAACACGGATCCCGAGACGCTGGCATTCCAACATGGCCCCGATGGCCAGATAACCGTTGCCGCATACGAGCGCCGTTGGCGCCGGCGAATGCCTGAGGATGCGCCGCAAGAGAAACTTGCCCTCGGCTATTCCCCACTGCCCTTCGGCGAAGTGCTTTGGATGGACGGCGATGGAGCTCTCGGCGAGTGCGTCGCGTACGCCCTGCAGTCGCGCACGGACCCGATCGTTGTTGCGCGCGGACTGGCCGAGGATCCCGAATCGCGTATGCCCAAGGTCGATCAAGTGCCGGGTCAGCCTGTAAAGCGCCTTGTGGTTATCGGGCCCGATACACGTGTTGGGCGCGGCCGGGTCGAATACGAAAGCGTGGATGGTAGGTATGCCGTAGCGGGCAAGCAGCTCCGGCACATCTTCGTGATGGCTCTTGCCAACCAAGACCAGTCCATCGACGCCGCCCTCCAGCAACATTCGAATTTGGCCGAGCTCCTGATCGAGGTCGTACTCCGAGAACGCCAGTAGAAGCGTGTGCTTGTTTCGCGCGAGCTCATGCTGTAGGGCTTGGATGGCCCTTGGGAAGTCGCCCAGCGTCAGGGTCGGAAATACCGCACCGATAGCTCCGCTTCGCCGTGTGGCCAGCGCGCGAGCAGCGCCGTGGGGCGCCCAGCCGAGGTTCTTGGCCACCGATTCGATGCGCGCGCGCACCTCGGCCGACACGTGGTCCGGGTAGTTGAACGCACGCGACACGGTAGCCGTGGAAACGCCTGCAATGCGTGCGACGTCCTTTGCGATAGTGCCGCGCTTGGAAGACGACACCGCAACCTCACCGCCGGTAGTCTTCTCGGTCTTTCGACGCGGACTCTTCGCCGCAGCTTTAGACATCGCTTGCGCCGAGTACCGTCACTTGGAGAACTCCGCCGATCGCTTCTCCTTGAACGCCTTGATTCCTTCCATGTGATCGCCCGCGGAAAAACACAGCGTGTTCATCTCATTCTCGTAGACGCAGCCGGTATCGAGCGTAGCGTTGGCGGACATCCTCACGGCCGCCTTCACCGACTCGACGGCCACGGGACTGAAATTGGCAAGCTTTGCGCAAAAGCTTCTAGCCGCATCAAGGACCTTGTCGTCATCCACGACCGACTCCACGACCCCAAGCCGCAATGCTTCTTCAGCGTCGATCGGATCACCGGAAAGAAGAAGCCGCATTGCCTGCCCGTAGCCGATGATTCTCGGCAGGATTTGCGTCGCACCGCCTCCGCCCACCCAACCTCGGGTGACTTCGGGAAACCCGAATTTGCTGCTGCGGGCCATGAAGCGAACATCCGCCGACAACGCCATTTCCGCCCCACCACCCAGGACCCAACCGTGCAGCGCGGCGATGACCGGCTTCCTGATGTTGCGAATGGCGGCAGCGTATTCGAAACGGTTTCTGAAACGCCACGCACTGGGGTACGTCTCGAGCGCTCGCAGATCGCTGCCCGAACAGAACGCGCGCTCACCGTTGCCGCGCAGCAGGATTACGCGGACGTCGCCGTCTCGCTGGACTTGCCGAGCGATTGTGTCGAGTCGCTCGGCCATCGCCGGTGTTACCGCGTTCAGCTTCTGCGGTCGATTGAGCACGATCTCGGCAACCGCACCCCGGCGTTCCAATAGAATCTCTTCTTCCATGACTTGATCCTCGGTTGGTGTGTTCGGCGCTGTTACGGTGCCGCCATACGACTGTCGACTTGGGATTCCATGTGAAGCGCTGCGCCAGGGACGTGTGCCATCGCGCTGGCGAAGTGGCAGGCAGCCAAATGCCCCGGAGCGTGAGCGATCAACGGCGGCGTCTCCGCTGCACATATCGGCTGTGCCATGGGGCATCGCGTTCGAAACCGGCAACCCGACGGCGGCGAAATCGCGCTCGGCAGCTCTCCCGCAAGCTTCAATACAGGGCGATCTCGCTCGACGGCAGCGTCAGGAACCGGCACCGCTGAAATGAGGAATCGCGTATAGGGGTGCAGCGGATGCCTGAACAAGTCGTCGGTAGGCGCCACTTCCATCACTTTGCCGAGGTACAGCACGACGATCCGGTCGGAGATGTGGCGAACCACCGCAAGATCGTGGGCAATGAAGAGGTACGTGAGGCCGAGCCTTTCCTGCAGCTCGAGCATCAGGTTGATGATCTGCGCTTGAATGTTGACGTCGAGAGCGGAGATCGGCTCGTCGGCAACGATGAATTCGGGATTCAACGCGATCGCTCTGGCGATCGAGATTCGCTGGCGCTGCCCGCCTGAGAATTCATGCGGGAATCGCTCTGCGGATCTCGGATTGAGACCCACGGTGCGAAGGAGCTCCTCGATCCGGCTGCGTGTCTCACCGGCGCCCTTAGTGACCCCGTGGAATTGCAATGGCTCGCCCAGAATTTGCGCGACCTTCATTCGCGGATTGAGCGACGCATACGGGTCCTGGAACACCATCTGCATCTGGCGTCGAAGTGGTCGTATCGCTTCATATGACGCTTGTGCGATGTCCTGCCCGCCTACGCGTATCTCACCTGAATCGGGACGATGGATGCGAACGATCAGGCGCGCCAGTGTGGACTTGCCGCACCCGGACTCCCCCACGAGACCCACCGTTTCGCCTCGAAATACGTCGAAGCTCACGTCGTCGATCGCATGAACGACGCGCGGCCGGTCCATGAATCCTCGCCTGGCAAGCGGAAAGTGCTTGACGACGTTGCGAAGGGCCAACAGCGGCTCCTCGGCCGCTCGGGACGACGATTCGGTCTTCGGGGCAGATCCCGAAGCAGGCTTCACCGCTGCCCTCGCAGGCAGGACTGTGCCTGCCTGAGTCACCCAACACCGCGTCTTGCGCCCCGGTTTGATTTCAAGGAGTTCGGGATGTTCATCGCACTTCGCGATGCGGAATGGGCAACGCGGCGCGAAGCGACATCCCGACGGCAGATTCAATGGATCCGGCGGCTGTCCTTCGATGCTCGCCAATCTGCGGTCCGCCGGTCGATCCTCGTCGATCCGGGGGACCGCATTGATCAGGGCCCACGTGTAGGGGTGGCGCGGGTCGGACAGCAATCGCTCGGTCACGCCTTCTTCCACGATTTCGCCGCCATACATCACGAGCGTGCGGCTGCACACGCGGGCGATGACTCCAAGGTCGTGACTGATGAGGACGATCGACGTGCCGAACTTCTGATTCAGCTCGCGCAGCAACTCGAGTATTTGTGCCTGGATGGTCACGTCGAGAGCCGTTGTCGGCTCGTCGGCGATGAGCAGCGCAGGCTCGTTGCTCATCCCCATCGCCAGCATCACACGCTGCCTCATTCCGCCGGAGAATTGATGGGGATACGAATCCACTGCTCGCTCCGGCGTCGGCACGCCCATGCTGCCAAGCAGGTCCACCGCACGCTTCTCGGCGGACTGACCCGTATAGTCTCCGTGCGTGACCATGGTCTCGATCATCTGCTTCGCGATTTTCAGGACCGGATTCAACGAAGTCATCGGGTCCTGGAACACCATCGCAATCGAAGCACCCCGGATCGCTCGAAGCTGGCTCGTGGTTGATCGAAGAATGTCCCGGCCCTGAAACAGCACCTCGCCGCCCACGATGCGTGCGGGCTCGTCGAGCAGTCGCATCAACGAGAGGGCTGTGACACTCTTTCCAGAGCCGGACTCGCCGACGATGCCCAGCGCCTCGCCTTCTCGAACGGTGAACGAGACACCATCCACCGCCTTGACGATTCCCTCGTCCGTAAAGAAGCTGGTGCGGAGATCGCGCACGTCCAGCGTCGGTGGCGCCCCGGATGACGGTTGCATCGATTCCGCTTCGCGATTCGTGATGGCGCTCGGTGTCATCGCTTACGGGCCTTCGGATCGAGCCAGTCGCGGATTCCGTCGCCCAGGAAGTTGAATCCAATGACTACAGTCAGAATTGCGGCCCCCGGGAACGTAGCCACCCACCATTGCGCAACGAGCTCGCGGCCTTCCGCAATCATGGATCCCCATTCGGGCGTCGGCGGCAGGACGCCCAAGCCCAGGAACGACAGACCCGCGAAGGTGATGATCGCGTTGCCGAGATCCAGCGTCACCAACACGATCAGTGGACCGACAGAGTTGGGCAAGATATGTCGCAACAGGACGCGTGCAGGGTTGAAGCCGATCACCATGGCAGCCTCGACGTATTCCTGTGACCGCTGCACGATCACCATGCTATGGGCAAGGCGCGCGAATTTCGGCCACCACACGACGAGCATTGCAATGATCGTGTTCGTGGTTCCGATTCCCAGTGCGGCCGCGATCGCGAGGGCAAGGATGATCGGCGGGAAGCACAGGACAAGGTCCGTGCAGCGCATGATGGCTTCCTCGACCCAGCCGCGCGCATAGGCTGCCACGGCCCCGAGCAGCGTTCCTAATGCGCCCGCCGCGAGCACGACGACAAAGCCTGTCGCCAGCGACACTCGAGCGCCGAACAGGACGCGGGTATAGACATCGCGTCCCAGGGCGTCCGTCCCGAACCAGTGCGCCCAGGATGGCGGCTGGAGACGGTTGGCGACGTCCACCATATCTGGCGAGTATGACGTCAACCAAGGTGCGAATATGGCAATGACCAGCCAGGCGACGACAATCACCGCGCCGATCGTGGCCAAGCCGTAGCGACGCCGGAAGCGCTGGGCTCGCGTGCGGACCGGAATCGATACATCCGTGATCGCCGCGGTGTCGTAAACGCTCATCGCTTCACCCGCGGGTCCAGGAAGGCGTAACTGACGTCGATGAGCAGATTGATCAGCAAATAGACAATTGCAACTACCAGCGTAATGCCCATGATCGCTGGAAAATCTAGCGTCGCTGCACTTCGGAACGTGTAGCGTCCGAGCCCTGGCCAGGAAAATATGGTTTCCGTCATCACCGCGCCCGCAAGCAGGTTGGCGTAAGCGAGCCCGCCCAAGGTAACGATGGGAATCACGGCGTTCCGAAATACGTGGCGCATCACGATGTCGCGAGTCTTGAGGCCCTTGCTTCGCGCCACACGTACATAGTCTTGCTGGATGCTCTCCAGCATGCTCGCCCTGGTGGTGCGCGTGATCAACCCAAGCGTTCCGGCCGCCAGGACGATCGAAGGCAGGATCAGGTGCGCTGCAGCGGTTCGAAACGTCTCCCAGTCTCCGGCAAGGATCGTATCCACCAGCAGCAGGCCAGTGACGGTCGGTGGTGCAAAGGACGTCGGATCGAGGCGCCCCGGCCCGGGAGCGATCTCGAGGCCGCCATAAAAGGCCGCGAGCATGATGAATGCGAACCAGAACGTTGGCGACGAGACGCCGATCAGCGAGATTGCGCGCGCGGCATTATCGATCCAGCTGTCTCGTCGTACGGCCGCCATGATGCCGAGCGGAATGCCCACCAGAAGCGACAATCCGAAGGCAATCGTCGCCAATTCGAGCGTGGCAGGCGCGTACGCGCGGATGTCGTCGAGAACCGGCCGCTGCGAAGAGATGGATTGCCCGAGATCGCCATGCGTGAGGCCGGACAGGAATATCCAGTAACGCTTCCACACAGGCAGATCCAGCCCATACTTGGCGCGCCATTCCGCCACCACCGACTTGTTCGACGCCGCGATGTCGCCCAGCTGCGCAAGGACGGGATCGCCCGGTACGAAGTTGGCGATCACGAATATCACGAGCGTCGCCAGGACTGCCATCACCACAGTCATGCCGAGCCGCGAGGCGATGTAACGACCCATACTTACGCCTTGTGTGACGTCATCTCGAGGTCGGCCTTCGCCAGAGCAAAGTCGAGCGTGTAGACCGACCTTGCAATGTCGCCGCTCGCTCCGCATTCGACGAGCAACCTGTCGGTCAGCACCTCCTTGCGCAGTGCCTTCGCTGCATCCGCCGTCAGCGTCTCGGTCAAGATGATCCAATCCGCCAATCGGTCCGGTTCGGCCATGAGCGCCTTTTCCGCGGCCTTGACCCTGCTTGTATCGTGGCGTCCTTCGAGCAAATGAGCAGCGACGACGTCCTTCGACTCCTGCGCTTGCGCGAGGACTGGCCGCAGCGCCTCTACAAAGGTATCTGGCGATACGCCAGCGCGAGCGCGAAGCTGGATCGTCTCGACGCACGCGGCCGTTCCGAGCCCGACGCTCGCCCTGACGACGCAGGCGGTACGCGAGGTATCGCGAAACTCTTTGACGACCTTCTTCGTCCATTCGGTAGGACTGTCGAGGCGCGCGTGATACGCGGGCGACTTAAGGACGTCCACCGTTGCAGTTTCATAGAAATTGAAGTACTTCAGGCGAGCGGCACTTCCCACGTATCGGCGGGCGCGAAGGAAGCCAGGGATGCTCACGCGCTCGGGAATGTGCTCACGTACATGCCAGCGCACGAACTCTTCTTCCGTACCCGGCGTAACGTTGTTCCAGATGGCGAGCACGCCGGAGCCAAGCATGATCTATCCCTTCAGCCGGTGGAGATGGAGGCCGCCACCGATATCGACGTGAATCCCGGTGGCATAGGGCAGTCCGCCGGTCGCAAGCGTCACGACAGCTTTGCCAATATCGTCGGGTTGACCCCACCGACGCATCGGCACGCCGCCTGACTGGATGTACGGGTCGTACTTGTCGAACACCGGGGCCGTCATCTCGGTCTGGATGATGCCGGGACGTAATTCGAACACCGCTATTCCAAATTCGGCGAGCCTGGTCGCAAACAGCTTGTTGAGCATCGTCAAGGCTGCTTTGGTAATGCAGTAGTCGGCGCGGTTTTCGCCGATCATCGATGCATTGACCGAGCTGATCGTGATGATGGTCTGCCCCGACGTTGGCTGGGCACGAATCATTCGCTTGGCGACCGCCTGCGACAAGAAGAAGGTGCCACGCAGGTTGACGGCGACGGACCGGTCAAAACTTTCCGGTGTCAGGTCCAGCATGTCGCCACGGACCAGCGACGTCACACCCGCATTGTTGACCAGGCACGAGATGGGACCGACGTCTCGCTCGACCTTGTCGAGCAGCTCCGCGTGACCCGCAAGATCCGAGATGTCGGACGGGTAATACCGTGTCTCGGGCTGCTGCAGCAGTTCCTTTGCGCCGTCTGGTGGCGAGGGCTCGAGGCTCGCGGACGCGACCGCGAATCCGGCGCCATGGAGGGCACGTGCGATTCCGAGACCAAGCCCTCGCCCAGCCCCAGTTACAAGCGCGGTTCCGCGTTCAGACATCACATCTGGTGCTTCTTGGTTGCTTGACCACGACTTTGCCGATCACGACCAGCGGGTGGCGAATCAGGCGGCCGCATACGACCGACTCTCAACTGGCATCGCTTTCGCCCGAAACTCGTCGCCGAATTCCATCGGCGCTTCCGAGAAGAGTCGCGCGTCCATCTTCTTGAGCTGCGGCGAAACTTTGGGCTCGAAGCCCATCTTCGCGATCACGTCGGACCGTATATCGACACCAGGCGCGATCTCGATGATCTCAAGGCCACCGTCGATCGGCTGCATGACGCAGCGCTCCGTCACGTACAGCGCCGTACGTGCCTGCTGCTGGGCGAACCGCGCGTTGTAACAGATCTGGTCGACGTTTTGAACGAAACGCCGATGTCGGCCGTCCTGTCGGATCCGCAGGCTGCCGTCGGCGCAATCGATGGCGAGCGAGCCCGCCATGAACGTACCGCTGAAGATCACCTTCTTGGCGTTTTGACTGATGTTGATGAAGCCGCCCACGCCGACGATCTTGTCCGCAAACCGGCTTACATTGACGTTGCCTTCGGCGTCGACCTCGCCGAACGATAGGAACGCAATGTCGAGCCCGCCCCCGTCGTAGAAATCGAACTGGTACGGCTGGTCCACCAGCGCCTGGTAGTTTTGCGCACAGCCGGAGTCCTTGCCTGTGGTCGGGGCTCCGCCAATGAAGCCCTGCTCGTTGGTCAGCGTGATTTCGTCGAGGATCCCGGCCTCGACGGCGACCGACGAGATGCCCGTCGAGATCCCCGCGCCCACGTTGCATATCGCGCCGGGCGTGAGCTCCATCGCCGCCCGCCTGGCAACGATCTTCCGCGGTCCGAATGCAATCGTCGCAAGCCCTCCGGATGGCGCGCGCATCTCGCCCGCGTATGTCGGGTCGTAATCGGTTGCGAAAGTCTGACGCTGGTTCGGCTCCACGACCACGTAGTCGACGAGGATGCCCGGAATCTTCACCGTCTTTGCCGGCAACGAGCCGCTGCGCGCCAGTCGCTTCACCTGGACGATGACGATGCCGCCCGAGCGTCGCGTCGCTTGCGCCATCGAGATCATCTCGCCGAAGATGGCTTCCTGCTCCATCGTGATGTTGCCGTCTTCATCCGCTGTCGTGCCGCGAAGGAACGCGACGTCGAACCGCAGGGGCTTGTACCGCAGCCATTCTTCCCCGCCGAGCTCGACCACTTCGACGAGATCCTCCTTGGCCCTGTCGCTCTGGCGGCCACCCCGCTGGCGCGGATCGACGAACGTATGAAGACCCGTCTTGGTGATGAGACCGGGACGACCGCCGCCGATCTCGCGCATCAGCTGTGAAAGGACTCCCTGGGGCAACGTGTACGACTCGATGAGATTGTTGCGCGCCATCGGCACCAGCCTCGGTGAATCCACCAAGGCGCTCGTCACGCTGCGTCGAAGGAGACCTTCGTGCGCAAAGTGATCGGCGCCTCGGCCCGTTTCGCGGTCGCCGATGCCGACGACGTGGCAAATGCAGAGGTCGCGCGGTTGGCCGCTGTCGAGGAACCGCTGCTCGACGGCGGCCAACACGCTCTCCGGGACTGCGTGACCGCCGCCCGACCCGCTGATGACGATGGAGTTTCCAGTGCGAACCAGTTGTGCAGCTTCAACGGCGGTGATGATCTTCATGCGCTCTCAGTGAAAGCGGTGACCTGTTGCACGGACGACATCGACTTTCGCGAAACTCCTTCGCTCGAGCGTTATGCCTTGGGCTTGGCTCCATCGAGCTCCACAACCCAGCCCGCCGCCGTCAGTGGGAGAGCAGCGACCTCGTCACGGACCACGATCTGATAGATCGGCTGGAACAGCACGATCAAATTCGCCTGATCCACCATCTTCTCTTGCCACTTGATCCATTCGGCTTCCGCCTTCTTGGGATCCTGCAGCTTCGCGATCTCGAATGTCGATTCGCGAACCTCCTTCGGAATGTCCCAGCGAACACGCTTCGCGACGCGCTGGACCACCGCCTCCGCCCAGTTCAGATTCTCGACCGATTGCGGATTCCAATAAGTAATGATCGCGCCCTTGAACTTCCCACCCAGGTAGTCCGTGCGCATGTTGAGCTGATCCTGGGGCCGAAGGTTCGCCTTGATCCCGACCCGCGCCAGATCTGATTGAAGCTTCAATGCGAGTGCTTGATAGGGGACGCCGACCCACGACGCGTTGCTGTAGGCGAACTCGAATTCAAAGCCGTTCGGATACCCACCCTTCGCCAACAGCTCTTTCGCTTTGGCGAGATCCTCGCGAGGGCCGACCTTGCGGGCGACCGCGTCCGTCGATCCCAGGACGCCGATGGGAAGGAAGTGCGCGGGTCGCACGGCCGAGCCACCCACGAGATTCTTGATGATCCCATCGTAGTCGATCGCGTAACTGATTGCCTGACGGCACTCCTTGACGGCAAGCGCCTTGTTGATCTCCGCCTCCTGCATGATCGCTAGGTAACAGTAGTCGAGTGCGTTCAGTGCCTCGATGCGGAGGGCCTTGTCGGCTCTCGCTTCTGCGACCTGCTCGGGGATCAGGTTGAATGCGGCCTGGATGTCGCCGCGGCGCACCGCCAGAAGCTGCGCGGCGCCGTCGCCGATGTGCCGGATCACGACACGCTCGTATGCCGGCCTCGGCCCCCAATAGTTCGGATTTCGAACGAGCTGGATCTGCGCATTGCGCTCCCAACCGACGATGCGAAACGCGCCTGTCCCGGCCGAGTTGCCGTTGAGCCAAGTGACGGCCTTGTCCTTAGTGTTCGCGTCGGCATCGGCCGTACCTCCCACCGCCTCCAGCGCCTTTCGCTCACATACCACGAATTCCGGGGCACACAGAATGGTCAGCAGCGGCAGGTCCGCGGTCTTCATGTAGATATCGAAGTGCTGCGGGTCGGGAACGGCAACTCGCTCCACATGCGGGATATAACCCGCAGGTTGGTCCTTCAAGTTCATCACGCGCTCGAACGAGAACCTGACGTCGTCGGCCGTGACCGGATTGCCTGAGGCGAACTTCGCGCCCTGTCGCAACGTAAAGCGCCATCGCTTTCCGTCGTCGAGACGCTCCCAAGCCGTCGCCATCCGCGGCTCGATTTTGATCATGCTCCCCGGCTTCATCGTCACCAGAGTGTCGTACGCCGCATTCATCACCATCGGCGCGGTGTAGGTCGCGATACGCGCCGGATCGAGTGTGACGATGTCGCTGATGTCGATGCCGATGACCAGCGTGTCTCGCTGCCGCTGGGCAAGCACCTTCTCCGGCATCGAGCCCAGCATTGCCGCGCCCATACCGCCTCCAAGCAACCGGAGGACGTTTCTCCGACTCATCAGGAACGACTTCTTGGCATCAAACATTGGTCCTCCATGTATGCGGTTGCATGAAAACCGACATTCGCAATTCAACCCAACCATTTTTTATCGTTTTTCCCCTCGTGGGTTGACACCAAAGGGCTCGTTGTGGCAATAATGTACGCGGTTGCACAGATAATGTAAACCCTGCCTCGCGGGCCCCGATCGATGACTCTCATGAACTCAAGTAACGCGTTGAACTGGGGCGTCCTCGGTACCGGCAACATCGCTCGCCTGTTTGCGGCGGCGCTCCAACATTCATCGGCAGGTCGGCTCGCGGCGGTCGCAAGCCGGTCGCCAATCCTTACGGATGTCCCGGAGTTCGCAGGTGCCCGCGGTTACGACAGTTACGACAAGCTCCTTGCCGACCGAGCTGTCGATGCCGTCTACATAGCCACCCCCCACACCACTCATTGCGAATGGACCATCAAGGCGTCCGAAGCCGGCAAGCACGTCCTTTGTGAAAAGCCGATTGCGTTGAATGCCGCCGAGGCGGAGCGGATGTTCGCAACCGCGACGCGGTACGGCGTGGTCCTCATGGAAGCGTTCATGTACCGGACGCATCCGCAGACCGAAAAGCTGGTCCAGTTGATACGCGAGGGGACCGTGGGAAAGGTCGAGCTCATCCACATCGAGATCGGCTTCGGCCGAAAGTACGACCCGCAGAGCCGCTTGTTCGACCCGACCTTGGGTGGCGGGGCGATTCTCGACATCGGTTGTTATGCCATGTCGATGGCCCGCTTGATCGCGGGCACCGCCGCAGGCACCAGGGTCGCCGAGCCCGAGCAGATTCATCCGAGCACCAGGCGCGCGCCGAACGGCGTCGATGCACAGGCTTATGCGATCGTCGACTTCCCGGCCGACATCACCGCGGTCATTGCCGCACCCTTGAACCTGGTTCAGTCACGCGGCGTGCGAATCCACGGTGAAGCGGGAGAAGTCCACGTTCCTTCACCGTGGCTGTGCACCGGGCGAATGGGCGGTCGATCCTCGATCGTTATCACCCCGCGAAGCGGCGAGAAAGTCGAGATCCCGTTCGAGACCACGGACTGGCTCTACGCGATCGAGGCTCGTGCCTTTCGTGATGCGGTAATGGCGGGCGCCATTTCCGCGCCAGCTCCGGACGCTGCCGACACACTCGGCAACATGCGCGCGCTGGACACTTGGCGCGAGTCGGTGGGTATTGCCTACCCCTCCGAGAAGTAACAGCCCGAGGCAAAGGTGAGGACTTGCTTGGACGGTCGTTTCGGAAAGCCCTTGTCGGCGGTTGCCATGGGGTGTGCATTTCTCAAAACCGAGGCCACGATGGCGCCGGTTCTCGACGCCTATGTCGCGGCCGGCGGAACGATTTTCGACACCGCGCCGCGGTACGGCGCCGGTCTCGTCGACCGATTGCTCGGTCAGTGGATGCAGACGCGCGGGGTTCGTTCCGATGTCACGCTGATCGGCAAAGGCGCCTTCGATCCGTGCCATCCTGGTGAGATCGGGCCCGGTCTCGATCGCAGCTTGAACGATCTCAAGACGGACTACCTGGACCTTTACTTCTTGCACCGTGACAACGTCGCTGTTCCGGCTGGCGAATTCGTCGATGCCCTGAACCAGGAAGCCGCGAAGGGACGGATAAAGGCGTTTGGCGGCTCGAACTGGAGCACCGCGCGCATCGATGAAGGCAATCGCTATGCGACGCAACGCGGCTTGCGCCGGTTCGAAGCATTGTCCAACCAATTCAGCCTGGCAAAGATGATTCAACCGGTTTGGCCCGGCACTCTTGCGCTGTCGTCGGACGAAGACTTGGCCTGGATCGCGAAGGCGGACGTCGCCCTCTTTGCTTGGTCCAGCCAAGCGAGAGGGTTCTTCACGGAATACGTGGGTCGTGGCAAACAAGTCGACCCTGAGTTCATGGCGAGTTGGTACAGCGACGAGAACTTCGCTCGTCGCGACCGCGCCGAGGCACTCGCCTCAAAGCTCGGAACAACACTCCCGAAAGTCGCGCTTGCCTACGTCCTGGCTCAGCCGTTTCCGACGATTCCCATTATTGGGCCGCTCACCACCGCAGAGCTGCAGGAGGCGCTGGGCGCACTCGATGTCGTTCTGACGCCGCAACAGGTGGCGTGGCTTCGCGATGGCGCTGATGCGCCCGAGAACGCATAGGCCCAGCTTCCTGCCCTCGAACCCGCGTACGCCTGGACATTGCAACAATGAGAAACCTCTCGACAGACCTCAATCACCTGGCCATCAACACTGCAACCATCAAGCAATGGTCGCTCGAGCAGATCGTGGAAGGCTGTTACGCGCGCGGAATTCGTGCCATCACGCCGTGGCGGCATGACATCGAGAAGGCGGGACTGGCGATAGCGCGGTCCTGGTTCAAGGATGCCGGCATTGCGGTGTCCGGCTATTGCCGAGGTGGCTTTTTCACGACTTCGGATGAAAAGGATCCACTGGCCATCAATGAAAACCGGCGTGCGCTCGAAGAGGCCACCGAACTCGGTGCGGCAGGCATGGCGCTCGTGGTAGGTGGACTTCCGAACGGCAGCAAGGACATCGAAGGCGCACGCGCCCAGGTGGTAGAAGGAATCGCAGCATTGCTGGAGTACGCCAAAGTTCTGAAAACTCCTCTCCTCATCGAGCCCCTGCACCCTGTTCTGGCCGCTGACCGAGCATGCGTGAACACGCTGCGCCATGCACTGGACATCTGCGATGAGTTGGACCCCGATGTCAGCGGATACTTAGGCGTCGCGTTCGACGTGCATCACCTCTGGTGGGATCCCGAACTGCAAGCCCAGACGCAACGGGCCGGAAAAGGGCGTCTCATGGCCTTCCACGTCTGCGACTGGCTCGTCCCGACGAAAGACGTTCTCACCGAGCGCGGAATGATGGGGGATGGCGTGATCGACATCCCCAAGCTGCGCGGCTGGGTTGAAGCGGCTGGTTTCGACGGCCTGTGCGAGGTAGAGATCTTCTCCGCCAAGGACTGGTGGACACGCGACGGCGGCGAAGTTCTCGACGTCTGCATCGCTCGGCATCGCACAGCCGTCTAGGCCCTGGCGACCATTCGCTTAGTGCACCCGTCGCGTCTGCGGCGTATCCCGAGGAGAATTTGATGAATCAGAAAGAACGCCCCCGGCTCAGCTATGCCTTTGCCGATCTCTTTGTTGGAATGAAGTTTAGAAGCCCCGGACGGACCATCACCGATGCGGATCTTGTCGGCTTCTCCGGGCTGACCGGCGACTATTCCGAGTTGCACACGAGCGACGTATACGCAAAAAGCAGTCAGTTCGGCCGAAGAATTGCACATGGACTGCTCGGCCTCACCTACGCCCACGGCCTCATGTGGCCGCGGACCGGAGAAATGCGAGAGACGGCTGTGGCGTTTCTAGGAATCGACGATTGGAAGTTTGTCGGCCCTATATTCGTGGGCGACACCATCTTCGTGGACTACCAGCTGGTCGAACTGCGCGATAGTCGGTCCCGTCCGACGCAGGCCGTCGCAACTTTCGATGTCAAGGTCGTGAAACAGGATGGTGTGCTCGCGCAGCAGGGGCGAAAGGTGCTCCTCGTTTCCAAAGTACCTCTTGCCGCAATCGCCGCGTCAAACGCCAAGGCCCCGACGAACTAAGCCAGAACGCGATCACCCGGTGCGCTGATCAGTCGGAGGCAACGTCTGCCACTCAGTACACACATCCCAAACCGAAGCGAACGCGAAGCGACTTTTTCTGTACGCGCGACCTCCTGGTCCCAAACCAGGGGGTCATGAAAAAGGGCCTACATCGCTGTAAGCCCTTGATTGTTTGGCGCGCCCGGCAGGATTCGAACCCACGACCCCCTGGTTCGTAGTTCGTACTGCGCATCGTAAGTGATTGACTCATTAACGCAATTTGCGGACGCCCGTTGCAACGCTCCGCATAACCGTGCAGCACCGTGCATAACGAATGTCCGCAAAACTCCCGCAGGGGTGCGCCTGCTAACGA
>Ga0105248_10002815_pt1 | contig 19307 bp, 14 predicted proteins | sample KBSS34metaG_FD_81524 | JGI IMG/M metagenome (GOLD analysis project Ga0105248, IMG submission 81524) | Switchgrass rhizosphere microbial communities from Kellogg Biological Station, Michigan, USA - KBS S3-4 metaG | ecosystem: Host-associated > Plants > Roots > Rhizosphere > Soil | place...
CGCTGCGGCCGGTGCCGGTCGGTGCCTTCGAGATGCGGCTGGACACCCACGATCTGTGGCGCGGCGGGCTGGCGGTGCTGCTCGCGAGCGAGGTGGCGCCGTCGCTGGCCGCGCTTCACGGCGCCGTCGGCGAGGCGCTGCAGGCGATTGGTTTTTCCGGCGAGGCGCGGCCCTTCGTGCCGCACGTGACGCTGGCGCGCCACGCGCGTGCGGCGGGCGTGCCATCGGGCTTGCCCCCGCTGCAGTGGGCGGGCTGCGAATTCACCCTGGTGGAGTCCGCGCCCTCGGCAGATCGCTATCGGGTACTGCGCCGCTATGGGCGGCGTGAATGAGCGCTCAGCGTGACTGGGTCGTCGCGCCGCCGGAAGGCGCGGGCGTCTCGTGAGCCTTGCGCAGCCGCTCGAGCCAGTCGCTCCAGTCGGTCGGCCGCCCCGTTTCGTAGCGCTGGTGCAGCTTGTCGAACACCGTGTCCCAGGCCTTGTCGAAGTAGGCAAAGGCTCGATCCCACTCGCCGCCGTCGCCCCATCCGAGGTGAGTGAGCCGCACACGGGTCTGCCGGTCGCCGAGCGGCTCGAAGCGCAGCACCACGAAGGTGCGCTGCTGGCGCGCCTGCGGGAGGCTGGGTGGGGCGTTCCAGTCGAAGGACAGCATGCGCGGCGGCTGCAGCGCCATGTAGCGCATGTCGTCGGCACCCTTGAACCCGGGGGCGGCGTAGGGATCGAAGTACACGTGAAACGCCCCGCCCACGCGTGCGTCGATGTCCGCTTCGGGCGCGAGGAAGGCCGTGATGCCCTCGCGCGTGGTCCAGCTGCGCCAGGCCTCGTCGAGGCTGGCCTTGATCACCACTTCCTTCACGAGGGCACGTTCGCTGGCGGCCAGCCGCTGCGGGGTGTCGGGCGCGAGGTTGTCGCGTGCCTGGACTTGCGCCATCACGTGCGCCACGCCGGCGCTCGCGATGCACAGGACGGTGGAAAGTCGCACGAGTCGATTCATTGCGGCTCCTTCGGGCTGGGAGGCCCGCATCCTAGGCCCGGCGAACCGGCTTTCATCGGGCTCGATGGCAATTCAACCGGCGCGGCTCGCCGTTCGTCGCAAACGGGTCGAGAAGACGCGGTTCACTTTCCATACTGAATTCAACGACGCCGCATCTGCGTCGCCTGGACAGGGGAAGCATCATGAAGCTCGAACATCGCGTGACTGCCTCGACGGTGCTGTGGATGGGCGTCGCAGTCGTTCTGACCATCGCCGAAGTGGCCAGCGTCGACTACATCGCCCAGTACCGGACCACGGCGCGCAACATGCCGGTGGTTCACATGGACCGCGTGGTGGTGACCGCCCAGCGCAACGTGTCGCCCACGGTCGCGTTGCTGAACGCCGACGAGCATCGCCCGAACCGCGCGGGTGCCTGACGAGCCTGATGCGCGATTCGCGCGGTGTGGCGTGTCAAGCGCATACGTTGCGCATTCGCATCGTCGGATCCGCCCGATTCGTGCAGTTCCATCCACTTTTTGCATCGATCTTCTTCGACGACGCGCACGAGCCCGCTCGGCGTCCTCATACTGGCCCGGAGTTCTTCCCCGGTGCCCGGCGCACCTCGTTGCCTGAGGAGTTGCGATGAGAGCGATGACTTCGATGCGCACCAAGTTCGCCATCCTGGCGGCTGCGGTGCTGGTAGCGGTGATTCAGCTTCAGGTCGTCGACGCGCTGGCGCGTCATCGGACGGCGGCGCCCGAGCTACCGGTCGTGCAGTTCAAGCGGGTCATCGTGACCGCGCAGCGCACGGCGCAGGAATCGGGCGACATGACGACACCGGTACTGCGCCGGGCTTGATCGAAGAGACAGCGCTTCCCTGGCGCAAAGGGCCTCGCGAATGCGAGGCCCTTCTTGTTTGGCGTGCCCTCAGCGGCAGCCCGGCACGCAGTTGCAGCCGTTGTCGAAGACGATGCGCCACACCCCCGGCGACTCCTGCCGCCATGTCGAGGTGAAGGTCGCGACCTGCTTGCCGGTCTCGTCGAAGACAGGGCCGGTGGACAACGCGAGGCTGCCGTCGTCAAGCACCTGCACGCGGTCCGGGCGCCATGAGAACGGGGCCCTCGGACCCTCGTAGAAGCGCTTCCACCAGGTGGCGACGGCCTCCTTGCCGCGCAGCGGCGCAGCAGTGGCGAAGAACACCGTGTCCTCGGCGAGGAAGCGGGTGAAGGCGGCGTGGTCGCGATCGGCCATGGTCTTGGCGAACGCGCGCTCGGTGTCGGCCACCTGCCGTTCGAGCTTCTCGCGCCCGGCTGCGTCCAGGCGCGGGGCCGGCCCTGGTGCCGCGCAGGCGCACGCCAGCATTGCGGTGCACAGGGCTGCAAACAGACGAAGCGCGCGGGAAAGTCCAGGCATATCGACAAGGGACGCTCGCATCGATGGCTCCTCTTCTCGTGACGCGCAGGCACGCGACGCCGCTGCGGCGCCGGGCCGTGGCCGGCTCAGGCCATGCGGCGCAGGGCCAGCCAGCGTTCGAACTCTTCGGCGGGCAGGGGCGGGCTCACGGCCTGGCCCTGCAGCTCGTCGCAGCCCTGCTCGGCGAGGAACTGGCGCTGCGCGGCGGTCTCCACACCCTCGGCGATGACGCGCTGCCCGAGGCTCGAGGCCATCTGGATGATGGCGCGCGTGATGGCCACCGAATCGATGGCATGCGGCAGGTCCTGCACGAAGGAGCGGTCGATCTTGACCTTGTCGATCGGCAGCTCCTTGAGGTGTCGCAGCGAGAAGTAGCCGGTGCCGAAGTCGTCGACCGACAGATGCAGGCCAAGCGCCTTGAGCTGCGCGAGGCGCTGCTTCACCTCGGGCAGGTCGTCCATGAGCATGCGCTCGCTCAGCTCCAGCTCCAGCGTCGAGCCCGGCAGGCCCGCTTCGCTCAGCAGCTGCTCGACGGCTTCGACGAAGCCCATCGACTGGAACTGCACGGTCGAGAGGTTCACGCCGATGGGCGCGCGCGGACCGATGCCGGCGTCGGCCCAGCGCTTGGCCCAGCGCACGGCCTCGGCGATCACCCATTGGCCCAGCGGCAGCATCAGGCGCTGCTGCTCGACCGCGGGAATGAAATCGTTGGGGTAGATGAGCCCGCGCTGCGGGTGGTTCCAGCGGATCAGCGCCTCGGCGCCCACGACCGCGCCGTCGTCGATGCGCACCTGCGGCTGGAAGTGCAGCACGAACTCGTGACGCTCCAGCGCCTGCGCGATCTCGCTTTCCATCACCAGCGCGGCGTAGGCGCTGCTGACCACGGAGGGGTCGAAGAACTGGAAGTTGGCGCGCCCGCGCGACTTCGCGAGGTACATCGCGCTGTCCGCGTGCTTGATGAGCTCGGCGGGCGTGCTCGCCTCGCCGGGGAAACGTGCGATGCCGATCGACGGCGTGACCGAGATCTGGCGACCCTCGGCCAGCACCGGCTGCTCGATCGCCACGAGCAGCTTGCGTGCGACGTCTTCCACCGCTTCGCGATGCTGGGCCTGGGTCAGCAGCACCATGAATTCGTCGCCGCCGAAGCGCGCCACCATGTCGCTGGCGCGTAGCGCGTGCTTGATGCGCTCGGCCACCGTCTGGAGCATGGAGTCGCCCACGAGGTGCCCGAGCGAGTCGTTCACGCGCTTGAAGTTGTCGAGGTCGATGAACAGCAGCGCGAGCGTGGAGCCGTCGATGCGCGCGGCGCTCATGCGCGCATCGAGCTGCGCCATGAAGGCCATGCGGTTGGGCAGGGCGGTGAGGGCATCGTGATGCGCCAGGTGATGGATTCGCGCCTGCGCGGCATGGCGATCGCGGATGTCGCGCACGATGGTCATGCGCAGATGCTCGCCGCGCCTGACCATGCTGCGCCCGATGAACTCGACCGGGATGCGCTGGCCGTGGCGATCGACGACCACGCTCTCATAGGCCACGTCGTTGCCGGCGGCGAGCGCCGCGCGCGCCTGCGCCGCGTGCTCCGGCGCGACGAAGTCGAAGGTGCTGCGCCCGAGCAGCTCCTCGATGCGGTAGCCCGTGAGCTCGCAGATGGGCGGGTTGACGTCGGTGATGACGCCGTCCTGATGGAACACCACGCCCTCGGCGCTGGCCTGCATGAAACGCGCAAGACGCTCCTCGGACTCGCGCACCGCCTGCTCCGCCTCGCGCTGGCGCGTGATGTCCGACACAAGCACGAAGGCGCCCATCGGGGCGCCTTGCGCATTGAGGTGCGGCAGCAGATCGACCTCGATCCACTGCAGGCTGCCGTCCGCTCGCGTGAGGCGGCGCTCGTAGGTGACCGTCTCGTGGTCACGCATCACGCGGTCGACATGGGGCTGGACTTCCTGCCCGCCCTGCTCGCCGATCACCTCGGAGAAGCGGCGCCCGACGATGCTCTGCTCGGTCCAGCCGAACGCATGCGCATAGCGCCTGTTGGCGAACATGCAGCGGAAGCTGCCGGCCTCGTAGTAGGCAATCATGGCCGGCACCGCGTCGGCCAGGAGGCGGAACTGCTCCGCGCTGGCGCGCGCCTTCATGAGCTCGGAGGCGTCGTGCAGCACGCACAGGTAGAGCGATTCCGGCTCGATCCAGTGTGCGGTGCAGTCGACCCAGCGGATGCGTGCATCGCGCAGGTTGACTGCAAAGCGCAACTCGAAGTCGTCGCGGCGGGCGAGTGCGTGGCGAAGCTCCTCGCGCGAGGCGTCGGCCAGCGCATGCAGCCACACGCTGCCGAGCACCTGCGAGGCCGGGCGCTCCAGGAGCTCCGCGAAGGCGGCGCTCACATGCTGCGCGCGGCCATCGGGCTCGAGGACCAGCACCATGCCTGGCACCGCGTTCCACAGGGCGCCTTCGAGCACGGCATCGCCGTTCGGTGCAGCTTGGGTCGCGAGCGGGCCTGCGGACATGGCAGTCGGGAGGATCCTCGAGGTGCCCGCAGCGAGGTTCGCGTCAGGGGGCGCGGTCGCCGGGCTGGGCGTGAAAAGCGCGGATCATAGTCCTGCGCCTCGCGGCCCCACCTCCGAGCAAACGATCAGGCGTCGTGGGTTAGTGCACGCGCCGCGGCAACGCCTGATCTCACAGCGCCTTCCAGCGTCGCGGGGTAGGGGCCGTCGACGTAGTCGCCCGCGGCGTACAGGCGCGCGCCGATGCGGGCGGCGGGCCGCACGAGGCCCGGCGTGCACAGGAAGGTCGCGCGCTTCTCGCTCAGGGTGCGCAGCACGCGCGCGTCGGGGCCGAGGCCCAGCTCGCCGCGCGCCTGCGCCAGCACTGCCTCGGCCGTGGCGTCGAGCCCGCGATCGGTCCAGGAGCGCGCGCCGCTGATGACGAAGGCGAGGGTGTCGGTTGCGCCGCCGTCGCGCAACTGCTGGAGATCGAAGGCGTACTGGGCGGGGTGCACGTCATCCGCATCGAGCGCGACGATGGGCGCGGGCAGTCGCTTCATGGCTGGCGCGTACACGAGCACGGTGACGATCGGCTCGTACTGCAGCGCTTGCGCGACGTTCGCCCACTGCGGCGCATGCGCGTGCGCCAGGCGGGCCGCCTCGAGCGCGCTGCTGGCCAGCACGGCCGCGTCGAAGGGCTCGTCATCCACGCGCCATCCTCCGGGGCCCGGCTCCAGCGCCATGACGCGCTGCCCGAGGCGCAGCTGCGCGCCATGCCCGACGAGCCATTGCGAGGCGGCGTCGGGCCACAGCGTGCCGAGGTCGACGCGCGGCAGGAGCAGGTCCGAGGCGCCCGGGCCGCTGAAGAGCGCATCGCGCAGCACGCGCAGGAAGACGCTCGCGCTCGCCTGCGCGCTCGGGGTATTGAGCGCGGCGACGCACAGCGGGTCGATGAGGTGGCGGCGCACCGCGGCCGGTGTGCGCGCGGTGAGCTGCGCGACGCTGAGCGAGGGATTGCAGCGAAAGCCCGAGAGCAGCCAGCCCGTGGCCATGCGCAGCAGCGCGATGCGCTCCGACCAGCGAAAGCCGCTGGCGCTGAGCACGCCGCGCACGAAGGCGGGCATCGCCGCGCCCGGCGGCAGGCTCAGGCCGCGCCCGCGCGCATCGAGCAGCCGCAGCGGCATGCGATGCAGAACCTGCGCTTCCGCGACGCCGCAGCGGCGCAGCAGTTCGAGCGTCTGCGCATACGCGCCGATCAGGATGTGCTGGCCGTTGTCCAGCGCGAGGCCGGGCAACCCCTGCGGCAGGCGCCGCGCCCGCCCGCCGGCCACCGCGGCCATCTCGAAGAGCGTGACCTCGTGCCCGGCCGTGGTGGCTTCGACCGCCGCGGCCAGGCCGGCCCAGCCGCCGCCGATGACAGCGATGCGCATCGCCTCGGGCCTGCGTCTCAGCGCTCGCGCCAGTTCGTGCGCCACGCCAGCCAGAGCTTGCGCAGCGGCGTGAGGCTCACGCGCTGGTGAAGCACCTGGAAGCCGCTCGCCTCGATCTCGCGAAGCAGGGTGCGATAGATGTCGGCCATCATGAGTCCGGGCCGCTGCGCGCGCCGCTGCGAGGCCGGCAGCAGGGCCAGCGCCTCGTCATAGCAGCGATGGGCGCGCTCGGCCTGGAATTTCATGAGCGCGGCGAAGCGGTCGCTGTAGCCGTAGGGCGGCTCGCGCTTGAGGATCTCGCTGGCCTTCACGTCGAAGCGCTGCAGCTCGCTCACGGGCAGGTAGATGCGCCCGCGCCGCGCGTCGTCGCCGACGTCGCGAATGATGTTGGTGAGCTGGAAGGCCAGCCCCATGGTGTGCGCGTAGCGGCGCGTGGCCTCGTCGAGCGGCTTGCCGTGGTCGCTGCCGAAGATGCCGGCGGCCACCTCGCCCACGACGCCGGCCACGAGATGGCAGTAGCGACGCAGTGCGGGCTCGTCGAGATAGCGGGTCTGCGAGAGGTCCATCTCGCAGCCTTCGATCACTGCATGGAGGTGCGCGGCCTCGATGCCGAAGGTCGGCGCGTGCGGCATCAGCGCCTGCGTGACCGGGTGCGAGGGCGAGCCCGCGTAGGCCTGCGCCACCTCCTTGCGCCACCAGGCGAGCTTGGTGGCTGCGACGCCGGGGTCGTGAACCTCGTCGACGACGTCGTCGACCTCGCGGCAGAACGCGTAGAAGGCCGTGATGGCGGCGCGGCGCGCGGGCGGCAGGAAGAGGAAGGCGTAGTAGAAGCTCGAGCCGCTCGCGGCGGCCTTGTCCTGTACGTACTGTTGCGGGGTCATGCGTGGCGGGCGGCGGTGTGCCGGAAGCAACGGCGGATTGTGTCAGGCGCGCATGCGCAACGCGCCCCAGGCCATCGGCAGCGCGTCCGACGCGCGCAGCCGCGGCCTGTGATGCAGGGTTCGAAAGCCCGTTGCCGCGATCTTGTGAAGGATGCGCTGGCCGCCCTGCACGACGAAGCGCAGCTCCCAGCCCGCACGCCCGGGAAGGCGATGCGCCAGCGGAGCGCCTTCGCGCATGAGCGCGCCGGCCCATTCGCAAAGCGACTGCACGAGCCGTGCGCTGTGCTCGGACTGAACGCGCTCGAAGAGCTGCTGCGCATTCAGCCCATGGGCGAGCGCGTCCTCGCGCGGCACGTACAGGCGACCGCGTGGCAGGTCGATGCTCAGGTCCTGCCAGAAGTTGATGAGCTGCAGCGCGCTGCACACCGCGTCCGACTGCGCCTGGGCCTTCGCGTCGTGCACACCATAGAGATGAAGCAGGAGGCGGCCGATGGGATTGGCCGACCGGCGGCAGTAGTCCAGGAGCGCGGCGCGGTCGGGGTACTGCGCGGACTCGGCGCTTTCACGCTCGTCGTAGCGGGTTCGCAGGGCGTCCTGCTCGAACGCGCTCAGCAGGTCTTCGAGCAGATGCAGCGGAAGGCCATGCTGCGCAATGGCGCGCTGCAGCTCGCCGAACACGCGAGCCCACGGGCCCTCGGGCGTTGCGCCGGCCGCGCAGCGGCGCAGCGCGGCGCGGTATTGCGCAAGCCGGGCCAGGCGTTCCTCGCGCGCGGCCGTCCCCTCGTCGGCGATGTCGTCGGCCGTGCGCGCGAAGTGATAGATGGCCACGATGGGAGGACGCAGCGCCGGAGGGCACAGGATCGAGGCGACCGGGAAGTTTTCGTAGTGTTCGACGGACATCTGTAGAACGATCTGCAGCCGGGCGGGGCGGCGCATTGTGTCCGGGCGGCGCAAGTCGCCATCGCGGCGCCACTTTGCGGAGGCATCTTTTTGCAGAAAAACGGTTTGACACCCAAAGGAGGCGCCGCCTACATTACTGACCGGTCAGTCAGTAGCCGCCGACTGACCCAGTGCAAGGCGCGCGCGAGGCGCTGCCATCGAGGAGTTTTCATGGGTCTGCATTCCCTCTTGCGTCGCACCTCCTGCCTTGGCGTGGTCGCGGTTGCCGCCTTTGCCGTCAGTGCCTGCTCGCGCCAGGAGGCGCCGCCCGAGCCGGTGCGTTCGGTGCGCACGATGACCATCAGCCCGAGCGTGTCCGGCGTGACGGTGGAGTACGCGGCCGACGTGCGCTCGCGCGTCGAATCCCGCCTGGGCTTTCGGGTGGGCGGAAAGATGATCAAGCGCTTCGTCGACCTCGGCGACACGGTCAAGGCGGGGCAGCCGCTGGCTCAGATCGACCCGCAGGACCTGCGCCTTTCGCAGGAAGCCGCGCGCGCCGGGTTGTCGTCCGCTCAGGCGAACTACGACCAGGCGCAGGCCGACTTCAAGCGCTATCGCGAGCTTTATGAGCAGAAGTTCATCGGCGCGGCTGAGCTCGAGCGCCGCGAGACGACGCTGAAGGCCGCCAAGGCATCGCTGGACCAGTCCCGCGCCCAGCTGAGCGTGCAGGGCAACCAGGCCGCCTATGCGGTGCTCGTGGCCGATGCGCCTGGCGTCATCACCGCGGTGGAAGCGGAGCCCGGGCAGGTGCTGGCGGCGGGCACGCCGGTGGTGCGACTCGCGCACGACGGAGCACGCGATGCGGTGTTCAGCGTGCCCGAGGACCATCTTCAGGTCGTGCGCGCCCTCGAAGGGAAGGCGGCGGCCGTGAAGGTCAAGATCTGGGGCAGCGATGCCGTCGTCCCGGCCACGATCCGCGAGATCGCCGCCGCGACCGACCCCGTCACGCGCACCTTCCTCGTGAAGGCCGACGTCGGCCGCGCGCCCGTGACGCTCGGCCAGACCGCCACCGCCTTCATCGAGATGCCCAAGGCGCAAGGGGTGGCGAAGCTGCCGCTGAGCGCGGTGCTCGAAGCCGAGGGCAAGACCTCCGTCTGGGTGCTCGACCCGAGCACGATGAGCGTGCGCGCGCAGGCCGTGACGGTGGCGGGCGCCGACGGCAACAGCGTGGTCGTCGCCTCGGGCCTCGCACCGGGGCAGGAAGTCGTGACGGCTGGCGTGCACGTGCTGACGCCCGGGCAGAAGGTGCGCCGCTATGTCGAGGACGGCGCCGTCGCCCCCGCGGCCACCGCCGCCCAGGGCGGCGCGGCCGCCACCGCCCGCGCCGCCACGCGTTGAACGGGGTGAGCGACATGCACGACGACACCCTGGACGCGCCGCGTTCGCAGACGACGCACGCCGAACTCGCCCCGCCGGCCGCCCCGGCACAGCGGGGCACCACGCAGGCCCATGCAGGCGACACCTCGCACGCCGACGACGCGCCGCGCGGCTTGAACATCTCCCGCTGGGCGCTGGAGCACCCCGAGCTCACGCGCTATCTGATGATCGTCCTGATGGTGCTGGGCTTCGCGGCCTTCTTCCAGCTCGGCCAGGACGAGGACCCTCCCTTCACCTTCCGCGCGATGGTCGTGCGCGCCTATTGGCCCGGTGCCACTGCGCAGCAGATGGCCGAGCAGGTGACCGACAAGATCGAGCGCACCCTGCAGGAGGTGCCCTATGCCGACAAGATCCGCAGCTACACCAAGCCCGGCGAGTCGCTGACGATCTTCCAGGTGCGCGACGCCTCGCCGCCGAAGGAGGTGGCCAATCTCTGGTACCAGACGCGCAAGAAGATCGGCGACATCCGCGGCACGCTGCCGCAGGGCGTGATCGGCCCCTTGTTCAACGACGAGTTCGGCGATGTCTACGGCACGATCTATGCGCTCACCGCCGACGGCTTCAGCGACGAGGAGCTGCGCCAGCAGGCGGAGAAACTGCGCTCGCGCTTCCTGCATGTGCCCGATGTGGCCAAGGTCGATCTCTTCGGCGTGCAGGACGAGAAGATCTTCGTGGAGATCTCGCAGAAGCGACTCGCGCAGCTCGGCCTGGACCTGAACGCGGTGCTTGCGCAGCTGGGGGCGCAGAACGCGGTGGAGGGCGCGGGCGTGCTCAACGCGGCGGGCGAGAACGTGCAGGTGCGCATCGGCGGGCAGTTCAACTCGGTGGAGGAGCTCAAGGCCTTCCCGATCCGCGCGACCAACCCCGGCACCGGGGCGGCCAGCAGCCTGCGCCTGGGCGACCTCGCCACCGTGCAGCGCGCCTATGTCGACCCGCCGCAGACGAAGGTGCGCCATCAGGGCAAGCCGGTCATCGCGCTGGGCATCTCCATGGCCAAGGGCGGCGACATCATCGAGCTGGGCAAGCACCTCACGGCGGCGGCCGCGCAGGCGCGCGCGGACTTGCCGGCGGGCATCGAGCTCAGCCAGATCCAGGATCAACCCTCGGCGGTCTCGCGCTCGGTGGGCGAATTCCTGCACGTGCTGGTGGAGGCCATCGTGGTGGTGCTGGGGGTGAGCTTCATCAGCCTGGGTCTGCACACGAAGCCGCTGCGCATCGACATCTGGCCGGGCCTCGTGGTGGCGATCACGATCCCGCTGGTGCTCGCGATCACCTTCGTCACGATGTATTACTGGGGCGTGGGCCTGCACAAGATCTCGCTGGGCGCGCTGATCATCGCGCTGGGCCTGCTCGTGGACGACGCGATCATTGCGGTCGAGATGATGGTGCGCAAGCTGGAGGAGGGCTACTCGAAGGCCCGCGCGGCCACCTTCGCCTACGAGCTGACAGCCAAGCCCATGCTCACCGGCACGCTCATCACGGCGGCGGGCTTCCTGCCGATCGGCATCGCCAAGTCGACGGTGGGCGAATACACCTTCGCGATCTTTGCGGTCACGACCGCGGCGCTGCTCATCAGCTGGTTCGTGTCGGTCTACTTCGTGCCCTACATCGGCACGCTCCTGCTGCACACGCATGCCCGTGAGCCGGGCGAGGCGCACGAGCTCTACGACACGCCGTTCTACGCACGCTTTCGCGCCCTGGTGAACTGGTGCGTGGATCACCGCTGGAAGACCATCGGCATCACGCTGTTCATCTTTGCGCTGGGCATCTTCGGCATGGGCCGGGTGCAGCAGCAGTTCTTCCCGGACTCCAGCCGCCCGGAGATCCTCGTCGACCTCTGGCTGCCCGAGGGCGCCGGCTATGAAGCGAGCGAGGCGGTGGCCAAGCGCTTCGAGGAGCGGCTGCTGAAGGAAGAGGGCGTGACCTCCGTCACCACCTGGGTGGGCAGCGGCGTGCCGCGCTTCTACCTGCCGCTCGACCAGATCTTCCCGCAGACCAACGTCTCGCAGTCGATCATCGTGCCCAAGGATCTCGCCACCCGCGAGGCGCTGCGCAAGCGGCTGCCCGCGATGCTGGCCGAGCAGTTCCCGGAGGTGCGCGGCCGCGTGAAGCTGCTGCCCAACGGGCCGCCGGTGCCGTACCCGGTGCAGTTCCGCGTGATCGGCACCGACGCGAAGGAAGTGCGCCGCTGGGCCAACGAGGCCAAGGCAGTCATGCGCGCGAACCCCAACCTGCGCGGGGTGAACGACAACTGGAACGAGTCGGTCAAGGTGCTCACGCTGGAGGTGGATCAGGACAAGGCACGGGCGCTGGGAATCACGAGCCAGGCAATCGCACAGGCCTCGCGCACCATCCTTTCGGGCTCCACCGTCGGGCAGTACCGTGAGCGCGATCGCCTGATCGACATCGTGCTGCGCCAGCCGGCCGACGAGCGCAACGCCATCACCGACCTGGGCAGCGCCTACGTGCCCACCGCCAGCGGCCGCTCGGTGCCGCTCACGCAAATCGCCCACGTGGGCTTCACGTGGGAGCCCGGCGTGCTGTGGCGCGAGGGGCGCAACTACGCAGTCACGGTGCAGGCCGACGTGGTCGAGGGAATGCAGGGCGCCACCGCCACCGCGCAGGTCTGGCCCAAGCTGCAGCCGATCGTCGCGCGCATGCCGGCGGGCTATTCCATCGAGGTCGCCGGCGCCGTGGAGGAGAGCAGCAAGGGCCAGGGCTCCATCGCCGTGGGCGCCCCGCTGATGCTCTTCATCATGTTCACGCTGCTGATGCTGCAGCTGCACAGCTTCAGCCGCGCGGTACTCGTGTTCCTGACCGGGCCGCTGGGCATCGCGGGCGTCGCTGGCGCGCTGCTGCTGCTCAATCGGCCGTTCGGCTTCGTGGCGCTGCTCGGCGTGATCGCGCTGATCGGGATGATCATGCGCAACTCGGTGATCCTCATCGACCAGATCGAGCACGATCGCGCCCGCGGCGTGCCGACATGGACGGCGATCGTGGAGTCGGCGGTGCGGCGCTTCCGCCCGATCGTGCTGACCGCCGCCGCGGCAGTGCTTGCGATGATCCCGCTGTCGCGCAGCGTGTTCTGGGGACCGATGGCCGTGGCCATCATGGGTGGCCTCATCGTTGCCACGGCCCTCACGCTGCTGGCCTTGCCCGCGATGTATGCGGCATGGTTCCGGGTCCGGCGCCCCGACGAAGAAGGGCGCGTCCGCACGCCCGGCTAGAATCGCGGGTTTCCCGAATCGCCACAAGGCGGCGCTCAGGCCGATGCGCTTGAGCGCCGTCTTGAAGTTATCCGCGCGGGTGGCGAAATTGGTAGACGCACCAGGTTTAGGTCCTGACGCCAGCGATGGTGTGGGGGTTCGAGTCCCCCCCCGCGCACCAGTCATTCATTAGAGAGTTCAGATCATGGCTGTCACTGTGGAAACCCTCGACAAGCTCGAGCGCCGCATCACGCTGACCTTGTCGGCGGATGTCATCAACAACGAGGTCGAGTCGCGCCTGAAGCGCCTGGCCAAGACCGTCAAGGCTGACGGCTTCCGTCCGGGCAAGGTGCCGATGAGCGTCGTGGCGCAGCGCTACGGCTACTCGGTGCAGTACGAAGTCATGAACGACAAGGTGGGCGAGGCGTTCAACCGCGCGGCCGGCGAAGCGCAGCTTCGCGTGGCCGGTGCCCCGCGCATCAGCGAGAAGGAAGGCGCACCCGCGGGCGAGCTCAGCTTCGATGCCACCTTCGAGGTCTATCCCGAAGTCAAGATCGGCGAGCTCGGCGGCGCCGAGATCGAGCGCGTGAACACCGCGGTCACCGAGGCCGCCATCGACCGCACGCTCGACATCCTGCGCAAGCAGCGTCGCACCTTCGCTCAGCGTCCGGCCGCCGAGGGCGCCGCCGACGCCGACCGCGTGACGATCGACTTCGAAGGCAAGATCGACGGCACGCCCTTCGAAGGCGGCAAGGCCGAGGGCTTCCAGTTCATCCTCGGCGAGGGCCGGATGCTCGAGGCCTTCGAGAAGGCGGTGCGCGGCATGAAGTCGGGCCAGTCCAAGACCTTCCCGCTGGCCTTCCCTGCCGACTATCACGGCAAGGACGTCGCCGGCAAGGAGGCCGACTTCCTCGTCACCCTGAAGAAGGTCGAGGCGCAGCAGCTTCCCGAGATCGACGACGCCTTCGCGAAGTCGCTCGGCATCGCCGACGGCACGGTCGACGCCCTGCGCGCCGACGTGAAGAAGAACCTCGAGCGCGAGGTCAAGTTCCGCGTCATCGCCCGCAACAAGGCGGCCGTAATGGACGCTTTGGTGAAGGTGTCCGAGCTCGACCTGCCGAAGGCCCTGGTGGAGAACGAAGTCGCCCGCCTGACCGACAGCGCCCGCGCCGACCTGAAGCAGCGCGGCGTGAAGGACGCGGACAAGGCTCCGATCCCGCCCGAACTCTTCACCGGCCAGGCCGAGAAGCGCGTGCGCCTTGGCCTCGTGGTGGCCGAGCTGGTGCGCAAGCACGAACTGCAGGCCAAGCCCGAGCAGATCAAGGCTCACATCGAGGAGATGTCGCAGAGCTACGAGAAGCCCGAGGAAGTGATGCGCTGGTACTTCAGCGATCCGCAGCGCCTGGGCGAGGTCGAGGCCGTGGTCATCGAAAACAACGTGACTGACTACGTGCTCTCGCACGCGAAGGTCACCGACAAGGCGCTCGAGTTCGACGAGCTGATGGGCGCCTGACGCGTCGATCGCCCATCCACGCGGGCGCCGTGCCGCAAGGCCGGCGCCCGCGTCGTTTCCGCGTGCCCGATCCATGGGGCTTGAGACGACATAATCGACCCGCATCTGCCTCGTTTCACACTCAACTGCAAGGACTTCCATGAGCGCGCTGGAGACTCAAAACCTGGGCATGGTGCCCATCGTCATCGAGCAGTCGGGCCGCGGGGAGCGTGCCTATGACATCTACAGCCGGCTGCTGCGCGAGCGGGTGATCTTCCTCGTGGGCCCCGTGAACGACCAGACGGCGAACCTGGTGGTGGCGCAACTCCTCTTCCTCGAGAGCGAGAACCCCGACAAGGACATCTCGCTGTACATCAATTCCCCCGGCGGCAGCGTGAGCGCGGGCATGTCGATCTTCGACACCATGCAGTTCGTGAAGCCGGACGTGTCGACCTTGTGCATGGGGATGGCCGCCAGCATGGGCGCCTTCCTGCTGGCCGCGGGTGCCAAGGGCAAGCGCTTCGCGCTGCCGAACTCCCGCGTGATGATTCACCAGCCTCTGGGCGGCGCGCAGGGCCAGGCCACGGACATCGAGATCCAGGCTCGCGAGATCCTGAAGCTGCGCGAGAACCTCAACAAGATCCTCGCCGAGCGCACCGGCCAGTCGCTCGAGAAGATCCAGGCCGACACCGAGCGTGATTTCTTCATGTCCGGCGACGAGGCGAGGAACTACGGCCTCATCGATCAGGTCATCACTCGTCGCGAATGAACGAGCTGGCTTTCCTGCGGTAACAGTGCCGACAACGGGGCCTTTTTCAGCGGGAAGGCCCCGTTTTCTTTTGACTTATCATCCCTTCGAGTTTTCCCCCGAGCGGTCACGTCCATGCCAGAGAAAAAAGGCTCTTCCAGCGAAAAGGTCCTGTACTGCTCCTTCTGCGGGAAGAGCCAGCACGAGGTCAAGAAGCTGATTGCCGGCCCGTCGGTGTTCATCTGCGACGAGTGCATCGAGCTTTGCAACGACATCATCCGCGACGAAAGCCCCACCGAGAGCGCGGAAGCCAAGGCCACCAAGAGCGACCTGCCCGTCCCTGGAGAGATCAAGAGCATCCTCGACCAGTACGTGATCGGCCAGGACACTGCGAAGCGCACGCTGTCGGTGGCGGTCTACAACCACTACAAGCGCCTGAAGCACATGGGCGCGTCGAGCAAGAAGGAAGACGTCGAGCTCGCGAAGAGCAACATCCTTCTGATCGGACCGACGGGTTCCGGCAAGACGCTGCTCGCGCAGACGCTCGCGCGTCTGCTGAACGTGCCCTTCGTCATCGCCGATGCCACCACGCTTACCGAAGCGGGCTATGTGGGCGAGGACGTCGAGAACATCATTCAGAAGCTTCTGCAGAACTGCAATTACGACGTCGAGAAGGCGCAGCGCGGCATCGTGTACATCGACGAGATCGACAAGATCTCGCGCAAGGCCGACAACCCCTCGATCACCCGTGACGTGTCCGGCGAAGGCGTTCAGCAGGCGCTGCTGAAGCTCGTCGAGGGCACGATGGCGTCGGTGCCTCCGCAAGGCGGGCGCAAGCATCCGAACCAGGACTTCCTGCAGATCGACACGACCAACATCCTGTTCATCTGCGGCGGTGCGTTCGACGGACTGGAGAAGGTGATCCAGAACCGCTCCGAGAAGTCGGGCATCGGGTTCGGTGCCACGGTGAAGGGCAAGAGTGAGCGCAGCGTGAGCGAGGTGTTCCGCGACGTGGAGCCCGAAGATCTCATCAAGTTCGGCCTGATTCCCGAACTCGTCGGCCGTCTTCCGGTGGTGGCGACGCTCGGCGAACTGACCGAGGACGCGCTCGTGCAGATCCTCACCGAACCGAAGAATGCCCTCGTCAAGCAGTACCAGAAGCTGTTCGCCATGGACAGCGTCGACCTGGAGATTCGCCCCTCGGCGCTGACGGCCATTGCGCGCAAGGCGCTGGCACGCAAGACCGGCGCCCGCGGTCTGCGTTCCATCATGGAACAGTCCCTGCTCGACACGATGTTCGAGCTACCGACAATGGATGGCGTGGCCAAGGTGGTGCTGGACGAGCACACCATCGACGAACACAGCAAACCCCTGCTGGTGTACCGCGAACAGGCCAAGGCCAGTGCCTGACCCCCTTAGAGGCCGATGCATACGTCTCCCGGCCACCTGACAAGTGCCCGGGGGACGCCTACGCTTATTGCAATCAACCCCTCTGGCCCTAACTGGGCTTGAGAAAGAGAGGTTTACATGTCCGGCCACCCCGTACTTCCCGCTGACCCGATCACGCTCCCCCTGCTTCCGTTGCGCGATGTGGTGGTGTTTCCCCACATGGTGATTCCGCTGTTCGTGGGACGGCCGAAATCCATCAAGGCGCTCGAGGCCGCGATGGAAGCCGGTCGCCAGATCATGCTGGTGGCGCAAAGGGCCGCCGGCAAGGACGAGCCCAAGCCCGAAGACATGTTCGCCACGGGCTGCATCTCCAGCATCCTGCAGATGCTGAAGTTGCCTGACGGCACCGTGAAAGTGCTGGTCGAGGGCATGCAGCGCGCCAACACCGAGCGCATCGAGGACAGCGGCGAGCATTTCGTCGCCGAGGTCACGCCCGTGCCACCCGAGGCCGGCGCGTCGCCCGAAGTGGAAGCGCTGCGCCGTGCGGTCACGCAGCAGTTCGACCAATACGTCAAGCTCAACAAGAAGATCCCGCCTGAGATCCTCACATCGATCGCGGGCATCGACGATGCCGGGCGTCTTGCCGACACGATCGCGGCGCACCTGCCGCTCAAGCTCGAAAGCAAGCAGTCCATCCTCGATCTCTTCAGCGTCGCCACGAGGCTCGAGAAGCTGCTCGAGCAGCTCGAGCACGAGGTCGACATCCTCCAGGTCGAAAAGCGCATCCGCGGCCGCGTCAAGCGCCAGATGGAGAAGAGCCAGCGCGAGTACTACCTGAACGAACAGGTCAAGGCGATCCAGAAGGAACTGGGCGAAGGTGAAGAGGGCGCCGATCTCGACGAACTCGAGAAGAAGATCGCTGCTGCGCGCATGCCGAAGGAAGCGCGCAAGAAGGCAGAGAGCGAGCTCAGGAAACTCAAGCTGATGTCGCCCATGTCGGCAGAGGCCACGGTCGTGCGCAACTACATCGACACCCTCGTCGGCCTGCCCTGGAGCAAGAAGACAAAGATCAAGCACGACCTCATTCATGCCGAGGACGTGCTGAACGAGGATCACTACGGCCTCGAGAAGGTCAAGGACCGCATCCTCGAGTACCTCGCGGTTCAGCAGCGCGTGGACAAAGTGAAGGCACCGATCCTGTGCCTGGTCGGGCCTCCTGGCGTCGGCAAGACCTCGCTCGGCCAGTCGGTCGCGCGCGCCACGGGCCGAAAGTTCGTTCGCATGGCACTGGGTGGCGTGCGTGACGAGGCCGAGATCCGCGGGCATCGCCGGACCTACATCGGCTCCATGCCGGGCAAGGTGCTGCAAAGCCTGACCAAGGTCGGCACTCGCAATCCGCTGTTCCTGCTCGACGAGATCGACAAGCTCGGCATGGACTTCCGCGGCGACCCCTCGAGCGCGCTGCTCGAGGTGCTGGACCCTGAGCAGAACCACACCTTCGGTGATCACTACGTCGAGGTTGACTTCGACCTGAGCGACGTGATGTTCGTCGCCACGTCCAACTCGATGAACATTCCGCCGGCTTTGCTGGACCGCATGGAAGTGATCCGGCTGTCGGGCTACACCGAGGACGAGAAGGTCAACATCGCGCAGAAGTACCTGCTTCCGAAGCAACGCAAGAACAACGGCGTGAAGGAAGAGGAGCTGGAAGTCACTGAAAGCGCGGTGCGTGGAATCATTCGCTACTACACGCGCGAGGCGGGCGTTCGATCGCTCGAGCGCGAGATCTCGAAGATTTGCCGCAAGGTCGTGAAGGGCATCTCGCTTCGCAAATACGACGGCAGGGTCAGCGTCACCGAGGAGAACCTCAATGACTTCCTCGGCGTGCGTCGCTACAACTACGGCATGGCCGAGAAGGAGAACCAGGTCGGCCAGGTGGTGGGTCTGGCGTGGACGGAGGTGGGCGGCGATCTGCTGACCATCGAGTCCGCGGTGATGCCGGGCAAGGGCAACATCATCCGCACCGGCTCGCTCGGTGACGTGATGAAGGAGTCTGTGGAAGCCGCTCGATCCGTCGTGCGCAGCCGCAGCCGTCGGCTTGGCATCAAGGACGAGCTCTTCGAAAAGCGCGACATCCACATCCACGTGCCCGATGGCGCGACACCGAAGGACGGCCCGAGCGCTGGCATTGCGATGACGACGGCATTCGTGTCCGCGCTCACCGGCATCCCGGTGCGTGCAGATGTCGCGATGACCGGCGAGATCACGCTGCGCGGTGAAGTCACCGCCATCGGCGGTCTGAAGGAGAAGCTGTTGGCGGCGCACCGCGGTGGAATCAAGACGGTCTTGATCCCCGAGGAGAACGCCAAGGACCTTCAGGACATTCCCGAGAACGTGAAGAACCAACTCGAGATCGTCCCGGTGAAATGGATCGACAAGGTTCTCGAGATCGCTCTTCAATCCGTTCCGCAGCCACTCAGCGAGGATGAGGCGAAGGTCGAGCCGGCGGCTGCCTCCGATGGCAAGGCCGCCCAACAAGAGGTGTTGAAACACTGAGTTTTTCTCGGGCCTCAGTTGCGCAGAGGGTTTGATCTGTCATATACTGCGAGGCTCGCAACGACGCACACAAACCGCAGCGTTGCGAGCCTGGAATTCCGAAAGGAGTTCGATGCGGGAGTAGCTCAGTTGGTAGAGCGCAACCTTGCCAAGGTTGAGGTCGCGAGTTCGAGACTCGTCTCCCGCTCCAAATTCGAAGGGAAGCCAAGGCTTCCCTTTTTTGTCAGAATCGCCATCTTGGTCTTGCTGCTTGCAAGACCGACAGCAAGATCTCTGGCGCGGTAGCAAAGCGGTTATGCACCGGATTGCAAATCCGTGTAGGTCGGTTCGACTCCGGCCCGCGCCTCCAACATGACAGCGGCCCCCAGCGGGCCGCTTTTCTTGCTGTTTCGAGGTTTGGCTGGTCCTGCGCCGCGAGTGACTC
>Ga0105248_10002817_pt1 | contig 19298 bp, 23 predicted proteins | sample KBSS34metaG_FD_81524 | JGI IMG/M metagenome (GOLD analysis project Ga0105248, IMG submission 81524) | Switchgrass rhizosphere microbial communities from Kellogg Biological Station, Michigan, USA - KBS S3-4 metaG | ecosystem: Host-associated > Plants > Roots > Rhizosphere > Soil | place...
AAAGGGTGATTGGATGACTCTGCGTTTCTGGCTCGCAGGTTTGCTGGTTTGTTCTGTTCTGGTTCCTAACATAGGCGTGGCGCAGAGTGCTGGCGTGAGACCCGCCCAGGCAGAGCTTGAACTGGGCACACCAACACAGGTGGCAAAAGACCCCGTGTTTGGGTACACCGATTTCAGCAAGCAAGCTGCGATTGAGCAGAAGTTCCTGGCTGTTCCGAGTGCGAAGCTGGCGGGCGAGGAGTTGAAGACGCTGACCGCGGAGCCGCATATGGCTGCTACTCCGGGGGACAAGAAAACGGCGGATTATGTGGCGCAGAAGTTCAGGGCGGCCGGTCTCGAGACGGAGATTGTTCCCTACCGCGTGCTGATGAACCAGCCGAAGGTCGTAAAAGTGGAGGCGTTCGATTTGTCGGGCAAGCAGCTTATGAGCGGCCCGACGCCCGAGCATGTCGAGAAGGATCCCTTCGATAACAATCCAAACGTGGTGATGCCGTTCAACGGGTCGTCGGGCTCGGGCGATGTGACGGGCGACGTGGTCTACGCGAACTATGGCCGCCTGGAGGACTTTGACGAGCTCGAAAAACAGCACATCGACCTGAAGGGCAAGATTGTGGTGGTGCGCTACGGCGCGAATTTTCGCGGAGTGAAGGTGTATATCGCGGAGAAGCGCGGAGCGGCGGGGGTGCTGATCTACAGCGATCCGCAGGACGATGGTTTCTTCAAGGGCGACCCCTATCCGAACGGACCGTGGCGACCGGAGAGTGGCGTGCAGCGCGGAAGCGTGCAGTACCTGTTCAAGTATCCCGGCGATCCGGAAACGCCAAATTTTGCGTCGACGGCGGATCTGCCCGATTCAGCGCGCGCGAATCCCCAAGGAAATCAGCCCCACATTATTTCGGTTCCGGTGAGCTATGAGGATGCGGCGCCGCTGTTGAAGGCTATGAAAGGCCCGAGCGTGCCGCAAGGCTGGCAGGGATCGCTTCCCTTCCGCTATCACCTTGGTCCGGGAGGGGTGAAGGTTCACCTGGTTTCGCAGCAGGACTATCAGCGTCGGACGATCTGGGACGTGGTCGGAAAGATCAAAGGTACGGAGTCGCCGGATAACTGGGTGGTGGTGGGGAATCATCGCGATGCCTGGGTGTATGGCGCCGTTGACCCGAACAGCGGAACGGCAGCGATGCTGGAGGCCGTGCATGGAGTGGGCGCGCTGATCCGCGATGGGTGGAAACCTAAGAGGACCATCGTTTTTTGCAGCTGGGACGCCGAGGAGCAGGGGCTGATTGGATCGACTGAGTGGGTGGAGCAGCATGCGGAACAGCTGAAGAACGCGGTGGCATACTTCAATACCGATGTAGCGGTGAGCGGTCCGGACTTTGGTGCGTCGGCAGTTCCGTCGCTTAAGAATTTTATGCGCGAAGTGACGAAGGCAGTGCCGAGCCCGATGGGGGATTCGGTCTACCAGGAGTGGCGTGCAAACCGGCATGGGTCGAATGAGCACCGGGCGAGCAACGCTCCGCCGCAGGCGGGCGATGAAGTGCACGTGAGCGACCTGGGATCCGGGTCGGACTTTACGCCGTTTCTGCAGCATGTAGGCGTGCCTTCGACGGATGTGGGTTCGGGCGGCCCGTACGGGGTATACCACTCAGTGTTTGATAACTACGCATGGTTCACGCTGAATGCCGATCCGCACTTTGTGTACCTGCAGCAAATGGCGCGGGTGCTCGGAGTGGAGACACTGAGGATGGCCGACACAGACGTGCTGCCGTATGACTATGAGGCTTACGCGCGCGAGGTGAAGGCCTACATTGAATCTGCAAAACGTAAGGCTGAAGACACCAAGGTACCGGGGCTGGACTTCGCGCCGGCGCTCGCAGCAGTGGCTAAGTTTGCGACCGCGGCGGAGCATGCTCACAAGGTGCAGTTAAGCCCTCCGGCAAACGCGGCTGCCTTGAACTCCGCTCTAAGGGCAACAGAAACGGCACTCGTGTCGCAGTCGGGGTTGCCCAACCGCCCATGGTACCGGCACACGATCTACGCTCCGGGGGAGTATACGGGGTACGCGGCGGTTGTGATACCGGGGGTGAATGAGGCGATTGAGGCAAAGGACCCCAAAACGGCCTCAGCACAGCTTCAGGTGCTGGCAGAATGTCTCACCCGGGCGGCGCAAACGCTTGAATCTGCTCATTGAGATCCGGGATGCCCCGTGGCTCCGGGCGTGGAAGTTTCGAGGGTCAAATGTGATTCAGATCACGGTTGTTGGTCACGAGATTGTCACGGCCATTGATTTGTCCCCAGAGCGCTCGTATCGTTAAGGCTAGAGATATGAAGAAGTCTTCCAATTCGGTACGGATCGGGCTTGCTGTGTCGGTCATTCTGGGGACGATCGGCTGGCTGGCCTTTACCTCGTACGGCTCCAACAAAAGCTACTACGTGACGGTTCCCGAGCTCGTAAAGATGGGGGATAAGGCCTACACGAGCAATCTCCGGGTGGAAGGCTTTGTGGAACCCGGCTCGATCGAGACCGAAGGGCCGCATGTCACGTTCGTTCTGAATGAGTTTGAAAGCCACAATGCGAGTGCGCCGAAAGGGCGAAAGCTGACGGTGGTCTACAAGGGGCAGGAGCCGCCACCGGACACCTTTAAGGATGACGCGCAGGCGCTGGCGATGGGGACGATCGGGCGGGATGGAGTGTTCCACGCGACGGCATTGCAGGCCAAATGCGCCAGCAAATATGCGCCGGCTCAGCCGGGGCAGAAACCGGGAATGACGCCGCAGAAACAGGCAGCGCCAGCCAGCAACTCGCAGGCAAACGTGACGCCCGCACAGGCTGGCAAGGAGACGGCTGGTATCGCCAGCAACTGATCTCATGACCGACCGGGAGGCCGCCAGTTCGACCATTTGCGCCCGGGTCGAAAATGTTTCCAAGCTGTTTGGTTCGTTCGCCGCGCTGAGGCAGGTGTCCGTCGATCTCCTGCGAGGAAAGTGCTACGTCCTGATCGGGGAGAACGGAGCCGGAAAGTCAACGCTGCTGCGGGTCCTGGCGGGGTTACTGCGGCCAACAAGCGGCAAAGTGACAATCTTTGGCGAAGGCGAGCCGCACGATGTACGCGATCGCATTGGCTACATGAGCCATGCTCCGATGCTCTATGACGAATTCACCGGGCAGGAAAATCTCAGATACTTTGCGAACCTCTATCCGGGGCAGAAATGCCTCGAGCCAGCTGAGGCGCTGCGGCAGGTGGGGCTCGATCCAAATCTGAGCAGGCCGCTGGGGCAGTACTCGCAGGGCATGCGGCAGAGGACTTCCCTTGCCCGCGTGCTGATGCCCGTACCGGAGCTGCTGCTGCTCGATGAGCCTTTTTCAAACATGGATATCGAGTCGACGCGACAGATGGTGGAGCTGCTGGCAGGTTTTCGGCATTCGAGTAGAACAATCGTGATTACGACGCACCAGCGGGAGCACGCGGCGCCGATTGCGGATTGGGTGCTGCGGCTGAAGGGTGGGCGCGTGGCAGAGTGCGTGCCCGGGAGCCCGTCGCTATGAAGACGAATGGCGCACGGTTTCTAGAGTCGCTGAAGATTTCGTTCGAGCTGCGTGAGTACGAGGTGGATCCCGAGGATCTGTCGGCAATTTCGGTGGCGAAGAAGGTGGGCATGCCGCCGGAGCAGGTATTCAAGACGTTGCTGACTACAGGCGGGCCCGGGACGTTCGTCTTTGCGGTGATTCCCGGGGATGCAGAGCTCGATTTCAAGAAGCTGGCGCGCGCGGCCGAATTGCGCAAGGCGGAGATGGTTTCGCTGAAAGAGGTGCAGCCGCTGACGGGGTATGTTCGCGGTGGGGTAACGGTGTTTGGCGCGAAGAAGGCGTATCCGGTTTACGTGGACGAGACTGCAATCTTGTTTGACCAGATCAGCGTGTCGGCAGGGACGCGAGGAACGCAGCTGATTCTGAAACCGGAGGATTATCTGAAGGCTGCAGAGGCGCTAGATGTGCCCGTGGTAACGGCGGACCTGACCAAGGATGGAGCACGATTGTCGGAGGAAGATCGATGAACTCCGTCTTCTGGACGCATCTCGTCAAAGACCTGCGAATCGAGTGGCGATCGCTGGATGCGATTGTATCGATGCTCTTCTTTGCAGGGCTCGTGGTGGTGCTGTTCTCGCTGGCGTTTGATCCCCGGGCGGCGGTATCGCAGGGGATTGCGGGCGGGGTGCTGTGCGTTGCGACGATGTTTGCTTCGGTGTCGGCTCTTAACCAGGCCTGGGCCCGGGAGATTCGGCACCAGGTGATGGACGCGCAGCGGATGACGCCGAGTTCGGGTGCGCAGCTTTATTTTGCGAAGGTACTTGTCAACTTCATCTTCGTCACGGTGGTGCAGGGTGCGCTGGCTCCATTCTTTTTCGTGATGTACAACCTGCACATTGCGGGAGCGGGGTGGGTTCTGGCGCTGATCTTACCTCTGGGAACGTGGGCGCTGGTATGCAATGGCGTTTTCTTTGCGGCGCTGTCCATACGAAGCAGGAATCGCGAGCTACTGCTGTCTCTGATTCTGTTTCCGATTTTCATTCCGGCGCTGTTGGGAATGGTGCAGGCGACGACGGCGGTGCTGACGGGCGAGAACGATCCGTGGTTGTGGATCAAGATGCTGACGGGGTACGACATCATTTTTACGACGGTGAGTTTGCTGCTGTTTGATGTGGTGTTTCATGCGGAGTAGAGAATCCCTCACATGGTTGAGGCTGCTGACTTGGCGAGGGCGTAAACTGAACCTATCCGCACAGGAATGGGTATGAAAAAAGCTGCATTAACACTCTTCCCTCTCATCACCGTTTTGCTGATGATCTGGGGGTTCTACCAGGCGATCTATGTGGCGCCGAACGATGCCATGCAAGGGGAAATCTCCCGCATCTTCTACTATCACGTGCCACACGCGATGTTGTGCTTTCTATTCTTCGCAGTCAGCCTTGTGGGCTCCATCGGATATCTCACTTATCGCCATGCTCGTCCTGTTCTGGCGCAGGCTTCAGATGCACTAGCTCTCGCAGGAGCCGAAGTCGGCGTAATCTACTGCACGATCGTGCTTCTCACAGGACCGCTTTGGGGCCGCAGGGCCTGGGGCATCTGGTGGACCTGGGACGCCAGGCTGACCACGACGCTGGTATTGTGGCTGATTTATGTCAGTTATTTATTGCTGCGACGGTTTTCGGCAGGTCCGCAGATGCAGACACTTGCGGCGGTGTTGGGTATCTTTGGCGCGCTTGATGTGCCCATCGTCTACATGTCGAACCGCTGGTGGCGCACGCAACACCCTGCCCCAGTTTTTGGCGGCGGTCCGGATTCGGGAATCAAAGATCCGGCAATGCTGGCCGCTTTTGGATGGAATGTGCTGGCGTGGTTCTGCTGGGGATTGCTGGTGCTCTTTCTGCGCTACCACGTGGAGCGACGGCATCAGCAATACGCTGAGTTGGAAGCAGAAGAGGCACTGGCGGGCGCGGACTGAACTGGGCGTAGATAGAGGAGAGATTCATGGACGAACGCGCAATTCTCGATCATCAATTTGTTGTGGCGGCGTACACCATCACGTGGGTTCTGCAGCTTGGGTACCTGGCGTGGCTTGGACTGAAATGGCGCAGCGAGAAGCGAAATGCTGAGCGGAGAGCGCGGGAGACGCGTTCGTAGAGCAAGTTTTCGTTCCCATCCTTGCTGCGCAAGGATGGGATTTCGCCGGTTGCCGTAAACTCTGAGTGAGGATCCAGCGATGCTAGTCGTCATGAAGGCGCAGGCCACGGAAGAGCAGATCAAGGCCGTCTGCGACCATATTGAATTTCTTGGATACCGCCCCCATCCCATGCCGGGCGCGCAGCGTACCGCCATCGGAATCACGGGCAATCAGGGCGAGGCGAACCGCGGAAACCTGGAAGAGATGCCCGGCGTGGCTGAAGTGATCAAGGTCTCGAAGCCTTACAAGCTGGCCAGCCGCGACGTGAAAGAAGAAGACACCGTCATCCGCTTCCCGGGAACGGACGCGACCATCGGCGGGGGAAGCCTGGCGGTGGTGGCGGGGCCGTGCTCGATTGAGAGCCGTGAACAGGCGTTTGCGATCGCGGAGCAGGTTGCGGCGGCGGGTGCGCAATTCTTCCGCGGCGGAGCCTACAAACCGCGGACTTCTCCGTATGCGTTTCAGGGACTGGGCGTGGATGCGCTGAAGATCATGGCGGATATCCGCGACCGGTTCGGACTGAGGATCATCACGGAGGCGATCGACAACGAGACACTGGACCTGGTGGCCGAGTGGGCCGACGTGGTTCAGATCGGCGCGCGCAACATGCAGAACTTCTCGCTGCTTAAGCATGCCGGGCGGCTGCGGATGCCCGTGTTGCTCAAACGAGGCATGAGCGCAACGCTGGATGAGTTTCTGATGGCTGCCGAATACATCATGAGCGAGGGCAACTACGAGGTGATCCTGTGCGAGCGCGGCGTGAGGACATTTGCCGATCACACTCGCAATACTCTTGATCTGAGCATCGTGCCTGCAGTGCAGAAACTGAGCCACCTTCCTATTCTTGTGGACCCCAGTCACGGAACGGGCAAGCGGGACAAGGTGCTTCCGATGGCGCGCGGTGCAGTCGCTGTGGGTGCTGACGGCGTTCTTGTTGAAGTGCATCATCAGCCGGAGAAGGCGTTGTCGGATGGGCCGCAGTCGATCTATCCGGAGCAGTTTGCGCAGATGGTGAATGAAATCGAGAAGATTGCGCCGATCGTGAATCGTAAGCTGCATCGCGGAATTCGGGTGGAGACCGCCGCGAAATAATGTCGCGAAAATCTGGTTCAGCTGAAGAGTTGGTTCCCCCGTCCCCTAAAGCGGGGGTCTGGGGGCACCCGAGCTTCTTGGCAAACGGAGTTCTGTTTGCGGCATTCTTGACGGCCATCGCGCTGGCCGGTTGCAGGGCTCATGATTTTCCGGAATACGACGCGAAATATCGCGAATATGCGTACGTGACGAATTCTGGCAGCGGAACCGTGTCGGTGTACGACGTGGTGAATGTGCGCGTGGACCGGGAAATTCAAGTCGGGCAGAATCCGACGGCTGTCGCGGCGAGCCCGACTCGCAATGAAGTGTACGTGGTGAATACAGGGATGGCGAGCGGACAGGGGTCCATCTCGGTCATCAACACGGAGAACAATTCGGTCGCCGGATCGATTGCGGTGCACAAGATGCCGGTGGCAATAGCGCTCGACCCGGATGGGAACAGCGGGTACGTGGTAAATTCGGGATCGAATACGGTCTCTGTGGTGGATCTGAAAGCGCATCGCGAGGTGACGCAGATCGGCGTGGGTGAGAGCCCGGCGGCTGCGCGGGTATCGGCTGACGGGAAAACGCTGGTGGTTGCAAACCGCGGCGGGAATTCGGTGACCGTTGTTGATGTCGGTACACGCCAGGTTCGGGCGGTGTTTGAAGGGTGCCCAGGTGCGACGGATGTTGTGATTCTTCCGGATTCATCGAAGGCGTTTGCGGCATGCGGCGGAGGTCACCAGGTAATGGCGATGCAACTGGCGCATGAGGCCACGACAGATGGAAGACCAGCAACAATGGACCGGCTGGAATCTCTGTTGGATGTAGGGCGCGCACCGATCCATCTTGCGCTGAAGCCGGACGGCGGCGAGTTGTTTGTCTCGAATTCGCTGTCGAATTCAATTTCAGAAGTAGCGACCAGCACGGGCGATGTCGGTGGCGCATACCTGATGGGCGCGGGGCCGGTGCGTGGAATTGTCTCAGCGGATAATTCCCTCCTCTATGTCAGCAATCAACGCTCCCAGGAAGTTGCGGTGTATGGGATCGACGATGGAAAGCGTCAGGCGGCAATTCACGTGGGCGATGGGCCGTCGGCACTCGCGTTTTCGAGTGCGGGGCATCTCCTGTTTGTGGTGGATTCGCGATCGGGCGATGTGGCGGTAGTTCGGACGCGGAGCAAGACTCCCGCGATGTTCACCATGCTGCCTGCAGGGCGCGGACCGAATGCGATTGCGGTGAAGGCATTCAAGGTTTCGTAGATCGCTTCACGGGTGCCCCGGCAGTTGTGTTCGGACCGTTGTCAGAAGGCTCGACAGTTAAATTGTCTTTGCCTTTGAGTGATCGCACTTCAGGTCACTTCAAATGACTGTGACGCCGCTGCTACGGTCGCTGTATTCGCCAAAGAACATAGCCGGGTTTTTCGAGCAGCAAGATGAGTGCAGCCTCTACGCCTGTTTATTGGTTGGTAATTCCCGGATAGACCACGACGCGTCCGCAATCTGATGTCCATTCGCTCCCACCGCATGAGCGTGAGGAAGAGTTGAACAGATTAGTATGGCAACAATGAAGCAACAACACTTTTTATTCAGCCGCCACGTCACTTGCTTATGCTTTTCCGTGACAGTGCTCTTTGGAGCTTTGAAAGCGCAGACAGCGGACGATGGCCTTCTTGAGGTGCAGTGCGAGGGTACGTTAGGCACAGTTCGGGCAGGGATGACGATCGAAGTGAAGCGGGAAACGATCGTAGGAGGGCACTATTTTATTGCGGAGAGTCTTCGGGACATTCCGATTACCGGCGGTGATGTACACGACGGGCATGTCGCAATCTCCGCTGCGGATGGATCAACGTTTGAACTTCACTTCAAGAGCAACGCCAGCGAACATGGCGGACAGATGGATTTTGAGAATTCGGTGGGGCTAGTTGGAACTCGCCATGAAGGCGAGAGAGTTGAAAAGGTTGATCTGGGATTCCTGACGATGGGGCAGCATTCGCAAAGACGCCGCTATGGGTTCAGTACAAATCTGAGCGACTCGGACTTTGAGATGATTGTGCGCAAATGGCGCACAGCAGTGCTTACCAACGATCGCAAGGAAGCAACTAAGTACACGCATTTTCCTTTGCGAGTGAATGCAAACCGTAGGCACAGAACTGTCCGGACGCCCGCGGAACTTTCCGATCAATGGGATCTTATTTTTACCCCCGCGTATCTATCGCGAATCAAGAAAGATTTGCCGCATGACATGCTGGGCGAGAGTCGCAGCTTGCTCGTGAGTCTGGGCGCAGGCGATGTCTATTTTGGCGACAAGGGTATCGAGGTACTGAACCTGCCCAACTGAAGCGAGCGTCCGACGATTCAGTTTGAGTTCGGGCGAGTGAGCGCCGATACGGAAGTTTCTTTGAATTCCCGATGCACTTTGGTTCGTTAAAAGCAAGAGGCCATCATGGTGCGAGATGAAGTCAGAGACTTGCTCAAATTGGGACCGCCACCTTCTGAGGAAGAACTGATTCGGAATCCGTCTGCTGTTTTTGAGAAATACGAACAGTTGCTCTTATCAATCCAAAAGCCTGTGACTGATGATGAAGCGAAATTGCTGACCGGAGTGTTTGGAGTAGACGGCTGCTTCGGGCTAGGTTGGACTTTGGTGCATCTGATCGAAACCGCCCCAAATTGGCCCGAGGGGAGCGACTTGGAGCACTCCTCAAATGAGTGGGTGCAACTACTCAGAGAGCGGACTAAGCGATGGCGAGAGGCCGGGTATCCGGCGCGATCCTTTTACACAGAGGCGGGCCTGCCTGATCCAAGGACAAGCCGAGATTCAAAGTAGGGCGGCGTCTGACCTGCGTTCCAGTCGCGTTACCGTCAAACGGGACCTTACCAAATTTGGTGCAAATCGAGTAGGGCACTACCCGCAGCGATTATCGGGAGCGCGGTGTCCTTGAGCAAAGTGAGAACTAGAATTTCAGAGTCACGGATCGAATGCCGCGTTTGTGTTGCCTTGGCTGTCCTTCTCTTTAGCATCGGCGCAGGTGGCCAACGAACCTCAAAGGGCAGCGACTTGAGCACTGTTAAATTGAGCGCAGATGCCCAGGTGCTGCACTCGTATATAGCGTTCGAGCAAGCACAGGACTATCAACGTATCTATCCATTGTTCTCAGCAAATCGCCGACATTACTTCAGTCGTTTCGGAGTGACAACGGCCTCACAATATGCGGCATTGTGCGATAGCTCGGAAGCACATTGGACTGAAATCGTGATCGACCATCGCTCTGACAAAGCAGCGAGGGGCATTCTCTATTCAGGCCATGCCCTCGTCGAAGAGAGTGGTGACTTGAGGCGCGTGGTGTTTAAAGTGCGACTGATAAAGGAACGAGGACTTTGGCGCGTCGATAGCTGGGACTATTGAATCGACCGCATTTTGGGTTCTGAGAGAGTCACCGTCTACTCGTCAGTAACGAAGTGGTGAACAGACCGACGAAATCTTAGCGAGATTTCAGGTTCGAATACATGCGCTACAAATCCTCAACCTTCAGAGTGAGGTCTGCACCCTGCCAAGCGGTATCGAATTGCTGCTTGATCCATGAAGCTTCATAGGCGCGATTCTGGCGGGTTAGGGACTCTGCGAGGCCATAGAGAGAGCGGGGATTTCGGGGATTACGTTCGAGATCTTCGCGGAAGACCTGCTCGGCGGCTTTGCTGTCGCCGGACTGGAGAAGCAAGCCGCCGAGAGATTCGCGGACCGGATAGTACCAGTCGGCGGGTTCGTCGTACAGAAGCTGATCCTGATTGGCTACCGCATCTCGCAGGAGATTGATTGCCGCCATCCGATCGCCTTTGGCAGAGGCGATCCGCGCGCCGAGGATATCTCCGGCGAGATGAAAGATCTGAGCGGAGTGGTTTTGCACGGGTGGCATAAAGATTTCGTCTTTCGGTGTCGCAGCTTCCAGTGCGGCCAGTTGTTTGCGAATCGATTCCGCTTCGTCCAGGTGGCCGCGAGCGGCGAGCGCAAGGCCGCGGCCATAAAGCCAGAATGCTTTCAGTGCGTTGGTGTGAGCCTGCGGATCGCGGAAGGCAAGCATATCGTCCCAGCGCCCGCAGCGGACGGCCATCGCATATTGAAGCCCGAGGAAAGGCTCGACCATGGAGCCCATTTCTTTATCGCCGATCATCGGGCGCAGGTTATCGGCCAGGCGATCGGCCTGCGACTTCGCTTCGGCGCAGCGGCCCTGCATGCTAGCTGAAACCGCGCCGAAATGCAGGTTGTGCGAGTAGTACATCATCATGTAAATGCCCTGCGAGCCGGAAGCCGCGGCATAGGCTTCGTCGGCCTTGGCGCCAGCGACGTTCTGCGCGCGGGCTCCGTCGAAGTTGCCGGTGCGCTGGTAGATGTGCGCCGGCATATGGACGAGATGTCCGGCGGCGGGAGCGAGGGTGGGAATGCGATCGGCATAGGGCAGCGCACGCTCGGGATTGGGCGAGGCCTCGACAGTATGGATGTAGAGGTGCATAGCGCCGATGTGGTTAGGATCGCGGCGTAGAACCCCTTCCAGCGTGGACACAATTTCGTTCGTCCCTTCAGCCGGGGTACCGTCGGCATTCCAGAGCTGCCATGGGCGGAGGTTCATAAGGCTGTCGGCGTAGAGGGTGGCAGCGTCGAGGTCGTCGGGGTAGCGGTGGGTGAGGACTGCCATCGCTTTGGAGTAATCGATATCGAGCTGGTGATAGTCGGCCTTGGCATCGGCGGAGAAGCGCTTCGAGACTGCCTCGATGTAGGCCTGCTCGATGGGCGACGCGCTCGAGGCGAGGGCGTGAGCTTTACCGCAGGCTTCTACGGCGAGCTTTTCGCGCTCGGGGTCGACGGGCAGATTGTAGTTGGGTCCAACCGCCAGGGCGACTCCCCACCACGCCATGGCGAGTTTGGGGTCGAGTTCCGCCGCACGGTGGAAGGAGCGGGCGGCTTCTTCGTGGTTAAAGGCATAGACGAGCCGAAGACCTTGGTCGAAAAACTTCTGCGCTTCGGCGTTCTGAGTCGAGACCGGGTGGTGGAGGTTGCTAAGGCCCTCCATGAGGTAGGCGGGCTTCTGCTGGGCGCTTGCGGCGCACGCGAAACACAAGGCTGCACCCAGGACGAGGTTCTTCATGCGGACCTCCGCGGGATGGGAACTTGGAGCGCAGGATAAACCAGCGTCGATGCGGACGGGAACAGAGAATCGAAAACGTCGGTTCAGCCTGATTGCTTGTCTGACTTGGGGACGGCGCTGAACTGGGCTCCTGCGAAGAGAATAAGACCGGAGATGTAGGCCCAGAAGAGCAGGCCTACGGAGACGAAGAAGGGGCCGTAAAGGGCTTTCAGGTCCATGTGAGGAAGGATGGCTACGTAGGCTTCTTTGGCGGCGAGCCAGATGATTCCAGTGACGATGGAGGTGCGGATGACCAGGCGAGCGGGTATGCGCCGGTTGGGCAGGAGCCAGTAGATCGAGAAGAAGAAGAGGATCGAGGCGAGACCGGTGGTGATGGCGAGCCAGACGTAGCTGATTCCTTCAAAGATGATGTTCTCGGTGTGGTGGAAGAATACGAAGCCGAGAAGCTGGCGCTGCCATGTACTGAGGAAGACGCTGCCCATGGCGAGGATGACCATGAGAATTGCCAATCCGAAGGCGACTGTCTGGTTCAGGAGGTAGTTGCGGCTTTTTGTCACGCCCCAGGCCTGGTTGAGGGCAACTTCCAACGGCAGAAAGATCCCGGTGCAAGAGATGAGAATCATGACGACCGAGATCGCTTGCACGCCGTGACGGGAAGCGAGAGCGGCTGCGTTTTCCAGGCGGTAGGTGAGGAATCCCTGAGACGCGGTGGTCGGGAGCAACTGCTCCACCAGCTTGGTGACGACGTTGGCCATCTCCTGAGAGTGGAAGACAGAGAGTGCCATGGTGTAGAGCAAAACGATCAATGGGATGAACGAAATGATGGCGTTGGCTGCGACGCTGAACGCATAGGTATGCACCTCGGCGTCGAGCAGGTAGTCGATGATCGGGGCGCAGCGCTTGCGCCACCGGTACCACTTGGAGGTCCTGGCTGGTTGGGTCGGGTCGAAGCCCCTGGCGGCCGGCTCGGGGGGGTTGATGAGGGCTGCTCGGGAATCTGCGGCGGTCTCCAAGCTGGTCTCCAAGGCAATAGGTTATGCGGTCAGGACGGCCGCGGAATGTGCGCCCTCTCACGGGGCTGAGTTTCGATACGGTAACAATTTCTAAATCCCTATGGCAGACCTCGTGCCGGATTTCGGGCCGGCTTGGCACTTCCCATTTTGGGGGATGGAATCTAATCTCATTTTTTCATAAGCTGCGGAAGCTGGTTGGTTACCGAAGACTGTAAGGAAATTTTCCCTTGCTTTTGAGGTACATACCTGCCATAACATGAGCACGGCGCGCAGGAGACGCGCTGTTCTTCAGGTTTTGAGGAAGGCCATTGCAGTGGAAGTTTTGGTGTTTGGAAAGCACAACCCCAATCCAGCGATGAATCGAGCTGCCACAGCGCTTTTGATAGGGCGCAATGGCGGCTCGCGGCGTTTCTGGGCTGGTTTACCTCGCGCGAGCGAATCCTGCGGCACGAATAGACGGGAGCGCGGACAAGAGGTTTCCCCAAGTGCTAACCGCAAATAAGAAGGAGAAGGTGAATGAAGGAGCAGGGCGTAGTGAAGTGGTTCAACGGGGCCAAGGGATACGGATTCATTCAACGTTCGAGCGGTGAAGACGTGTTCGTGCATTTCTCGGCTATCAACGAAAACGGCTACAAGACGCTGAACGAAGGCGAAGCAGTCGAATTTGAGTGCCAGCAGGGGCCCAAAGGACTGAGCGCAGCCAACGTCAGCCGCGTAATCGGGTAGCAAGGTTTTCGGGGCCAGGAAACGCGGGCCACGTTGTTGTTTTGCTGAATTGCCTTAGGTAGCAGTACTTCCCGGGGTCAAGTCAAACAATTTGGAGATTGCTGACGGCAGATCGGGGATCAGCCGTGCCGGTCGAAGTGTGCTTTCGAGTCGGGCTGCTTTGCGGCGGTCGATTTCGAAAACCTGTCATCGTGCCCGGCCGTATTCCCGGTCTGCTGAAGCGCCTTTCGCGGCGTATGGGGAGTTGTGACGTTTCGTCACGGACCCAGAGCAGCGGCGCAGGTTTCATGATCCAATGCCGTGAGGTGTGCCGGTGCTGAACTCCATTACTCCGTTTTTTATCGTCGACGATCTTGAAGCTACGATTGGGTTCTATCAGACCCAGTTGGGATTCGAAGTCCGGTACAAGGGCGGCGGCGATGGTGAGGGTGAGGACTATTGGGCATTTCTCGGGCGCGACCGGGTAATGATCATGTTCAAGGCGATCACGCCGGATGTGCACCCGGTGCCGAACAGTTCACGTCACGAGTGGGCGCGCTGGGATGCGTACGTGAATGTCGACGACCCGGATGGATTGTATGCGGAGTTTGTCGGTCGTAAGGTGACGTTCAACCAGGAACTCGGCGATAACTCGGATGGGCTGAGGGCGTTTGAAGTGATCGACAACAATGGGTATGTGATCTGCTTTGGACGTCCGATTCAGAAGAGTTCCGAGTCGCGGATATGAACCTCATCAACTCCTGCCTGGCGACCGTGGGGTACATTCTGGCACTTATCGGTGGTGGAATCACTGTACTGCTTCTTGTTTCCAGTTTTCTAACTGGGAGCTGGAGCTTTGGCCACGGATACCCGATTCTGCTTGTGAGCTTGCCGGCATTGATCATCGGAGTATCGTTGATACGGTTGCTTGGGTATACCAAGCAGCTGTAAAGAGCGCAAATGCTTGAACGGCCAGGCCGCGGTTCAGCTATCACGGCTTAGAGACCAGTTTGCTAAGCGCCCATTGAGCTGCTGTCCGAAGAGCTTCGTCGGCAGAGTCGGACCATTGTTTCAGACGCGCAGAGAGGGTGAGGGCGAGATGGCCCGCCGCAGCGGCATTTCCCATGGCAACCGCGAGGTTGCGTTTGAATCCGAGGAAGCCGGCGCGGCGGACGGGAGAGCCGTTAAAGAGGCGCTCCCACTGCTGCTCATCAATAGAGGCGAGCCACTCGAGGGACGGGTTGACGAGTTCTTCGCGAGGCTCGAGTTCGGGGTCAATAGAAATCGGAGACTTGCGATTCCATGGGCAGACGTCCTGACAGATATCGCAGCCGAAAATCTGGCGGCCCATGCCAGACATCAACTCAGGCTCGATGGGGCCTTTGTGTTCGATGGTGAGATACGAGATGCACTTCGTTGCGTCCATCTGATAGGGCGCGGTGAGCGCTCCGGTGGGACATGCATCGAGACAGCGGGTGCAGGTGCCGCAATGGTCTCCAATCAACTTGGCGGCTTTTTCATCTGGATCTGCTTCAATGCTGGTCAGTAGCACGGCGAGAAATCCGAAGGAGCCGAGCTTGGGATGAATGAGGCAGGTATTTTTTCCTGTCCAGCCGAGGCCTGCGGCAACGGCCAGAGGTCGCTCAGCGACGGGGCCGGTGTCGACGTAGGCGCGTGATTCGAATTCGCCGAAGCGCTCGCGGAGTTTTGCATCGAGTGCTCGAAGTCGCTTGAGAAGCACCTTGTGATAGTCGCTGGGACGGCGCTCGCCTTTTTCATCGATGCGTGAAGACCACGCATAGCGCGCAATCCATCCGCTCCGTGGATCGTGCGTTTCGATTGAGAGTGGTTGCGCAGATTTGTAATTTGCGAAGCAGACCATTGCAGACCGTGCCCACGGAAATGGGACAGCCACGCGCGCGCGAACGAGCTCGTTGTTTTCATTCGTGCGCTCAAGATAACGCATACTTCCAGCGCGGCCGGATTCGATCCATGATGTGAAACGGTTCGCATCGCGAGACTCTTCGAGATGGGGCAGTGAGACGAGGCCGGCGACGGTGAAGCCGCATTGCTGCCCAAGCTCGTAAGCTGCTTCTCTACTGAGAGATGTGGGTTCCGAATCCAACAACGCACCTGCTGAATCAAATATATGTAACTTTCCGCATATTTCTGGAACTTCGGTGCGTCATCCATGCGTAGTGATATGCAGGACGACATGAGCAAGTAGAGCAGTAAACCGGAATCCACTAGAAGAGACTGTTCGATTGTGAACGTGAAACCGGGCGATCGAACACTCAGGGCAGAAAGCCAGAATGGAAGCCGCCTCGTATCCTTTGTCGATTCAGCAGATTGGATTTGGCCATCTTTGGCTGGCAAGGTGCAAGAAGGGTTACAAGAGAAGCTGACTCCCCCGTTTCCGTCGGCTTTTCCTGAAAAATGCCGCAGATCGGCATTTCGAAGGAGGTAGTGATTTTATGACTCGTAATTATCAATCCGTTGTTGAGCCGCAGTTGGCAGTACCTGGCAATCTGCACGAGTTGGTGCGCGGACAAGAGCAGCGCCTGCTGAAGGAGCTGGAACCTGTAGTGCGCAAGAACTCCGTAACGCTGGACATGCGGCAGATCGAGCGCATCGATGCGGCGGGAATCTCTTTGCTGATTTCGCTGTATGGTGCGGCGCATGCGGCGGGGAACGAGTTTGCGATTGTGAATGCCTCGGTGCGTGTAGCCGAAATTCTGGAGATCGTGGGCTTGGACCGCATCCTGATTTCGCACGAGGGTGTGAACAACATTGTGCCCTGCCCCGCAGGCGCAAACTGCTACGAGATGCCGGCCGCGTAAAACCTGACGCGGCTGGTGTCTCACTTTCCTTTCTCTTTCCCTCCTGCTCGAAAGCGCACAGTAAAATCATCTCGGTTCTGAAATCCTTGTACGAGAGGACCGATGCGCTCTTCCCTTCTGCTCAAATCTGTTCTGCTTGCTTGCGTGTTTGCGCAAGACTGTCCGGCGCAGGACGTGACGTCAGCTCACTCATTTCTTAGATCGATCTACGCGCGCTACCACAAAGGCGGCCCCGGAGTGCATGTGACTGGCCCCAGCGCGAGCCGGTACCTGCATCCTTCGCTGATTGCGCTTCTGCGGGAAGACTCACGACTTGTGGGACCCGGCGAAGTCGGAGTGCTCGATGGAGATCCTCTTTGCGGCTGTCAGGACTGGGATGGGATCTTCGACTTGAAGATCGATCTCCACGACCTAAAGGCGAACACAGCCGAAGCGTCAGTCTCATTTGCGCTTTTCAAGGATGCGAAGCCGCAGGACAAACGATCGTTGGTGATCACGCTTGCTCCGGAGAAGAGATCCTGGCGCGTGTGGGACGTGCTGGACCGATCTGACTCGAAGGCAGAGTTCGATCTGAGGAGGGAGTTGGAGAAGGAGATCGCCTCTATCCGAGCCAAGCGACAACCTCGAAAGTAAATCGAGCTGACCATCGGGCTGATGCTCAGTCGTGGTGCCAGGTGACGGACCAATGTTCGTCGGCGCGAACGGACCTGATGATCAGATTCCCTTTTGAAAACTGGAAAGCGCGAGTAAGGTCTTTACCGATAAGTCCGCGAGTCACCGATGCCTGCACGTGATGCGTGACGGTGTGCGCGGCTTCGTCCACGTCAAAGCTGCCAAAGGACGCTTCGTATCCGTTGAGGACGTAGTCGTTGGTCAGCGTGGACTGCGAGGGCGGGTACATCAGTTGCACCGACATTTGACCGTCGCGCGTGTAGATGAGTTGGCCTTTGCAGTCGGTAGTGCGATGAAGCTTGCCGTCGGATCCGGGACTGTCGATGGAGACCAGATGCCAGGCGCCGATGAGCTGCCCGCGGGCTGCCCCACTTTTTGCAGATGCCTGAGCCGATGCAACGGCGCCGAACATACCAGTCGCGAGGATCAAAAGCTCTCCGATTGTTCTCATGCGCATAGGAATACCCTTCTTCTTAACGTCCGACGAGCTTTTCGTGGAATTTGGGATAACGCGCGCCCACCAGCTTGATGTGAGCCGAAGCATCTTCGATCGCATCGATGTCTTTGGACGTGAGCTCGACTTTGATCGAGCCAATATTCTCTTCAAGCCGCTCGAGTTTAGTCGTGCCGGGGATGGGGACGATCCAGGGCTTCTTCGCAAGCAGCCACGCAAGGGCGATCTGGCCGGGGGTTGCGTTTCTCTGTAACGCGAAATTTGTGAGCAGGTCGACAAGCGCTTGGTTGGCTTTTCGATTCTCGGCGTTAAAGCGTGGAACGGTGCTGCGGAAGTCGGTGCTATCGAACTGCGTGTCGGCAGTGATTGCACCAGTGAGGAAGCCTTTGCCGAGTGGACTGAATGGAACGAAGCCGATGCCGAGTTCTTCGAGCGTTGGCAGGATCTGCTCTTCCGGTCGTCTCCAGAAGAGTGAGTATTCGCTTTGCAGAGCTGCAACAGGCTGCACTGCGTGTGCGCGGCGAATGGTTTGCGGAGCTGCTTCAGAAAGGCCAAAGTGTTTGACTTTGCCCTGCTCTATGAGGTCCTTCACTGCTCCCGCGACATCTTCGATAGGCACTTCGAGGTCGACGCGATGCTGATAGAAGAGATCGATGGCGTCGACGCGGAGGCGCTTGAGAGAGGCTTCGGCGACCTGCTTGATGTGTTCGGGGCGGCTGTTCAGCTTGTTCCATTTGCCGTCGCCGTTCGGATTTGCATCCCAGCCAAATTTCGTAGCGATGACAACATGTCCACGGAACGGCTCGAGTGCTTCTCCGACGAGTTCTTCGTTGGCGAACGGTCCGTAGACTTCGGCGGTATCGAAGAAGGTGACTCCCCGCGCTACGGCTGCGCGAAGGAGCGAAATCATCTCCTGTTTGTCTTTTGGAGGACCATAAGACCAACTCATACCCATGCAGCCGAGGCCAATGGAGGAAACTTCGAGATTGCTGTTGCCCAGAGAGCGGCTCCGCATTTCTTAGACCTCGCGTCACTCGAAGTCTAAAGGGAAACCTGACTGCAGCGGTTTCCTGATCCTGTCAATCGATTGCCTGATTCTGTCCAGGGGTTCGCGCAGGTGGATGGTTCCACCAGGAAATTCATGCCATGGTGCCGGAACTGAGATCAGCATGACTCGCCGGGCGCCCCTACGGGGCTTGGGATCAATTCTTGATGCGCACCCAGGACTACGCTGCGCTTGTCCTGGGCTATTTCCGATGGCTCCCTCCGGGAGCGAAGAAGTCCTTGCAGCGGATCGAGTGGCGCATCTCCTTTGTTGAGTCCGACCTGCGGTGATGGCGCGCGAAGCTTCCTAATTAAAATGCGCGTAAGTCCAACAGCATGTTGAGGGTCTGTGACGAGTGGCACATCGAAGTGTATACTTGCCGCGCTATTTCTACTTGCGATAAGGAATAGCCGAAAAGGCACAGCCCTGTGCCGGGATGAGCGTTCGCACCTGGTCAAATCAGCTCTCAAAGGCTCTGAAGCCAGACTTCCGTTCTGCCCGTCAAGGGGTAAGCCCCAGCGAAATCTGGGCGTTGTTCTTTGCGGCTGTTCGCGATGAATTCAACATCGGAGGCTTTATTCCATGACGCAGGGCGTAGTGGATCAGCAGTCCGCCACGGCGGGCTCAACCTCAAC
>Ga0105248_10002819_pt1 | contig 19286 bp, 19 predicted proteins | sample KBSS34metaG_FD_81524 | JGI IMG/M metagenome (GOLD analysis project Ga0105248, IMG submission 81524) | Switchgrass rhizosphere microbial communities from Kellogg Biological Station, Michigan, USA - KBS S3-4 metaG | ecosystem: Host-associated > Plants > Roots > Rhizosphere > Soil | place...
CGGAGTGGTGAAACTGGCAGACGCGCGGGACTCAAAATCCCGTTCACCTAACGGTGAGTGTGGGTTCGATTCCCACCTCCGGCACCAACTAAGCTAGCTGCACGGCGACTGCCATGACCGATGAATTGGATGATAGCCTCGAGAAACTGCAGCACTCCATTGCAGCGATGGCCCTCAGGACGCGGATCACGGAGCTCAAGGGAATTGTCGTAACCGGAAGAGCCTTGACGCCCGAACAGTCCAAAGAGTTAGCCGACCTTGAATTGCGCCTCGCCACACTCCGCGCCGTGGACTGATCGCCAAGCCGCAGGTGGTTCAACGAAGCGACGCAACGCGCAGGCGATCAGCGTAGGAAGTCGATTCCCACCTCCGGCACCATCCAACGATCACGGCATTCATTCTTTAGGCTCACCGCGACCGGTGTCCCGAACGGGACAGCGACAGCGCAACCGCCACGGCTACGCTGGTGAGTCAGTATGAACTCACCAACCAGGGGTCTGATGTCGAAGCTCGACGTTTCCCTGCTGCCCTGTCCGATTTGTCATGCCCTCGAGGCGGTCGCGTTGCTTGCAGATTCTCCGGGCGACGCCGCGCGTTGGGATGTCTGGTGCGCGCAGTGCGGCCACGAGTGGACAATTGTGAAGGAGACTGCAACAACCGGCCGCGCGTTGAACGGATAGAGGAGATCGCGAGGGATCTCCCGAGATCATTCCACCGGAATGGACAGCGCGTGCCGGAACACATTCCGCGGATCCCACCGCACCTTGATCCGCTGGAGGCGCGGGTAATTTGCCTGGTAATACAGCGTCGGCCAGGGCACACCTGACGTGTTCAGCGTCTGGTCCGCGAGGTCGACGTCCGGGTGATTGATGAAAGCCCCGTCATACGCGTCTCCCGGGACCGGCACGCCGCCGCTCTCGGCGAACAGATCCCGGTAGAACGCACGCACCCACGTCAGATTCTTCGCCTCTTCCGCCGGCTCGAGCCAACCGGTCGTGCACGCGACGTCGAGAATCGAACTGCGCTGCGCCGCGGCGGTCGCATCGGGAGCAACGGTGTTGATCGTGCCCCCGTACGTGGCGAGGCCCAGCATCCCGCCCATGACGTCGTGATCCGCGCGGGTCAGGTACTCGTACGCGACGCCAATCTGGCGATCCGTGAACCGTTTCTTGAGCAACGCGTCCTTCACCTTGACGCTCACCCCGCCGGGCGGCGCGGCGAACAGATCCGGAAACGGGCTGAGGGCAAAGTCGAGCCAGGACATCCGCGCCAGTTCCCGGCCGTCCGGTGCGCGGATATCTTCACAAAGCGCCGCCAGATGGCCATCCACGAGGCGCTGGGCCGTGCCGCCAGCCGTGCTCACGCCACGGACGATGATCTTTCCGAACTGCTGACGATGGACTTCCAGAAGAGTCCAGAGCGAGGCGTCAGGCGAATCGGCGCCGCTGTGCCGCTCGCACCAGGTCCCGTGGTTCCTGAGGAGCCGCAGGAACGACGGCTGATCGATGTCAGTCCAGTTCCACTCCGCCTTGAAGGTCGTGATCGACTCGGGCGCGCGCGGCAGCAGAGTGCCGGGATCGTCGCCGATGGCGTCTGGTGATCGAAACCAGTATCGCGTCACGACGCCGAAATTGCCGGCGCCGCCGCCGGTGTGCGCCCACCACAGGTCGCGATGCGGATCCGCCGCCTCGCGCGTCGCGATCACGCTGGCCGCCCGGCCGCCCTTGTCGACCGTGACCACCTCGACGCCATACAGATAATCGGCTGCCAGGCCGAGTTGGCGGCAGAGAAAGCCAAACGCGCCGCCGGCGACGTGCCCGCCCATGCCGATCTGCGGGTATTCGCCGAGCGGTATCACGATTCCCCACGTCTCGGAGAGAGCCCGGAACGCCTCGCCTACTGTGGCCCCCGCCTCGATGGCGACCGCCCTCCTTTCCGCGTCGTAATAGACGCGCTTCATGGGCGAGACATCGATGATCACGCGCACGTCGGGATCGGAAACGAACCCCTCGAGGCAATGTCCGCCGCTGGTCGCGACGAGACGCCGTCCCTCCGCGACCGCCTCCTCCACCGCCGATACCACCTGCTCGGTGGAACTGACGAGTCGAACGTAGTCGGGACGCGCGCTGAACCGCTTGTTGAAGCGCTTCTCGACGACCGCGCGATACCGCGGATCTTCAGGGCCGATTCTCAAGGCCTTCCGTCCGTGAGCGCCACGGTCGGGACGGTCTTGTACGGCTTCGACCCGCCCTTCTTCCACGCGTCGTAGCGCATCCGCAGCGTCTTCACCGGATTCGCGTTCTCCGACGGCTTGACATCGTCGTCGGTCACGCGGATGTAGGCGTAGTAGTTCCCCTGATTGTGCGACGCGTTCGTCACGTCCCCTTTGTTGGCGATGACGATATAGGCAACGTGCGCGGTCTTGCCGTCGCAGGGCGCGTTCGGCCTGGGCTCCGTTTCGCAGTTGCAGCGCTTGTCTCCGCCCTTCGCGTCGGCGGCCTCCATCGCCGCCATCACGTGATCGGCGAGCGTGCCCGTGGCGCGCGTGAACGCCAGCGCCGCCTCGTACATCACCTGATCGCTGAACAAGGTGTTTCCCTGCACCTGGAAGTAGTAGTCGCCGACGTGCCCGGGGACGTAGAGGGAAGCAGTCGAATTGCCGCGCCCGTTGTGACCGGCGCTTCGGCCCTGCATATCGAGGATGCCGAACTGGCGGCGTTCGATGTCCGGATCCATGTGCAGGATCTCGATGATCTTCGCCGGGTCGGTTCCTTTCTTCAGCTCGTCGAACACCGTCATCTGGTTGCGATGCGTATTGTCGGCGGCGGCCTGGCACGCCGCGACGCCGACGCCTGGCACGATGACCGCCTGGACATCCATGAGATCGCGCGCCCCGAGGGGCTGCCGTTTGGGGAAGGCCGCTTGCGCGACGCACGTAGCAGACGCGACGATGACCTGTCCCGTCTTCTTGTCAATGGCCACGACCGACCAGGTCGCCCACGCCGTCGAGCGGGCCGCCAGGACCAGCAGCAGAGCGAACAAAACTCTTTTCATGCGGGGATTATCGCCGCATCTGAAGAAATCGTGCGACCCGAGCCTCGTGCCACTCGGAAACCGGCTCGGGTGTGCTGATCGGGACAGCCGAGGTCGACGCTCTCGCTTATCCTCACTCGCATGGCCACCTGCTCTTACTGCAAGCGTCCCGCGACTGACACGATTGTCGCGACCCCGCACCGGGTCTGCCTCGAGCACGCGATCGAGTTCTGGACCGGCTTGCTCGTCTACACCCAGGGGCGTTCTGGCCCGTGCGTGAAAGACCAGATGGAGTGCGAGTGCACGGCCTGCAGTGAGCTCGCTGAATCGCAGATGCGGGCGTTTGCCATCTGCAGCGTCGGACCGTCGCCGGGCGATCACGAAGACTTCCCGATGCGTCTCGCGTCGTAAGGTTCCCACCACAACCGCGCGCGAATCACGCGATTCGCGCACCGCGTCCGGCGGGCACTTTCAACTGGCGACTGCGTCCCCGCTCGAACGCGATTCGCCCTTCTCTGGCGTTACACTTCTCCAACCAGACTGATCGGCGCAGGCGGCTGGCTTGGAAGCGGCGGAGTGTCGGCGCCGGTGGACGGCGGTTCTGGCCGATTCGACTCCGTGATTCCGCGACGCTGCCGCACGTACTCGAGAAACCGTGAGTACGGAATGACCACTGGACTGGCGGGCACCGCGGGAAGGTCAGGATCGCTCATGGTCATCAACGAATGTAGATCTTATGTTCGATGGCCACTGTCCTCTATTGAACACGACCGGGTCCTTTCGGCCGGCGTACACGAAAAGATACCGTTATGTGGATAGCCATGCGGCTGACCGTTCTGATTACCGCGCTGTCGCTGCCGGCCGCGTTTGTGCACGGCGGCCAACCTGCGAGCCGCACTGTACGCAGCGTCGCCGTCCAGTTGCTGGCGTTCAACGACTTCCACGGCAACCTCGAGCCGCCGTCGGGCGCGGACGGCCAGATCAACGCGACCATCGCCGGCGGCGCGGAGTACCTGGCGACGCATCTGGCGAACGCGATCGCCCGGAACCCGAATTCGATCGTCGTCTCCGCCGGCGACGTCATCGGCGCGTCGCCGTTCGTCTCCTCGCTCTTTCACGACGAGCCGACGATCGAGGCGATGAACGCGATGCGGCTTGCCGTCTCGTCAGTCGGGAATCATGAATTCGACGAAGGCCCTGCCGAGCTCCTGCGCATGAAACGCGGCGGCTGCCATCCGCGCGACGGCTGCCAGGACGGCGACGGGTTCACCGGCGCCACCTTTCAGTATTTGTCGGCGAACGTCATTCGCACGGCCACACGCGAGCCACTCTTCCCGCCCACAGCCGTCCGAACCGTCGGCGGCGTGAAAATTGGCTTCATCGGCGAAACGCTGCAGGGCACGCCTCGGATCGTCTCGGCCGCCGGCACGAAAGGTCTCACATTTCTCGACGAGGCAGCGACGGCGAACGCCCAGGCGGAACGCCTGAAGCGGCAAGGGGTGCACGCGATCGTGCTGCTGATTCACCAGGGCGGCCGCCAGCGGCCCGTTGACGGGAGTCCCGATCCCAACGGATGCGTCAATTTCAGCGGCGCCATCGACCCGATCCTCGAGAAGCTGTCACCCGACATTCAGGTCGTCATCGCAGGGCACTCGCACGTGTTCTACAACTGCCGGATTGGCAATCGCCTGATCACGAGCGCCGGGTCGTACGGACGGATGTTCACGCGCGTCACTCTGGACATCGACAGGGCGACCGACCGGATCACGAGCGCAGCGGCGGTCAATGAGATCGTGACCCGCGACGTCGTCAAGAATCCGGCGCAGACGCGCGTCCTCCAGAAGTACTGGAGCCTGGCGGAAGGCTCGGCGAACAAAGTCGTCGGCGCCGTGACCGCGGATCTCAAACGCGCGGCCAATGCCGCCGGCGAGTCGGCGGTGGGCGATGTCGTCGCCGACGCAATGCTGGCGGCGACGAGCACGGCGCAAACCGGCGGCGCCACGGTGGCGTTCGTGAACTCCGGAGGGATTCGCGCGGACATCATGACCGGCGCGCGGCCCGCCACCCCGGCCGGGAACGTCACCTACCGGGACCTGTTCTCGGTGCAGCCCTTTGGCAACGTCCTGACGGTCGTGACGATGACCGGCGAGATGATCAAGCGGCTGCTCGAACAGCAGTTCGACAATCCACGCCCGGGTGCCGCCAGCATCCTTCAGATATCCAATGGCTTCACCTATCGATACCGGATGAATGCGCCTGCGGGGCAGCACGTCGATGTCGATTCGATCACGATCGACGGCCGTCACATCGCGGCGGCCGACCGGTTGCGCGTGGCCACTCTCGATTTTCTCGTCGAGGGCGGCGGCGGATACCCGGCCCTTTGCGACGGCACGGACAAGCTGGTGGGCATCGCCGACATCGACGCGCTGGTCGCCTTCTTCAGGACGCGCTCCCCGATCGCGCCGCCGGCGCAGAACCGGATCGTCCGCATCGACTGAGCAACGGTCAATCCGTGGGGGCCCTGGGCGCGTGCGGCAGCGCGCGACTTGCGGTATCGTCTGCGCATGCGCACGTCTTCCTGGCTCGTGGCCGGCCTGCTGGCATCGGTATTCGTCCAGAATCGCGCGCCCGGCGCGGCGCCGGCGTGTACGACGACGGCCGCCAGCTGCACGGAATGGATCTCGCTCGGCGCCGGTCCGGCGCGGTCGATGATTTACCGCACGCGCCCGCTCGATGCGCGCAACGAGACCGTGCGCCACGCGCTCATCATGGTGCACGGCACGAACCGGAACGCGGATCACTACTTCTCGACTGCGGTCTCGGCTGCGTTTCTTGCCGGCCGGCTGGACGATTCGGTCGTGATCTCACCGCGGATCGCGTCGGCCGCCGGCAGTTGCCACGACACGCTCGCGCCGAACGAAGTCAGCTGGAGCTGCACGGGCGACAGCTGGCGGTCCGGCGGCGCGGCGGCGAGCCACCCCGAACTCACGTCGTTCGACTTCGTCGATCAGATCCTGAAGAAGCTCGCGAACAAGAGCGTATTCCCGAACCTTGCCGCCATCGTCGTCGCGGGGCACTCCGCCGGTGGTCAGTTCGTCGCGCGCTACCAGATGTCGACCGGGTCCACGACACCCTCGGCGTGGCCGTCACGTACGTCGTCGCGAATCCATCCAGCTACGCGTGGCCCGATGCCACACGGCCGCAGTCAGTCGGCGATGGTGCGCCCGAGAGCGCGAAGGGCGCCTGGGAGACGGAGAAAGTCCACACCGGTTTTTCGTACGGCGCGTTCGACGCGTCGGCGTGCGCGAATTACAACCGCTGGCCCGCCGGACTCGAGAACCGGTCCGGCGGCTATACCGCCAAAACCAGCGACGCGCAGCTGAAGCAGCAGCTCGTCTCCCGTCCGGCCACGTTTCTCCTCGGCCAGGTCGACACGCTGCCGCTCGGCGGATTCGATTCGTCCTGCCCCGCGATGGCTCAAGGGGCGACGCGCCGCGCGAGAGGCGAAGCGTACGTCAAGTACGTGAACGAGAGTCTTGGCGCGAAACACCCCATCCAGATCGTGCCCGAGTGCGGCCACAACGATCGGTGTGTCTACACGACGGACGCCGTCCTGCCGATCATCTTCCCACCCGGGCGATAACTCATCTCTCGTGGCGCACCGCTTTAGCGGTGCGTCCGCACGGCTGAAGCCGTGCGCCATGGTTGTGAAGGCGATCAGGCGCGAGACAGCAGCGCCAGAATCTCCTGTCCGTACATTTCCCGCCGCCTCGGACCGAAGTCCGTTATGCCCGCCAGGTCGTCTGGGGTGGACGGTGGGCGGCGGGCGAGATCCCAGAGCGCCGTGCGCGGAAGAATCACATCCGACTCGACGCCCCGCAGCCGCGCCCTGTCCTTGCGCCACGTGTGCAGCCGGTCGTACCGATTCTGCACTTCGTCGGGCTCCCGCTCTGTCTGAGGTGCGCGCTGGGCTGGCGCCTCGAGCCCCTGCTGGATGGCGCGCAACAAGCCGTGCGCATACCGATGGATCTGATCCGGCGTCATGCCGGGCAGCCCGTGCAGCTGGTCGGGCGTGCGCGGCGCGCGGCGCACGAGCTCCATCAGCGTCGCCTCCCCCATCACTTTGAAGGGCGGCCGGTCGATCCGTTCGGCCTGCTGTTCGCGGTAGGCGAAGAGCGCCTGAAGTATCGCTGCCTGCGCAGGCGTCAGCTCACGCGCACCTTTGACGCGCCAGAATGCGTTCGGATCCGTACCTGCGGTCGCCGTGTCCAACCGTGGACGCGCCAGGCGTTCGAATTCTTCCTGCGCTTCCGCCCACAAGCCGGCGGCCATCAGGGCCTGCAGCTGCTTCTCGCGCAGCGCCGCGAGATAGTGCGTGTCGAGCCGCGCGTAGTCCAACTGCTCCGATGTCAGCGGCCTGCGCTTCCAGTCGGCGCGCTGATGTTTCTTGCTCATCGTCACGCCGAACTGGGTGTCGAGAATGGCGGCGAGACCGACCTGCGGCCAGCCGAGCGTGCGCGCGGCACTCATCGTGTCGAAGATGTTCGTGAAGGCGAACCGGTAGTCGCGGCCGAGGCAGATGAGGTCGTACTCGGCAGCATGGAATACCTTCTGCTGATCGGGATTGGCGAAGAAAGACGCGAGCGCACTCAAATCCTGAAGCTTGATTGGATCGACGATGTAATCGCCGGCCGGCGTCGAGAACTGGATGAGACACACGCGCTCGCGGTAGGCGTGGAGGCTGTTGGATTCCGTGTCGACGGCGACGACCGGATGCTCCGCGAGCGCGCCGACGAGCCGGACGAGGCTGTCTTCATCGGCGACAAGAACGGGCGGCGGCAGCGAAGGCGAGGACATACGTCACTATAATCGGTGCGGACGATGCATCGACCGATCATGGTGGATGAAGTGCTCAACGCGCTTCGCCCCTCGCCCGGCGACGTGGCGGTCGACTGCACGCTCGGCGGCGGCGGGCATGCTCAGGCGATCCTGGAGCGCATTCAACCCGGCGGACACCTGCTCGGACTCGACACCGATCCCCTTGAATTGCCGCGCACCGAAGCACGCTTGCGTGCCGCCGGGTTCGACGCCGGCATCTTCGTCGCGCGCCACGGCAACTTCGCGGACGTGCCGGGCGTGCTGGCGGCTGATGGTCTCGCAGCCGCGGACATGATCCTCGCGGACCTCGGCGTGTCGTCGATGCAGGCGGACACGCCGGAACGCGGCTTCAGCTACAAGGAGGCCGGTCCCCTCGACATGCGGATGGATCCGTCGCGGGGTGAACCGGCGTCCGCGCTGCTCGCGCGGCTCAGCGAAGAAGCACTCGCCTCGCTGCTCACCACGAACGCCGACGAACCGCACGCCCTGATCATCGCGGCTCTGCTGAAACAGAAGGCGTTCACGACAACCCACGGTGTCGAACGCCAGGTGCGCACGGGGCTCGCCGCGGCCGTGCCAACCTTGGAGAAGACCGACGTGAAGATGTCGGTCCGTCGTACATTTCAGGCACTGCGCATCGCGGTGAACGACGAGTTCTCCGCGCTCGATGCGCTGCTGCAATCATTGCCGGGCTGTCTCGCGCCAGGCGGCCGGGTCGTCATCCTGACTTTTCACTCGGGCGAAGACCGGCGTGTGAAAAACGCGTTCAAGGCCGGGTATCGCGCCGGCGTGTATTCGGCCGTTGCGAACGAAGTCGTTCGCTCCACGAAGGAAGAGACATTCGCAAACCGGCGCGCCTCGGCGGCCAAGCTGCGCTGGGCTGTTCGGGCGCCGCGCCATACGGGCTCGTCAAGTCTCCGATAACCGTTCTGCCGACGCTTGCCCTTTGCACAGGTTACGCGCCGGGTTCGGTCTGACCCTCGAGCCAGCGCTCGGCGTCGCCGATGTCGCGAAATACTTCCACCGCCTGCTGGACCTGGCCGGCCAGCGTCGAATACATCCGCACCATGCCGTACGCCGCCGGCATCGTCGTGACGAAGGCGACCGGGCCGCGTCTGCCGTGCGTGCGCGACAACGCCTCGACGTGCCTGACGCCGGCGCGCACGTCGGTGTGGCTCGCGACGCTCGCGACGCGGCGAGAGTCGTACAGGATGCCGTACTGCCACGTTCCCTCGGTCGCCTGACGATCGACGACGGCCAGCATGTCGTCGAGACCCACGATCCCGATCGTCGTCACGACGATGCGCCGTCGCTTGTCGTCTCGATGGTAGGTGATCGGCATCGGATGCGGCCTCACGGTATTATGCGGCTCTCGTTGACCCTCCCGAAGATCATCCGGCGGCGCTCGAAAGTCCATGGTTTCGGCGTATTCGCGCGCGAACCTATCGCCAAGAACACGCGGATCATCGACTACGCCGGCGAGCTCGTCCGCAACGACGAGAGCGAGGCGCGGGAGGAGCGCTACCTCGCCGAGGGCTGCATCTGGGTCTTCCGTCTCAGCCGGACGTGGAGCCGAGACGCCGCGGTCGGCGGCAACATCGCCCGCTTCATCAACCACTCGTGCCGGCCGAACTGCTGGTTTGAGGTCGTGGATTGGACGATCTGGATTCGCGCGTCGAGGCTGATCCGCGCCGGCGAAGAGCTCACCTACGACTATGCAACGGTCGGGGAGCGGACGATCCCGTGCCGCTGCCGGCCGGGTTGCCCGAACATGTTGTGAAGACGGTCCGGCTAAAGCCGGACACTACCGACGTGCGGCCGGACCCCGGGTCGCCCTGTTAGATCAGCGGCTTCATCGTCCAGTCGGCGTCATTGACGAGTGCCTCGTAGTCGGCCGCCGCGATCGATTTCTTCGAGTAGTTGCAGGACACGATGAAGCGCTCTTTGTCCTCGCTCCAGTCGGAGCGCGTGACCACGCAATCGATGGCATCCCCTTCGACGCGCGCCGCCAGCTGCAGAGGTTCGCCGGCCTTCGGAATCGCCGGCACCTGCGCAAGGCGGGTGAACCTGACGAGGCTGTTGTCGATGACCTTGTCGGGCGCGTTTGCCGAACGGATTGTCAGTCTGGGGATGCGTAGGTTGATTTCGACGTCAATCGGCACGCCCCCTATCTTATCGCCCCGGGCGCTCAGCTCGGTAGCTGAAGCCGGGCGGACAGGCCTCCGCGGCGCGAGCTGCTCAGCGCAATCGACCCGCCGTACAGCTCCGCCAGATCGCGGACGATGGCGAGCCCCAGACCTGAGCCTGGCGACGCTTCGTCGGCGCGGACCCCGCGCTGAAGCACCGCCTCGCGCATCGATACGTCCAGTCCAGGGCCGTCGTCGTCGACGGTGATCACGACGGAGGAGCCCTCCACGGCGGAGGCAATCGACACCTGCGACTTCGCCCACTTGCAGGCATTGTCGAGAAGGTTACCGAGCATCTCGTCGATGTCTTCGCGCTCGCCGCGGACCGCATGGGCAGCATCGACGTCCACCTGAATCACGAGGCCTCTTCCGGCGTGCAGCCGCAGCAGCGTGCGAGCAAGCCCCTCTGCCGACGCGAGCACGGAGCAATGCGCTCCAGGAGCCGCGCCGGACGCGGCCGCGCGCGCGTGGGCAAGGTGGTAGTCCATGTGCCGGCGCATCCGCTCGATCTGCTGGCGCATGACGGCGGCGAGCTCGTCCTGACCCGCCTTGTCGGCGACGTCCGCTTCGTGCGCGAGCACCGCGAGCGGAGTCTTCAGTGTGTGCGCCAGATCGCCGGCCTTCGCGATCGCGCGCCGCACCGTCTGATCGCGATGCTCGAGCAGGGCGTTGAGATCGTCGACGAGCGGCTGCACCTCGCTCGGGTACCGCCCTTCGACGCGCCGATCCTTCCCCTGATGAACGGCGGCGAGGCGCTCCCGCAGCTCGGTGAAGGGCGACAGGCCGTGCCGTACCATCGACAGGCCACCCAGAAGGCAGACCGTCGCGAAGACCACGAGCGCCGAGTTGTGCACGAACCCGACGAGATGCGGGTACTGATGAATCAGCGTCAGGCCAATGACCGTCGTGATCGCCAGCAGACCGGCGATCCAGAGGAGCGACCCGAAGATAAGGCGCCGGCGGAAGGACGCGCCCGGCGTCACGGCTCGGCCTCGACGCGGTAGCCGAGCCCGCGGACGGTTTCAATGTAGGAGCCACCGAGCTTCCGGCGGAGCCGCGCGATGAACACCTCCACCGTGTTCGAGTCCCGGTCGACGCTCTGGGCGTAGATGTGTTCCGTGAGCTCCGCCTGCGAGACCACGCGCCCGCGCTGGTGCATCAGGTACGCCAGCACACGAAACTCGTGGCCCGTCAGCTTCACTGGCACTCCGTTGACCGTCACCTTCGCCACACGCGGATCCAGGACGAGGCCGCCACATCGCAGGTCCGGAGTAACCTGTCCGCTCGCGCGCCGGATCAGCGCGCGCAGCCGCGCGAGCACCTCCTCGATCCTGAATGGCTTGGCGACGTAGTCGTCGGCGCCGCCGTCGATCCCTTGCACTTTTTCGTGCCAGCTGCCGCGAGCGGTCAGCACGAGCACCGGCACCGCGATTCCCGCATCGCGCCATCGCCGCAGCACCGTCAGGCCGTCGACACTCGGCAGCCCGAGGTCGAGGATGACGGCGTCGTACTGCTCAGTCTGGCCGAGGAAGTCGGCGCGTTCTCCGTCGACGGCGCAATCGACGGCATAGCCGGCGTCGCCAAGCGCGCTTGCCAGCTGATGCGACAGCAGCGTCTCGTCCTCGACAACCAGCACGCGCACGAATCGTTTATAGCCCAAACGAAGCTGAATGGAAGCTGAACGTCCTGTTCACCGCCCGTTCAACCGTACGCGGATAACGTGCGGATCGGAGGAGAACACGCATGAGCAGAACGATGACGACGATGATCGCGGTGCTGGCGCTGGCGGCGGGCCTGTCGGCACAGCACGGGAAAACCGAAGCGCCCAGTCTGACGGGAACCTGGAACATGGGATTGGAAGGCGGCCATGTCATCCCGGTCGCGCTGGTGCTCAAGCAGGACGGCGAGACGCTCACCGGCACCATTTCGATGCCGACGCAGCGCGCCGGAAACACCGTCGACGTGGCGCTCAAGGGTGGCATCGCGAGCGGCGCCTTCACGTTGACCGGGACGGTCGAAGGCGCAAAGGATCCGACGACGATCGAGATCAAAGGCAAGCTGAACGACGAAGGAATGCTCGAGGGACGAGTCGTGATGACTGGTGCCCAGGGTCCTCACGGCGACATGCCGTACACGGCCGAGCGGCTGAAAGAACGGAAATGAAAGCGCTGTCGCGCCGCAGCGTCCTGCAGGGAATGGGCGCCACCGTGGCGCTCCCGTTCCTCGATGCGATGGCTCCCGCGCGCCCGACATCCGCGGCGGCGACGGCGGCCGCGAAGAAGACACGCCTCGTCTGCGTCGAAATGGTTCACGGATCCGCCGGCAGTTCGGCGATCGGTGTGAAGAAGAACCTGTGGGCGCCGGCGGCGATCGGCCGCGACTTCGACCTCGCACCCACGAGCCTGCGATCGCTCGAGCCGTTCCGCGATCTCCTGACCATCGTCAGCAACACTGACGTCGATCCGGCGAATCCGTTCACGGCGAAAGAGATCGGCGGCGACCATGTCCGCTCGAGCGCGGTTTTTCTGACGCAGGCGCATCCGAAGCAGACCCAGGGCGGCGACGTCCAGGCCGGCGTGTCACTCGACCAGCTCTACGCGCAGCGGTTCGGCCAGGACACGCCGATTCCATCGATGCAGCTGTGCATCGAGAACGTGGACCAGGCCGGCGGCTGCGGATACGGGTACTCCTGCGTTTACACCGACGCGATCAGCTGGGCCGCCGCCGATCGGCCGCTGCCGATGATCCGCGATCCGCGCCTGGTCTTCGACAAGCTGTTCAGCGTCTTGAAGGTCGGGACTACGCAGGCCGAGCGCGCGGAGCGCCTTGACGAGGATCGCAGCATTCTCGACTGGGTACTCGCGTCGGTCGCGCGCCTTCAGAAAAGGCTTGGCCCGGCCGACAAGGCGCGTCTGTCCGACTACCTCGAACACGTGCGAGAGATCGAACGACGCATCCAGATCGTCGAGGCGCGCAACCGCAGCGGCGACCTCCGGGAGCTGCCGGCCGCGCCGGTCGGCGTTCCCGATTCGTTCAGCGAGCACGTCAAGCTGATGTGCGATCTGCAGGTGCTGGCGTTCGCGTCAGACGTCACCCGCGTGTTCGCGTTCAAGCTGGGACGCGACGCGTCGAACCGCAGCTACCCGGAGAGCGGATTCAAAGGCACCTTCCACGATACGTCGCACCACAGTGGACGCGAGGACAAGATTCTGAACTTCGCGACGTTGAATACCTTTCATGTGGGCCTGATGCCGTACTTTCTCGACCAACTGAAGAACACCCCGGACGGCGACGGCACGCTGCTCGACAGCACCCTGCTGATCTACGGATCGCCGATGGGCGACTCGAACCTGCACAACCACAAACGGGTGCCGTTTTTCATGGCCGGCCGCGCGAACGGCGCGCTGAAAGGCGGGGTTCATCTCAAGGCGCCCAACGGCACGCCGCTGGCCAACGTGATGCTCGGCGTCCTGCAATCACTCGGATTTCACGACATGGAGCGGTTCGGCGACAGCGAGGGCGCATTGGACCTGAACGCCGGATGAGCGGCGGGCCGAATACAATGTTGGCCAATGGCCAGCATGCTCGAAGCGATTGAGATCAAGCGAAAGACCTATTTCGAATACGAAGGCGCGCCGTATCACTGCCTGGACGTCGAAGTCTCCAAGCCGACGGCTCGCGGTGGACAGACCCTGGTGCGGATCAAGATGCGCAACATGCTCACGCAGGCGGTCTTCGACCGGACGTTCAAGGCCGGCGACAAGTTCAATGAGCCGGACCTGGCGTTCATCTGGGCGACGTACCTGTACGCCGATTCGTCCGGCTACAACTTCATGGACCAGCGGACGTTCGACACGATCACGCTGTCTCCTGACGTCGTCGGCGACGACAAGTTCCTGCTCGTGGACAACCTGCTGATCCAGATCCACACCTACAACGACAAGCCGCTCGGCCTGGTGTTTCCGCCGCACGTCGAGATCACCGTGACCTCGACCGAGGCTGGCGCGCGCGGCGACACGGCGAGCGGCAGCGTCACCAAGATCGCGAAGCTCGAAACCGGCATGGAAATTCGCGTCCCGCTGTTCATCAAAGAGGGCGAGAAGATCAAGGTCCACAGCGAGTCGCGCGAGTTTTCCGGAAGGGCCTAGCGCATGATGAGCGACGTTCGGCAGGCGTGGCGGATGATCGGCCGGATGCCGGGGCTGGCGGCCGTCGTCGTCATCTCGCTGGGCGTCGGGATCGGCGTGAACACGGCGGTGTTCTCGTGGATCCAGGCGATGGTCCTCCAGCCCATACCCGGAGTCACCGACAACGCCGGCGTTCAGCTGGTCGAGCCGCACGCCGAGGCTGGATCGTTTCCCGGCGCCTCGTGGCAGGAATACCGCGATCTCCACGATCGGCTGAGGACGCTGCCCGACCTCTTTGCCTATCGGATGGTGCCGTTCAATGTCGGCGAGGCGGGGCGGTCCGAGCGGACGTCGGGCGTGCTCGTGTCGGCCAACTATTTCTCCGCGCTCGGACTGAAGCCCGCGCTGGGCCGTTTCCTGCGGCCCGACGAGGCGGAACGCGCCGGCGGCGCTCCGGTCGTCATCATCTCGAACGCCTACTGGCACACGCGCTTCAACGGCGCGGCCAGCGCGCTCGGCCAGAGGCTGCGCGTCAACGATCGCCAGCTCACGATTGTCGGCGTCACGCCCGAGCGCTTTCAGGGCACGGTGACCATGCTCACCTTCGACCTATGGGTGCCCGCCACCATGGCGCCCGAGCTGTTCGCGGGGTCGCGGGAGCTCCAGGATCGCGGCCAGCGCGGCTACTCCATGGCCGGAAGGCTCGCCGCCGGCGCGACCCGCACCGCCGCCCAGAGCGAGCTCGACGTCGCGATGGCGCAGCTCGCGCACGACTATCCGGAGTCGAACAAGGCGATCGCCGGCGTCGTGCTGGCGTTCTGGCAGGCGCCGCGCGGACCGCAGCAGTTCTTCGTGAGTGCTCTGGCTGTCCTGCAGGCGGTGCTGTTGCTGCTGCTGCTCGCCGTCTGCGGCAACACCGCCAACCTGATGCTGGCGCGCGCGAGCGCGCGCTACCGGGAAGTCGGCGTTCGCCTGACGCTTGGCGCGGGCCCCTGGCGCGTGGCCAGCCTGCTGCTGACCGAAAACCTGCTGCTGGCGATCCTCGGCGCTGTGCTCGGCGCCGTGATCGCCGTCTGGGCGACGGACGCCATGCGCGCCGTGCCGATGATCGCGTCGGTGCCGGTCAAGATCGTGACCAGGGTGGACGGCCTGGGCTTCGCGTTCGCGCTCGGCCTCGGCCTGATGTCCGGCCTGATCTTCGGCGTCGCGCCGGCGGCGCAGCTCGCCCGGGTCGATCCGCAGATCGCGCTGCGCTCGGGCGCGCGGACGGCGGGCCGCAATCCGATGCGCAACTGGCTGATGGCGATCGAAGTCGCGCTCGCGCTGGTGGTCCTCATGGCGGCGGCGCTGTTCGTCCGCAGCTTCAGCGACACGTTGAGCACCGATCCCGGCTTCCGCCGCGAAGGCGTGCTGCTGGCAGAGTACGATCTCTACGGCCGGAACTTCAGCGACGCGGCCGCCAGCGACTTCGCCGCGCGCGTGCTGGCACGGCTGCGGGCGCTGCCCGGCGTCGAATCAGCGGCGATCGCGAGCCAGGTGCCGCTCGACATCCACGGCCTGCCGCTGCGTGGCTTCACGCTCGAGGGGCGCGCGCGCAGCGACGCCGCGCCCGATCGCGCGCTCAGCAACCTCGTCACGCCGGATTACTTCCTGACGATGGGCGTGCCGGTGATACGAGGCCAGGACTTCGCGCCGCTCGAGGACAAGGCGACGCCGCCGCAGGCGATCGTCAACGAGGAATTCGTGCGGCGGTTCCTCCCCGGCGGCGAGCCGCTGGGGCGCCAGCTGCAGAGTCGCGGCCGGCAATACGTTATCGCCGCGGTGGTGCGGAACTCGTTGAGCGAGTCGTTCGGCGAGAAGCCGACCCCGGTGATGTACTTCTCGTACCGCGATCGGCCGTCAATTGCCGGCCAGATCCACCTCCGCACGCGCTCCGGCAGCGAGACGCTGCTCGCCCCCGGGGTCGAACGCGTCGTCCGCGCGGTCGATCCGGCGGTCGCGATCTACGACGTGCGGACGCTGACCGAGCACGTCGACAAGAACCTGTTCCTCCGGAGAATTCCAGCCCGCATGTTCGTCGTGCTCGGGCCGTTGATGCTCGTGCTCGCAGCAATCGGCATCTACGCGGTCGTGTCGTACTCCGTGTCGCGGCGCACGACCGAGATCGGCGTCCGCCTGGCGCTCGGCGCAACCGCCCAGCGCGTCGTCTCGCAGATCGTCCGCGAGACCCTCCGCGTCGTCGGCGCCGGCGCGCTCGTGGGTTGGCTGGTGGTGTTCATGGTGGCGCTGCACCTGCTGGGCGGCGTGATCAGCCTGCCGGTATTCGCCGGAGTGCCCGCCGTCCTGCTGCTCGTCGCCGCGTTTGCCAGCTGGCTCCCGGCGCGCCGCGCGACGTCGGTCGACGTGATGGTAGCGCTGCGGCAGGACTGAGAAGGCCGCGAAGGCTCGCGCACCTGTCCGATCAAGAAAACCACCGAGACACAGAGGACACGGAGCTGAACGCGTCGCCCGCCGCGTTGCGGCGGCTGCGCTCGCGATGAGCGACGGAAACACAAGGCTGAGACCTTCGACGTGCCTTGCGTTTCCGCCGCTCATCGTGAGCGCTGTGTCGGCCGGCTTCGCCGGCCGATGCGACGCGTTGGTGTCGGTGCGTGCGCTCTGGATCCCGGTGACCCATGACCCTCTGATTGGGAGTCTCTGTGTCTCCATGTCTCTGTGGCGAAACTCGTGGATGCGATCGCAGTGTGACAACGGAATCCGGTGAGCGCCGGGTGGGCCGCTTGCGAATGATCGGCACGATTGCGGTAGACTCCCGCGAATGGCGACCATCAACCGCCGCATATCCGCCTCGATTGAAGGTGACTTCGTCGTCTTTATCATCGGCGCACGTTTCAACCGCTGGTGGAAGCTGCCCCAGTATCTGTGGTTCTTCTCCACCATGCCGAAGATGCTCGCGGAGGTCGCGGCGAAACCGGAGAGCGGCTTTCTGGGTTGGGAGCCCTTGAGTCTCACGACCAACATCCAGTACTGGCGATCGCTCGAACATCTGACCGCGTATTCGCGCGATCGCGACCTGACGCACTACCCATACTGGGTAAAGTTCAACAAGGAAATCGGCTCGAACGGCGACATCGGCATCTGGCACGAGACCTTTCTCGTGCGCGCCGGCGAGTACGAATGCATCTACAACAACATGCCCTTGCGGGGTCTCGCGAAAGCGTCCACATTCGGAGATGCCGTCGGACGCGCGAGCACCGCCATGGGACGACTGGGCCGCACGGATGGCAGCGATAGCCCGGTCACCGGCGACACAGGCCGCGACCCCGGACATGGCTGAGTGTCCAGGCCTTTCGGAACAGCGTGATCCAATGGAGCTGGAGACGAGCGGTGAGCGGACGGCGACCGTGCATTCACTTGTCGTCACTCTCGTGCTGGTGTTGCTGCCGTGGACGACGCCGGCGCGGGCGTGGAGTGCCGGTCCGACGATCGCCGCGACCATTGACGCCGATGAGCGGCAGACAACGCCGGTGCCGCATCGCTATATTCACGGCGTCATTCCCGATGACGCGAAATTTCAGCTCGCGCTGCCCGAGCACTGGAACGGCAAGCTCGCGATCTTCTCGCGCGGATTTTCCGGCACCGAGCTCACCACCGGGTCGTTCAAGACGACGGCGCTGGAGAAGGGGTACGCGTTCGCCGCGAGTGACGAGGGATGGAACCGGGTGACGATTGCCACCAGGCCACAGGACACCTATTACGAATCGCGACGGCGGATCTGGGAGCTCACACTGTATGCAAAGCAGGCGCTGAAGACGCATTACGGCAAGGGGCCTGCGCGGACGCTCATGATGGGCGGCTCGAACGGCGGGCATCACACCAAGTGGATGGTGGAGAGTTACCCCGACCTGTATGACGGCGGGGTCGCCGGGTATGGCTTCAATTCCCAGGTCAGCCAATGGGGTTCGATCGCGACGGTCCTGCGCAATTACGATGTCATCGCCGCGCGCATCGACGACATCATCGCGAAACGGGCCTCCGATCAGGACTGGGACCCGTTCGGATCTCCACTCACCCCGCCGCTGACCGCGGCGCAACTTCAGGCGCTGCGCGGCATCTACGACATTCCGGCGACGCTGCAGAATGGGTTCGCGTTCAACGTCGGCCGTTGGGCAGGCTCAGAGGCGCAGTGGAAGAGTCAGTACGGTGCCCTGCTCGGCTATTTGCACGACTCGATGCCGCGCTTCGACGGGACGTTCAATCCCGGCGGCGGGCCATTGACCGACGACAAGTTGAAGCTCTGGGATCCGACGAAGAGCCCGAAAAAGGTCCAGACGGAGCTTCGCCAACTCGATCTCACCGGCAACCTGAAGCGACCGGTGATCATCATGCACGGTGCGGCCGATCCAATCGTGTCGCCTGGTGAGGCCGAAGGCTATCGGGCACTGGTGGCGAAGCGTCTGGGCGCGAAGAATGCCGGGCAGGTGCTCGCGGTGTACTACATCCCCGGCATGGGTCATGGCGGGCGCGAATACGACAATCTGATCGGCGCTCAGATCGATGCGCTGGAGCATTGGATCGACTATCGCCAGAGCCGCGGGACGAAGGGCGCGCCCGCGCCAGAATCGCTCGGCGGATATCAGCGCGTTCGCGCACCTGTCCGATCAAGAAAACCACTGAGACACTGAAAACACCGAGCTGAACGCGTCGCCCGCCGCGTTTGCGGCGGCGCGCGCGTTGAAGAACCGCGGAAATACAAGCCTCTGACGGCGCCGGCTGGCTTGCGTTTGTGCGGTTCTTCAACGCGCGCTCGATCGGCCGGCTACGCCGGCCGATGCGACGCGTTGGTGTCGGTACGTGCGCTCCAAATCTCGGTGACCCTGTGGCTCGGTGGTTGAGGATCTCCGTGTCTCCGTGTCTCTGTGGCAAGATCCGTGGACGCGATCGCAGCGTGACGGCATGAAACACCCTTCCTGGGTCGGAGTCGATTTCGGCACGACGAACAGCGCGGTCGCCTTTGTCGATCCGTCCGGCGTTCCCCGCCTGGTGCAGTTTCCGACCGGCC
>Ga0105248_10002820_pt1 | contig 19284 bp, 17 predicted proteins | sample KBSS34metaG_FD_81524 | JGI IMG/M metagenome (GOLD analysis project Ga0105248, IMG submission 81524) | Switchgrass rhizosphere microbial communities from Kellogg Biological Station, Michigan, USA - KBS S3-4 metaG | ecosystem: Host-associated > Plants > Roots > Rhizosphere > Soil | place...
CGGCGGTCGTCGCAGCATTGAAGAAAAGGCCGAGTTAAAGCAACTTCGTCCACGCATGCCTGTTTTGATACTCAGCATGCACGCGGAGGATCAGTATGCGGTGCGTGCCTTCAGGGCCGGCGCTTCCGGATATATCAACAAGGCCAGTTCCGGCGAAGAGTTACGTCGCGCGATCCTGAAGATCATAAAGGGCGGTCAATACGTTGGGCCAACACTGGCCGAAAAGATGGTTCTGCAGCTTTCGCAGCCAGGCAAAGTTCCTCATGAAAGTCTCTCGAATCGTGAATTCGAAGTTTTGTGTTCGATCGCTTCGGGCAAGACCGTCACAGAAATCGCATTGACCTTATCACTCAGCAACAAGACGATCAGCACTTATCGCCGTCGCATCCTCGACAAGATGGACATGAGGACCAACGCTGAATTGACGCATTACGCCATTCGCAACGGACTCGTCTGACTTTATAGGTCCTATCAGACATCTTGCTCTTCTGTAGGGCAAACACCTACAAATCATTCAGCACTCGTCCGATAGTCCACCAACTCATCCTCCACTATATTGATCCATTCGGGTGTTGGTCGGAGTCAGGACCGATCAACAATAGCGCATGAGGGGACAAGGCCCTGCTGGGGGGGCCACATGCGCTGAGGGCGTGGCGGTCCATTGACGAAGCGTGGACGCCGCGCTCTCTTCTTGTTCACAATGTTATGGATACTTCACATCTAAACACCGGGCCCGCCGGCCAATCAGATCTCAGCCAGAGCGAAGAACGGTATCGCGACTATTTCGAGAACGCGAAAGACGCAATCTACGTCCACGATCTCAACGGCCATTACATAATGGTTAACAAAGCGGGCGAGGAACTAATCGGTTATGCGCGTGACGAAATACTAAAGATGAGAATTTCCGACGTCGTTCCAAGCGCCTATCTCGATCAGATTCACGCAAAATTAACAAAGAAGCTCGCCGACAATTCCCTGACAATCTATGAAGTTGAAGCTATCAGGAAGGATGGCACCCGCGTTCCGATCGAAGTGAGCAGTCGCTTGATCTACGAGAACGGTGTGCCGGTGGCGGTGCAAGGCAGCGCTCGAGACATCACTGAACGCAAGCGTGCCGAAGAAGCGCTGCGCGCCAGTCAACTTCAACTTCAGCAGTCGCAGAAACTCGAAGCAATCGGACAACTTGCCGGTGGTGTCGCACACGACTTCAACAACATGCTGACCGCCATTATCGGCTACACCGACTTGTCGCTCAGACGAGTTGGACTGGAAAACTCTATTCGACGAAATCTCGAGGAGACCAAGAAAGCGGCCGAACGCGCGGCCTCGTTAGTTCGCCAACTGCTGGCCTTTAGTCGCAAGCAAATCCTGGAGCCGAAGATCCTCGATCTGAATGATGTCGTAAAAGACATGCATAAGATGTTGACGCGTCTTATTGGTGAAAACATCCAACTCGCGATACGGCTTGAAACAAACCTCGGAAGCATCAAAGCGGATCCGTCTCAGGTCGAACAAATAATCGTGAATCTCGTCGTCAACGCGCGTGATGCGATGCCTCGCGGTGGCAAAGTCACGATCGAAACAGCAAACGTCACTCTTAGTGATGAGGCTGCGTTGAAACACGTTGCTGTAAACCCAGGGGAGCATGTGATGCTGGCCGTTAGCGATACCGGCAGCGGCATGGACCAGGAGACTCAGGCAAGGATCTTCGAACCCTTCTTCACAACCAAAGACCTCGGCAAAGGGACCGGTCTGGGATTGTCGACTGTCTACGGTATTGTGAAGCAGAGCGGCGGGAACATCTGGGTTTATAGCGAGCCTGGAATGGGAACGGTGTTCAAAGTCTACTTGCCGCGCATTGACGATACTACCGCGAGCGCAATCGACAAGCTTGCACAGGACATTAATGTGCCAAGAGGATCAGAGACTATTCTGCTGGTCGAAGACGAAGACGTTGTGCGTGGACTGACGAGAAAGATCCTGATGCAGGCTGGTTACAACGTACTGGATGCGAAAAGTGGCGAAGAGGCGATTCGTTTGTGCCGTGCGCATGCCGGGCCAATTGATCTGCTGCTCACGGATGTAGTGATGCCTGAGATCAGCGGGAAAGAAGTCGCAGATCGTTTGTTGGAGCTACGGCCAACGCTTCGCACTCTATTCATGTCGGGTTACACAGACGAGGCAATCGTTCAGCACGGCGTGCTGGACGCCAACGTCAAATTCATTCAAAAGCCTTTCACCTGGGTCGCCCTCACGAGGAAAGTCAGAGAAGTGTTGAACCGCGACACGGGCTAAAGTATACTCAGGCCGCGAAACTTGGCGATGGAGTTCGCCATTAACCATCCCGAACGGGATTGATGACTCCTAATCAGAGTGTCGGATGCTCGGCCCTGTGATTAGGAGTTTTTCTTTAACCTGAATTATGCAGAAAACAATCTTGATTGCCCTGGCGGGTTTGGCTGGGACTTTGTTGCGATACTGGGTTTCGAGTTCCGTAGGGCGGCAGCATGGGGAAACATCTGCGTGGGGAACTATAGCCGTCAACCTGATCGGCTGCCTTCTAACCGGCGCTGTGTTCTACGCGACTGAGGAACGATTCCTGATCAATCCCACGTTGCGGACCGTAATCTTGATTGGCCTGCTCGGAGGCTTCACCACTTTTTCCGCCTACGGCTTACAGACGTTCATGCTGTTGCGCGATGGCCAATACGGCCTGGCAACTCTGAACATGATCACTTCGAATGTCCTCGGATTGTTCATGGTGTGGGTTGGATACGCTTTAGGCAAAGTGTTCTAGCACCAAAGGCGCGGAATATAATAGCCAAGCGCGTCGCCCGATTGCGCACGTGCGAACGTGTTCCAGCGCCAAAGGCGCGGAAATATAATAGCCAGGGGCAAGCGCTGAGCGGAGCGAGGCGCGTCGCCCCTGGTCAAGGCCCACAACACAGTTCCAGGCCTGAAAGGCCGAAATAGTTATTACGCCCTTTCAGGGCTGGGCGCCTTTTAATTTATATTACCAGGGGCGACGTGCTCCGCTTCGCTTCGCACTTGCCCCTGGCTTTCATATTCCGCGCCTTCGGCGCTGTGATTTATATGTCAACGATAAAAGTAGCTCCTGTCAAACCGACAATCACGACCGATCTGCTTGATAGAATTGATATTCGCGTCGGCACAATCAAGCTTGTCGAAGATGTCAAAGGCTCGGACAAACTCGTAAAGTTGACTGTTGATTTCGGCGATCACACGCGGACCATCTTGGTTGGGATGAAGCAGGAGCGCGAGGATCCAAAACAGATTGAAGGCATGCAGACGTTATTTGTAATCAACCTCGAGCCGAGAAAGATCATGGGTGAAGTTTCAGAAGGTATGCTGCTCGATATCGGATACGCTGATGGAATCAAACCCATGCTCGCCCTGCCAGAAGGCGAGGCGCCGAACGGAGCGAGAGCCGGATAACTATTTCTCACCGCCCATGTATTTTTCCTCCACCCGTCCGCACTGTACCTGTGACTCATCCTCTTCGCTGCCGGACTCAGGTGATCAGGATGGTCTAACTAGACTTGAGGCGCTGAATCATCGTCTTAGGGCGCGGGCTTTAGACACCCGCGCTCTCTTTTTCTCTAAAACCTTTGCGGCGCGCCACTCACGACGCGCACGGTGTCGCGCGCGATCAGTAATTCTTCATTTGTCGGTATCACGTAAACTGAGAGGCGCGAATTCTCGGCGCCGATCTGTCCGTTCGTATTCGCACCGTTGCTGGAATTCAGTTCCGCGTCGAGTTTCACTCCCAACCAGCTCAGCTCGCCGCAAATGTTCGCGCGGATCTCCGCGGAGTTTTCGCCTATGCCGCCAGTGAAAACAATTGCTTCGGCGCCGTTCATCGCCGCGAGGTAGCTGCCGATGTATTTGCGTGCGCGATAACAGAAAATCTCAATCGCCAGACGCGCACGCCGGTCGTCGTGTTCGTGTGCTTCGGCGATCAACTCGCGCATGTCGTCGGTCAGTCCTGAAATGCCGAGCAGGCCTGATTGTTTGTTGAGCAGGCTTTCGACTTCACGAGAAGTCAGGCCTTCTTTAGAGGCGATTAGATCGACGATCGATGCATCCAGATCACCCGAGCGCGTGCCCATCACGAGGCCTTCGAGCGGCGTGAATCCCATCGAGGTATCGATGCTGTTGCCGTTATTGATCGCCGCGATCGAGCAACCGTTGCCGAGGTGCAAGGTAATTATGTTCGTCTCATCGCGCGCGATGTTTTTCAGTTTGCGATAGCGGTAAGCAACATAGCGATGCGAGGTACCGTGAAATCCGTAACGGCGTATGCGATGACGTCGATACAGTTGATACGGTAACGCGTAGAGGAACGCATGTTCCGGGAGTGTCTGATGAAACGCAGTATCAAAGACAGCGACTTGCGGCAGCGCGCCGCCTAAAGCTGTGCGCGCCGCGACGATGCCCTGGATGTTTGCCGGGTTGTGCAATGGCGCAAGCTCGATGCAGTCTTCAATACCTCGCAACACCTCATCAGTTATCAGGGCCGATTTCGTGAACTGTTCGCCGCCATGGACCACGCGATGACCGACGGCATGAATGTCGGCAATAGTGCTGACTTCGGATAATCCCGATTCTTCGCCGATGGCCCAACGGAGAATCATTTCGACCGCCGCACGCGTATCCCTGACCGGTTCGGCGAAGCGCTTCGCCGGCTTGCCTTCGGATGTGAAGGTGATGATGCCTGCGCCGCCGACGCGTTCGATGAGTCCATGGGCCAGGCGCTTGTCGGCGTCGTGCTCGATCCGATCGAGATCGGTCGCGATCAGTTGAAACTTTACCGATGAGCTGCCGCAGTTGAGAACCAGTACGTTCATTAGTTAAGCCGGGATATTGTATCAGTAGTCCAGCCGCAATACTGGTGACAGCGGGGGCAAGCCCCTCTTCCTGACTTGTTCTTTCTTACAATCCACAACAGATGAAGCCAGTCAGGCGAGTTAGCTAGAACAAGTCAGGAAGAGGGGCTTGCCCCCGCTCCAGAGTGTCGCTTTCATTCAACGCCTTCGGCGTATCCGCTGACCCTGCGAGCGCGCGGGCAATTTGGTAGACTGAGATTTGCGAACTCATTCTTTAAACATCATCTCAATCACTCGAAATCTTCCAGGAGGGAACATGACCGAGACCGAGGAACGGGTCGAGGATCGGCTTGCCGATTTCACTCGCGACAAGAGAATGCTGCTCTTAGCTTTGATGGCAATGGTAATTGGCGCAATTAGCGCCGTGGTCGCAAAAGCACTCGTTTGGCTCATTGCCGTACTTACCAATCTTACTTTTTATCAACGCTTTTCTTCCGACTTCATTTCACCGGCAAATCATCACCTTGGACCATTCGTGATTTTCGCGCCCGTTGTAGGCGGTCTGATTATCGGGCTCATGGCGCGTTACGGCTCAGAAAAGATCCGCGGCCACGGCATCCCCGAGGCACTCGAAGCAATTCTCTTCGGACGCAGCCGCATGAGCGTGAAAGTCGCTATTTTGAAACCACTCTCTTCCGCCATCTCGATCGGATCGGGTGGACCATTCGGCGCCGAAGGCCCAATCATCATGACGGGCGGCGCGATTGGATCAATCTTTGCACAACTGTTTCATCTCTCCGCCGCTGAACGAAAGACGTTGCTCGTCGCCGGAGCTGCCGCCGGTATGTCCGCGATTTTTAACGCTCCGGTTGCCGCAGTGTTGCTTGCAGTGGAGTTGCTACTCTTTGAGTGGCGGCCACGTTCATTTATTCCGGTCGCGATTGCATCCGCGGTCGCTGCGGTAGTGCGTGTGCCATTACTAGGCTCGGGCGCCATCTTTCCGGTAACAACTCATGCACCACTCGGCAGCGAAGGACTGATGATTGCCCTGCTCGTTGGCATCGCAGCCGGAGTGGCATCGGGCGCACTGACAGCTCTCGTCTATTTTTGTGAAGACGTCTTCAGCAAACTTCCGATTCATTGGATGTGGTGGCCCGCCATCGGCGGCTTGTTCGTTGGTGTCGGCGGTTGGCTGGATCCGCGTGTGCTCGGCGTCGGCTACGACACCATTCATGCCTTGTTGCGAGGCGAACTGGTGGGCGCGATGGTAATCGGATTGTTGATTGGGAAAGCAGTGGTATGGTCCATCTCGCTCGGATCGGGAACCTCGGGCGGTGTGCTGGCGCCACTCCTGATCATTGGCGGCGCGCTGGGCGCGATTGAAGGAAGATTCATATCGCTGGGCGATCCAGGTCTCTGGGCAATGATCAGTATGGCCGCAATGATGGGCGGAACGATGCGCTCACCGTTGACTGCAATGATCTTCACGCTCGAACTAACTCATGACCTGAACCTGCTGCCTGCTCTTCTCGTCTCATGTATTGCCGCACACGCTTTGACTGTGTTGTGGCTGCGGCGGTCTATCCTGACTGAGAAAGTTGCGCGGCGCGGCTTTCACGTTACTCGTGAATACAGTGTCGATCCGTTAGCGGTGTTGCGAGTTGGCGAGGTTATGGATCGTAATCCGCCAACCGTGCCGGCGCAGATGAAGGTCAGTGAACTTTCCGATCTGATCGCGAACGGAGATCCGGCGTTATCACATCGTCAGGGAACGCTCATCGTCGATGAGAATGGCACGCTCGCCGGCATCATTACTCGCGGCGATCTCGTTCGGGCGCTCGAGAAATCACCTGTTGGTAGTACCGTGGCGGAAGCGGGTACGCAGGATTTGATCGTTGCGTTTCCGGATGAAATTCTTCACGACGCCGTCACCAGGATGGTACGCCACGACATCGGCCGCTTGCCGATCGTGCGTCGCGATAATCCACGAATGATCGTTGGGTACCTCGGTCGCGCCGGTGTGATGACTGCAAGACTGCGGCGTCACGAAGAAGAGCACCATCGCGAAGCGGGCTGGCTCCAGGCACTCACGCAGTAACGATCAGTTTTAGACACAAAAGGCACAAACGCGCCTCATGTGCCTTTTTGTGTCAACATTCATCGCCGCCTGTTTCGTGTGACACGGCTCGTGCGCGTGTACGGCACCTGGCGTGAGGGGTCGACTGTTATTTCACAAGTTATACTCGCCAGCGCCGGATACTTCTTCATCAACAGCGACGTTAACTGCTTGTTTACGATCTCCCAGTAGTCTGTTTTATTCGGGTAGTTGCTGAGCAACGTCTCTACATCTTTTGCCAGCCAGCGGAAGTCGGGATAATCAGAGTTCGCGATGTTAACGACGTAGCGATACGAGATTGAAATGTTCAGGGTGTTGGTTTCACCCTGATGGTCGATTTTGAAGTCTTTAATCAGAAAAGAAAACTCTTCGCTTCGCAGACCGCCGTTCTGCTGCTTTTGCTGCACAACCTGATTCACTTTTTTCGGGGCTAACGGCTGCGAATGGACCACCGTCAAGCTCGCAGCAAACAGCAGACAGACTCCGGCCAGGTTGCGCATTAGTTTATTCATGATCAATTGTCCTTTATCAAAGAGCTATGGTTACGCGGCAGATCTGGATGCTAGCCGAAGATGCTCCGCAATCACCTGCTTCGACTGGGCGCCCACAAGACGATCGATCAGTTTGCCGTCTTTGAAGATTAGCATGGTGGGTATGCTCGAAATTTGAAAACGCGAAGCGGTTAGTTGATTGTCGTCGACGTTTAGTTTGGCGATGCGATAGTTTCCCTGCGATTCGGCAGCGAGTTGGTCCATAAGCGGGCCGACAATCCTGCATGGACCACACCACGGCGCCCAACAATCAACCAGCACCGGTTTGCCTCTCGCCGACAATACTTCGCGTTCAAAAGTTTGATCCGTGATTATTAAAGGCTTTGAATCCTGCTCGCCAGTTACCTCGAGCGTCGCTCCGCACCGGCCGCACTTCGCCTCGCTACTGGCCAGTCGTGTTTCGTCTACACGGTTCTTCGCTTCACATTTGCTGCAAACAATGACTTGCATAAGGCACCTCCTGCTTCTCCAATTTGACTCGCCTTTAGTCGCAAAAGTTTTGCGAAGAAGTCATCGTCTAACAACTTCAACCGAGCAATGCGCGCGGGCTGAAACGGCGGATGAAACGCTGCCGAGTAACAAGCGGTCAATTCCGCGGGTTCCCTTCGCACCCACGAAGATGCAGTCGGCGCCCCACGTATTTGCTTCGTCGAGTATTTCGTCCGCCGGATTTCCACGTCTGACTAAAACCTCTGCGTGCAATCCCACACGGCGAAGTTTTTCTGCTGATGGCTCGAAGATCTCGCGCACCTGATCCCAGTTTTTTTCATCATCGACTTCAATCCACTTCATCGCCGCGGGATCGGCTGACTCTGACTTAATCGGCATTACTGTGTCGACCACCGCCAGTACACCGGCTTCGCTTCCTTTAGGCCAGTTGCGACTGCAAACAACATCCAGGGCTGCGTTTGAATCAGAAGACTGATCCATGCCGATCAGGATCCGCACCGGATCGTTCGCATTCTTTGAACTTGCTCGCGCGATGCGTACTGAACATTTCGCTTCGTAAAGAACTCGCTGCGAGATGCTGCCGAGTATCAACCGGCCGCCGAAAACCGAATGACCACGAGCGCCCATGATGATGAGATCGGGATTCCATTGATCGGCAGTTCTTATCAAGGCCCATGCGGGCGAATCGGCGAGTGCTTCATAACGCACTTGCCAATTCGGAAACAGCGACTTGATTTGTTCGGCAGCGTGTTTGGCCGCAGCAGCGGCCGCTCCAAGTTGGCCTTGCGCAAGTTCGCGAGCACGCTTAACCGCGTCAGGCACGGAAACGGTTTCAACCTCATCGTCAGGTGGCGGCAAAAAGACGTCGGCCATAGACATCACCAACGCCTCTACTTCGGCGGGTAGTCCAACATGTTTCAGATCTTCGAGCGCTGTCTCAGCGCACTCTGAGCCGTCGTAAGCGATCAGAATCTTCATGCCCCGTCCTTTGTTGCGTTCTCAGCGGGCCGGCATCGAACCACTTCAACCGAACACTTCGCATGAGAAACCACAGCCTGTGAAACCGAACCTAATAGAAATCGTTCCCAGGCACGATAACCGTGCGAGCCGACGACGATCAAGTCGGCGTTCCAGCGTTCCGCTTCGTCGAGAATTACGGTTCGTGGTGGACCAGGAAGTAACACGCCATCGATCGCGAGGGTCTTATTCGACTTCGCTTTGAGTTTTTCTATAGCACGGTCAACGACATTTTGTGCCTGCTTGCCGAGCGCTACATCCATCTCATCGAAATAGTTGAGCGGTAGCGCCCAGGTTTCGGCAGTGGGCGGCACGGGAAGTTCATACGTTGTTAGCACTTTCACTACCGAGCCTTCCGGCCAGGGCCGGTTGCCGACCTCCTCGACCGCAGCATCGCTGCAAGGTGATCCATCAATAGCCAGTAGTATTTTCATTTAACCCGCCTCCTTTCAAGCAGAAAGATCGCACGAGTCGTACCAGTTGAATTGTGGGATTACTCAGGATAATAGCGGTGGGACTGCGGGGTATTTCGCAGTTTTTGTGAAATTCCCGCACGAGGTCAACTCGACTACGCCGAAGGCGTTCGCTAATTTCAGTACAGGAGGATCAAAAAACCCTTCGATCCCTTTAAAGCTTTGCACAAAAAGTCACCTTGTCGTTGCGCGCCGCGGCTTCGCCGCCTGATGTGAGGCGGGGCTTGCCCCGCCGGTAGCCTACTAAAATAAACTGGGGCTATGCCCCTGGAGGGCGTAGCCCAATGAAATAGGTAGAGTCGCGACGGCGGGGCCGAGCCCCGCCTCACATCAGACGGCGAAGCCGCAGCGCGCAACGACAAGATGACTTTTTGTGCAAGCCTCGATTTAATGGACCAGACCCAGGGTTGGAGTGGAGCGACGAAGGCACAAACTTTGCCCACGTGAGTGGATGAGATGTCTGCTGCACCACTTCAACGAGAATGGCATGCAGTTGAAACACATGCGCTGCCGTCGTTGCTCGATGTCAATCCCAACACGGGACTCACGACCTCACAAGTAATCGAACGTCAACGCGTGTACGGTCGCAACGTACTGCAAAAGATCCAGCCTCGTCCTGTTTGGCGTCTACTCATCGATCAGTTCGCAAGTATTGTGATTGCTCTGCTGGCAGTCGCTGCGGGCATATCGTGGGTCACGGGTGATAACGCCGAAGCAATTGCAATCCTTGTCGTGCTCGTGATTAACGCCGCCGTCGGCTTCGCTACCGAGTGGCAAGCAAGTCGCGCACTCGATGCACTGCGAAAACAATCACGCACTAGCTCACGAGTGCGACGCGACGGCTTCGATGCAACTATCGACGCTGAAGAGCTCGTCCCCGGCGACCTTATCGTTCTCAACGCGGGCGATCGTGTGCCGGCCGACGCGCGACTGCTTGAAGCCGTGCGCCTGCAAACAGAAGAATCAGCGCTGACCGGCGAAAGCACAACAGTCGAAAAGAACGTTGCTGCTGTTCCAGCCGAAACACCTTTGGCTGAACGCCGCTCGATGCTGTATCTCGGAACTGCTATCGCATCAGGTCGAGCAGTGGCGGCTGTAGTAAACACCGGCACTGCCACTCAGCTCGGCCAAATCGGCCGGCTCGTCGCAACTTCAATCAAAGAACGCTCACCGCTCGAAATCCAACTAGCTAATTTAGGACGACGACTCGTCTATCTCGTTTTGGCGATCGCGGTGATCGTGATGTTGACCGGATGGTTACGGGGGGATGGACTGTGGATGATGATCGAAGTCGGCATCAGCCTCGCCGTTGCTGCCGTTCCTGAAGGCCTGCCCGCAGTTACGACACTCATTCTTGCACTCGGCGTACTGCGCATGGCCAAACAGCGAGCCATCATGCGTCGCCTTCCCGCGGTCGAAACGCTTGGAAGCACAACAGTCATCTGTACGGACAAAACCGGAACGCTGACTGAGAACCGGATGACTGTGCGCGAGTATTACCTGTCCGATGGTCGAAGAATAGATATCGACGACGCTCAGAATCCGATCTCAGGCGACGAACTCCTCGAGCAAGCAGTTCGCGTGGGAGTGCTTAGCAATGAGGCATCGTTCCGGGCGGATGGAGATGATCAAACGCGCACCATCGGAGATCCAACAGAAACCGCCTTGCTCGTCGTTGCTGATGTGCTCGGGCTTGACGTTTCGCACGAACGCGCTGTTCATCCAAAACTTGCTGAACAGCCTTTTCACGCTTCAACCAAGCGCATGACTACGTTGCATCGCAAACCCGATAGCCAACACTTCGCCGCGTTGAAAGGTGCGCCGGCCGTTGTGCTCAGCGCATGTTCGAATTATCGCGACACCTCCGGCAACGACATACCGCTTGACGATGAAGCACTGGCACAGTTCATAAGGACCAACGAGCAGATGGCGGATCGCGCGCTGCGTGTGTTGGCACTTGCGGTGAAGCATTTCGAAGACGGACGTCCGTCTGACGAAGCACTCGAGAGTGGCTACACGTTTCTCGGTCTGGTCGGCATGATCGATCCGCCTCGGCGCGGTGTCGCTGACGCGATCAGGCGCGCAAACGCTGCGGGCATTCGCACCGTGATGCTCACCGGCGATCAGCTAAACACCGGCATCGCCATCGCACGCGAACTCGGCCTCGGAAAGAGAGATCCCATCGCTCGTCACGCACGCGACTTGATCGATATCGAACCAGACCGTCTTGCCGAACTTGTTCGCAACACTGACGTCTTCGCGCGCGTCTCTCCGGAAGAAAAACTACGCATCGTCGAAGCATTGCAGCAGGCAGGTGAAGTCGTCGCAGTGACCGGTGACGGTGTCAACGACGCACCCGCCCTGAAACGAGCGAACATCGGCATCGCGATGGGCCAACGCGGAACGGAGGTAGCGAAAGAAGCAGCCGACGTCGTATTGGCGGACGACAACTTCGAGACTATCGTGAATGCAGTCGAAGGCGGCCGGACCATCTACGCGAACATCACCAAGTTTGTACACATGATGTTTTCGCACAATCTCGGTGAAGTGCTCATGATTTTCACTGCCATTGCAGCGGGTTGGTCGCTCCCGCTGTTACCATTGCAAATTCTCTGGATGAACCTGGTAACGGATGTCTTTCCGGCACTCGCGCTCGCAGTGGAGCCCGCTTCAAAAGACATCATGAATCAGCCGCCACGAAGCTCGCGCAGTACGCTACTCTCGAGATCATTCCTCATCCTGATTGGCTGGCAATCAGTGATGCTGGCTGCGGTTGCGCTCATCGCTTACGTGTGGGCGCTCAGTAAGTATGGACCAGGACCTCATTCACATACGATTGCTCTCTTCACGCTTGTTTCGGTCCAACTCGGTCACACGTTCAATTGCCGCTCTCGCACGCGTTCGGCGTTCGAAGGGCTTTTCAGGAACCCTTTCATTTGGATCGCAGTATTGGTAGTGGTGGCGTTACAACTCCTCGCGGCATATTTCTCGTCGCTTGCAGCAGTGCTCGGCACCGTACCGCCACCGACAGTCGACTGGCTCATCATTGGCGCCTGCGGTTTGCTGGTGATTGCCATTGTTGAGGTCGTCAAAATGTTGAATCGGAGATCGAAAAATTTTTCGCCGCGGCGGTAATAAGCACGGCAGTTCGGCAACTTCTTCTCTCGGAACTCAAAAATTCATTAAGGAGAGATTCCGATGAAAAGGAAACTGGCATTTATTTTAGCTGCACCGGTATTGTTTTTTGTGGTGGGATTTCAGGGTTCGTGTCATTCGCAGTGTGAGGAGTTGCGGCAGGAGTTGATCAAGGATTGTCGCAACGACCTTGGCGCTAACAATGACCTATGTCGTGAGGACCAGAAGAGGTTTCAGGAGGCTTGTCACGACGATTCGCTGGGTGAGAATTAATTATAGGGGTGGCACTCCGTGGCAACGGTGTGCCACCCCCTACAATTATTGCGTTTCCCTCTTACCGAATAGTCCTTTAAAGAAACGCGCGACAATCGCCCAGATCGCGCGGAACGCGAGTGGCGCAGCGGCGACTGCTTTCGTTTCACTCTGAACTTCCGGCCCCGGATTCGCTGTGGGCGGCGGATCTTCAGCAACCTCCAGGTGCTGTTTTACGCACGTAGAAAACTGCCGGAACATCTGGCGCGAAACTTCCTCGATCATCCCTCGCCCAAACTGTACGATCTTGCCGACGAGCTCGACATCGGCATTAACCGAAACTTCCGAATCACCATTCGCAAGCGCCACCACCGTGCTCAGCATCGACACCTTCGTCGATCCCGAACCGGTCACCTCGCGTGCGTCGCCGACCATGCGCACCTGGTGCGTCTCCGCGTTAATTTCCGTGATCTTCGCCTGGCCCTTGTAGTACATCGACAATGGTCCAACTTTCACTTTTATCGATCCGAGAAAACTTTGATCGTCCTTCTGCTCGAGCAATTGCGCACCCGGAAGACACTCAACCACTCGCTTAGGATCGATCAGGTACTGCCAAACCCGCTCCACCGGCGCCTGCACTTCAAACTTTTCTTCAATCTTGAAAGCCATCTTTCACCTCTCATCTTTATCCACAGATTACACGGAATTATTTTCTAATCGGTGTAATCTGTGGATGGCTTTGGACCAATGTTGACGTTAACCATAACTGCCTCGTATGATCGAGCCCTTCCCGTTTGAAACGCTCAGTTTGAACGCAAACAAATCGATCCGATGTAGGAAGGTGACGACCCTATGATACCTCGGAGCTTTGAGTACTACTCTCCCCGCACCCTCGAAGAGGCTGTGGCACTGTTGCAAAAACTTGGTCCAGACGCGAAATTGCTTTCCGGCGGCCAAAGTCTCATCCCGATGATGAAGTTGCGACTGCTTTCTCCCGAATATATCGTCGATATCAATCGCATACCAAATCTCGACTACATAACGGAGAGCGACGGTCATCTGAAAATCGGCGCCCTCGCACGCGAGCATGAGCTCGAATCATCCGAGGTCGTGAAACAAAAGTTTCCGATACTCGCCGATACTGCGAAAGTTATCGCCGATCCGCTCGTGCGCAGTCAGGCGACGATCTGCGGCAATCTCGCGCACGGCGATCCGGCCAACGATCATCCAGCCACGATGCTGGCACTCGGCGCGACCGTTGTTGCTACTGGTCCGAAAGGACAACGCGAGATCGGGATCGAAGACTTCTTCCCCAGCCTGTTCACTACTGCGCTCGAGCCTGAGGAGATACTAACCGAAATCAGGGTTCCGACACCGCCGCCGCGAAGTGGAGGCGCGTATCTCAAGCTCGAAAGAAAAGTCGGCGACTTTGCCACCGCGGGCGTCGCTGTTCAGATCACGCTCGATGAAGCGGGCGTTTGCAAACGCGCCGGGGTGGGACTGACGAATGTCGGCATGACTCCGATCAAAGCGAAACAGGCCGAAGCGTTTCTCAAGGACAAACAGCTTGACGACGCAATGATCCAGCAAGCTTCAGAACTCGCGGCTTCAGAATCACAACCGATGGACGATATTCGAGGTTCAGCCGAGTACAAACGTGATCTCGTTCGCGTTCTGACCGCACGTGCACTCACGACCGCATTGAACCGCGCGAAGGGAGGAGCTTAACAATGGCGAAAGTTCCTATCACCGTAAACGTCAACGGTGTCGAACATAACGAAGAGATCGAGGCGCGTTTACTGCTGGTCCATTTTCTGCGGGAGACTTTGCGGCTTACCGGCACGCACATCGGTTGCGACACGAGTCACTGCGGCGCGTGTACAGTCATCATGGACGGAAAACCGATCAAGTCATGCACGGCGTTCGCAGTCCAGGCTGACGGACGTTCAGTCATGACTGTCGAAGGACTCGAACAGGACGGCAAGCTGCATCCTTTGCAGGACGGCTTCTTTCAGGAGCACGGGTTGCAATGTGGTTTCTGCACGCCCGGCATGTTGATGACCGGATACGCGTTTCTGCAATCAAACAACGATCCGACTGAGGACGAGATTCGTCACGCCATCTCCGGAAATCTCTGTCGCTGCACCGGCTACGTCAACATCGTGAAGGCATATCAACACGCTGCCCAGAAAATGCGCGAGGGAGGTGCATAAGATGGCGCCAAAAACATCGCCCGAAATCGGTGGCATGGGCCACTCCGTCAAACGCAAAGAAGATCCACGCTTCCTTCGTGGCCTGGGTAATTACGTCGATGATGTTAGCCTGCCAGGCATGTTGTACCTGGACATCGTGCGCAGTCCTTATGCGCACGCGACGATCAGGAACATCGACATCTCGAAAGCCATGGCGATTCCCGGTGTGCTCGCAGTGATCACCGGCAAAGACCTCGAGAAGTACAACCTGCACTGGATGCCGACGTTGATGTCTGACACGCAGATGGTCCTGCCGGTCGACAAAGTAATGTACCAGGCGCAGGAAGTTGCCGCGGTGCTCGCGACTGATCGTTACATCGCGGCGGACGGAGTTGAAGCAGTTGAGATTGATTACGATCCACTGCCGGTGGTTGTCGATCCGAAGAAGGCGCTTTTGCCTGACGCACCAGTTCTTCGAACTGACAAGAAGGACAAAAAAGACAATCACATCTGGCACTGGGAATGGGGCGATCGCGACGCGACCGATCAACTCTTCAACGAGGCCGAGGTAATAGTTAAAGAAGACATCTACATTCCACGCATTCACGTGTCGTCGATCGAGACGTGTGGTTGCGTCGCACATTTCGACAAGGTCAAAGGCAAGTTGACAGTTTGGATGACAACGCAAGCGCCGCACGCGATCCGCACTGTCTTTGCGCTCGTTGCCGGACACGTCGGCCTTTCGGAAGAGAGGATTCAGATCATCTCGCCTGACATTGGTGGCGGATTTGGCGGCAAGGTACCGGTTTATCCTGGTTACGTAATTGCGGTCGCTGCTTCGGTGCTGACAGGCAAGCCGGTCAAGTGGATCGAAGATCGAATGGAGAACCTGCAAGCCGACTCTTTCGCGCGCGACTATCACATCACTGCCGAACTCGCCGGCAAGAAGGACGGACAGCTCACTGCGATTCGCATCAAGACCATTGCGGATCATGGATACACCGATGCGGCCGCGAATCCGTCGAAGTTTCCGGCGGGGCTGTTTCATGTCTGCACCGGTTCATACGATCTGAAAGCAGCGCACGTCGAGGTGGATGGTGTTTATACAAACAAGCCGCCGGGCGGTATTGCGTATCGCTGTTCGTTCCGCGTCACTGAAGCAGTACACACGATTGAGCGCATGGCTGACGTGATGGCCCACGAATTGGGAATGGACCCGGCGGAGTTTCGCATGAAAAACTTCATTAAGCCGGAGCAGTTTCCGTATAAGTCTGCGCTCGACTGGGAATACGACAGTGGAAACTACGCGGCGGCGTTGCAGCTCGCAATGGATCGAGTGGGATATCCCGAGTTGCGCAAGGAACAGGCTGAGAAACGCGCGCGTGGTGAGTTGATGGGCATTGGCATCAGCAGCTTCACGGAGATCGTCGGTGCTGGTCCATCGAAGCATTTCGACATTCTCGGGATCAAGATGTTCGACAGTGCCGAAATTCGCGTGCACCCGACGGGTAAAGTGATTGCACGTTTTGGAACGAAGTCACAAGGCCAGGGTCACGAAACAACTTACGCGCAGATTGTTGCTGAGGAGCTGGGGTTTCCGGTTGATAGTGTGCTCGTTGAAGAAGGTGATACTGACACTGCCCCTTATGGACTCGGCACGTATGCAAGCCGGAGCACTCCGGTTGCGGCGGCTGCGTGTGCAATCGCATGTCGAAAGATCAGAGACAAGGCGCGCAAGATTGCAGCGTACCTGCTCGAAGCACACGAAGACGATCTCGACTGGGAGCCGGGTAAGTTCTTCGTCAAGGGTTCGCCCGATCGCGCGAAAACGATTCAGGAGATCTCGCTCGCGGCTTACACAAATCACCCGCCGGGCATGGAGGCCGGACTCGAAGCCGTCAATTACTACGATCCTCCGAATCTTACTTACCCGTTCGGCAGTTACATTTGCGTTGTCGACATCGACAAAGGTACGGGTGAGATCAAGGTGCGCCGGTTTGTGGCGGTCGATGATTGCGGCAACATCATCAATCCGATGATCGTCGAAGGTCAGATTCATGGTGGACTGACGATGGGACTTGGACCAGCACTTTACGAGGAGATCCAGTACGACGAAAGCGGCAATATCCTGCAGGGTAGTTTTATGAACTACCTTTTGCCTACGGCTGTCGAGACGCCGAAATGGGAAACCGACAAGACTATTACGCCATCGCCGCATCATCCGTTGGGAGCGAAAGGTGTCGGTGAGTCAGCCACGGTCGGCGCGCCCGCCGCGATCGTGAACGCGGTCGTGGACGCGTTATGGCATTTGGGCGTACGACACATCGACATCCCGATCACCTCGGCGAAGGTGTGGAAATTATTGCGCGACGCGGGAATAAAAGGTTAGCCACAAAAAGGCACAAAAGGCGCTTTGCACAATCCCACCCACGGCAGTGGGTGGGATTCGCAGAATATCCCGGTGATCCATGACAGGCGATCTCTTTCAACAATTGGAACGTCTCCGCGAGAACGAGGAGCCGTTCGTGTTGGCCACGGTGGTGGCGTATAAGAGTCCGCAATCGGCGAAGCCGGGGTCGAAGGCGATTATAAAGGCCGATGGGGAGATGATTGGTTGGGTTGGTGGTGGGTGCGTTCAGCCAATCGTTTTGAGAGAAGCAAAGCAGGCGTTACAAACGGGTAGCCCGAAGCTACTCACTATCAGCCCTGATGAGCCGCGCGATGATTGGAACGGCGTCAAATCCTACCGCATGACTTGTGAGGGTGGTGGTTCGCTGGAGATTTATCTGGAGCCTTTCTTGCCGAAGCCACAACTACTCATCGTCGGAGGATCGCCCGTGGCCCAAACGATTTCACATCTCGGCAAGCTGCTCGATTTCAAAGTCATAGTTGCGGGTTCCGAGGCGCCTACGGATGCGGATCTGGTGTTGACGGATCTAAACACGGTCCGTGATCACATCAATCAGGACAGCTTCGTTGTTGTCGCAACGATGGGAAACGGCGACGAAGAAGGATTGCTCGCTGTCGTCGGCACGAGACCGAAGTATCTCGGACTAGTTGCGAGCGTAAAGAAGTCCGAAGCGCTGTTTGAGTATGCACGCACGACCGGCGCCACCGACGAAGATATCGCGATGTTCAAGTGTCCCGCAGGTGTAGACCTCGGTGGCGAGACGTTACCTGAGATCGCGCTGAGCGTTGCGGCGGAGCTGATTCGAATACGCCGAGCCAGTACGAAACAAGAGTTAACAAACAACGTTGCTGTAGATCCGATCTGCGGAATGACAGTGGATACCGAGAAAGCGAAGTACACGTCAGTGGTTAACAACGAAACGATCTACTTCTGCTGTCTGCGTTGCAAAGAGACATTCGATCATCCTCCACAGATTACGCAGATTACACAGGTCAGTAAGAGTTCCGCGTAATCTGCGAAATCTGTGGATAGTCTTATGCGTAAGTTCATATCGGGATTGATTCTGGGTGCGGGCGCGTCGCAGCGACTTGGACCACCTAAGCAACTTCTGCCTTTCCGTGGCACAACCATGCTCGGCTGGACGGTGAAACAGGCTGAACGTGCTGCGCGACTTGATGAGTTGATCGTCGTGCTGGGCCGGGCGGCAGATGAAATCCGCCAGCAGGTGGACTTTGGCGCGGCGCGAGTAGTCGAGAATCCGGTGTTCACTGAAGGCTGCGCATCTTCATACAAAGCCGGACTAGCTGCCCTAAATCCAAAGTCGCAGGCGATGATGATCATCCTCGGCGATCAACCGGGGATCCAGCCAGAAGTAATCGATCACCTCGCCGAAGAATGGCGACGCAGGGAACCGTTGATCGCGCTCTGCTCCTACAATGGACGCAAGGGTCATCCGATGATCTTTGCACAATCGATGTTCGAGCAATTGGCTGCTCTGCACGGCGACAAAGCCGCATGGAAACTGGTCGACGCAAATGCGGCGCTGGTCCAGGAAATTGAGTTAAATCTCCCCTTCCCTGACGACATCAACACCGCTGAAGACTTTGAACGGATAACTAATTGAGAGACGAAGTGCGACAGATCCAGCGCCTGCTGGAAGAACAGATCTACATCGCCGACGCGGCTATCGCTACCGCACTGTACTTGTCGATGGCGCTTGGCAAGCCGCTGCTGATCGAAGGGCCCGCGGGAGTTGGGAAAACCGAGATCGCCAAGTCGCTGGCAAAGGCACTCGACACGAAACTCATTCGTCTACAGTGCTACGAAGGTCTCGACGCGAC
>Ga0105248_10002821_pt1 | contig 19283 bp, 20 predicted proteins | sample KBSS34metaG_FD_81524 | JGI IMG/M metagenome (GOLD analysis project Ga0105248, IMG submission 81524) | Switchgrass rhizosphere microbial communities from Kellogg Biological Station, Michigan, USA - KBS S3-4 metaG | ecosystem: Host-associated > Plants > Roots > Rhizosphere > Soil | place...
CGAAGGTGGACCATCCAGCCAGTTTTGCATGAAGATGCCAGCTACGCGGTCGCCAACCTTCCATTGCGATACTCCGTCGCCGACAGCCACCACATCCCCAGCACCGTCGGAACAAGGCACGCGAGGCAGCGCCAGTTTGGGGTTGTAGTAACCCTTGACCATCATCAGGTCGCGGTAGTTCAGCGAAGCCGCACGCACCTGCACCGCCACTTTTCCCGGCCCGGGTAGCCGGGCATCCCCCTCCACCAACTCGAGCGAATCAATCCCAAAAGCCGGAACCTGCCACTGCCGCATGATGTCTGTCTCCCTCTCAGCCTTATACGTCGCCCCACTCGTGGGACGCAACCGCGAACCCGCCCGGTACAATGGAGCTATGGCACGAGGTTGGGAAAGCAAATCCGTGGAGGAGCAGATGGCAGCAGGTCCGCAACAATCGACGGCCATTTCCGGCAGCGGTCCGGATATGAAGAGGCAGCAGTTGGACAAGGCCAACCGCGCGCGGCAGCTTCAGGCGCTTAATCTGCAAAGGGAAAATATTCTTTCGCAGCGCACCTCGAACGCAGGTCGCAGGGCCGCGCTCGAAGCAGCCCTGGCCCACATCGAAGCTCAGATCGAAGCCCTCCAGTAGAACTGGCAGGTTTTTTTCTTTGCCATGAAAACTAGAGGCTTACGGGTGACCGAACTACCGCGTGTTGCCGGTCGTTCCTGTCGAAGTGCGGTGGAAGAGCAGGGAATTTGCCTGACCCACCGGCGTCATCAGCACATGCGCGATATTCACATGCGCCGGGCGGCTGACCGCCCAAAGAATTGCGTCGGCCACGTCGACCGGGGTGAGCGGCGTGATGCCCTGATAGACCTTCGCCGCCCGCTCGGCATCGCCGCGGAAGCGCACCAGGCTGAAATCTGTCTCCACCATGCCCGGATCGATGCTTGAAACCCGTACCGGCGTCCCCAGCACATCCTGCCGCAGCCCGTCGTTGATGGCCTTTTCCGCAGCCTTGGTTGCGCAGTAGACCGCGCCGTTTGGATAGGTGATCTCCCCCGCCGTCGAACCGAGATTGACGACGTGCCCCGAACCGCGTGCGACCATTCCCGGCACCACCGCACGCGTGACGTAGAGCAGGCCCTTCACGTTCGTGTCGATCATCTCGTCCCAGTCTTCGATTGCGCCCTCGTAGACCTTGTCCAGACCCCGGCTTAGACCGGCATTGTTCACCAGGATGTCGATCGCCGTCCACTCCGCGGGCAGGGAAGCGATCGTTGCCGCTACCACTGCCTGGTCGCGCACGTCCAGCGACATGCTGTGGACCGCTGCGGCTCCTCGAACCAGTGCCTCGGCAGCTACAGCCTCCAGCTTTTCTACCCGGCGAGCGGCGAGCAGTAGTCGCGCTCCCTCTGCTGCAAATGCCATGGTTGTAGCCGCGCCAATCCCGGCGCTTGCACCCGTGATAAAGACAGTCTTCCCGGTAAGCTTCATGTGTTCAGTGTAAACAAGCGATTTGCTCGCCTAGCTTACGTTTACGGCAAGCGATTGCACGGCGCGATAGGTGCTCACCGGCCAATCATCGTTGCCGAAACCTGCCGCAATGGCACGATGCAGTTCTTCGGAGAGGAATGCACCCAGTCCGGACTCGAATCCAGCCGCCTGCCCCGCCTCACGGAAGAGCCGCACATCTTTCTCTCCAAGATGGATCGTCGCTCCCGGCTTCTCCGGAGGGTTGAGCATCACCTTGGCATAGGCTTCGTAAAACGGCGACTGAAAGAGCGCACTGTTCACCGTTTCGAAGAAGGTCCCGGGTTCGATCCCCTGAGTGCGGGCAAAGACCATCGCTTCGCTCAGTGTCTGGATCATTGAGGCAATCATGAAGTTGCCACCCAGCTTCAACGCGTGTGCCTGCCACGGCTCGCTGCCAACTACCGTGATGCCGCGACTCAGTGGCGCCAGAGCCGGACGGGCTTTGGCTATATATGCCTCCGCGCCCGCTGCCGCGATCCACAGTCTGCCCTCGGCTGCGATGTTTGGCCGTCCAAAGACCGGCGCACCGACAAACCTCTGCCCGCGTTTGGCATGCTCCTTTGTGAACCGCTTCGAGAGCGGAACGCTGAGCGTGCTGACCGATAGATGCAACTGCCCCGGCTCCAGCTTGTCGATCAGGCCGTCTGCGCCAAAGAAGACCTCCTCATGAGCAGCGTCATCTTTGAGTGAGCTGAAGACGATCTCCTGCCCTTTTGCAGCCTCGGCAGGCGTCGCCACTGCGAGTGCTCCTTCGCCGGCAAGCGCGTCGGCAATCGCCCGGCTCCGGTTCCACACTGTTACCGCGTGGCCGGCCCCAAGCAGCCTCCGTACCATCGGCACGCCCATCTTGCCCAATCCGATGAAACCAATCCTCATACTGAAAACCTCTCGCTTTCACTCTACCGCTTCTGTTTGCCGGGCAGCCGCTACACTAGTAGCTCCATGCTTCGCACCGTGAATGCAACCCGATACGTCCTCCCTCTGCGTGAAGGAGGCTCTCTCCCTGCCATTGTCGAGGCTGACGACAGCGGGCTTTACGTCGTGAAATTTCGCGGCGCGGGCCAGGGGCCGCTCGCCCTGATCGCCGAGTTGGTTGCCGGAGAAATTGGCCGTGCCCTCGGCCTCCTCGTCCCAGAGATTGTCTTTCTGGAGTTGGATGCAACACTCGCCCGCAACGAACCGGACTACGAGATTCGCCACCTGCTCAAGGCCAGCGCCGGGCTCAACCTCGCGCTCGACTACCTGCCCGGTTCCATCATGTTTGACCCCGCGGCACGCGATACCGCGTCTCCCGCGGAGGCATCACTGCTCGTCTGGTTTGACGCCTTCACCCAGAACATGGACCGCACCGCCCGCAACGCCAACCTGCTCGTCTGGCATCGCAAGCTCTATCCCATCGACCATGGAGCGGCCATCTTCGGTCACCACAACTGGGCCACCTTCGCGCAGAAATTCGATGCGCCCTTCAGCGAGTCGGCCCACCACATCCTAATGCCCTGGGCCAGCGCGATCGAGCAGGCCTCGGTTGTCGCACGGGAACGGCTTACATCGCAGGTTTTGGAGAGTATCCTTGCGCTCATTCCCGACCCGTGGCTCGAAAGCATTCCCAGCGAAGAGACTGCAGCGGAGAAGCGGCAGACATATCTCAACTTCTTCGTGAACAGGCTCAAAGCATCTCATTCCTTCGAACAGGAGGCGATCCGTGCCCGCACCCGCCTCGTTTGATTACGTAATCCTGCGCATCGTGCCTCGCGTGGAGCGCCAGGAGTTCGTCAATGGCGGAGTCGTGGTCTTTTGCTTTGAAAAGCATTACCTCGCCGCCCGTATTCACATCGACGCAGACCGCCTCAAAGCCCTCTGGCCTGAGATCGACCCGGCACTGGTCCGGCAGCATCTCGAAGCCACCGTCCGCATCTGTGAAGGCGACCCAGAGGCTGGCCCCATCGCTCGGCTCTCACAGCGCGAACGCTTTCACTGGCTCAGTTCAGCGCGCAGCACCATCATCCAGCCATCGCCCGTGCACACTGGCGTCTGTGACCACACTGAAGGCATCGTAGACCGGCTGGCGAAGCAGTTTCTCACGATCACCTAGCCGCGATGCATGCGGAGCAACCGGAGCGAAGTATGAAGCCGAAGAAAGGCTATACTACGGATCACCATCTGTATCGCATCGGAGGCCGCCCATTCATATCACGCGACTATCTGCTCTTTTTCTGTCCGCTTTCCTCGTTGCAACCGCAAACGCACAGACGCAGAAAGAGGTCGCTGAACGCGCTGAGGCGCTTCGTGTGGCAGACGTCTGGCTCGACAGCGTGCAGGCTTACCAGCACATCCCCTCGATCGCGGCTGGAGTTGTCATCGGAGACGACCTCGTATGGTCAGCTGGTTACGGGACCATCGACGCGGCGCACACGATACCCACCACGCCGCGGACAATTTACTCGATCTGTTCTATCTCCAAGCTCTTCACATCCATCTCGCTCATGCAGCTCTACGAACAAGGCAAGGTCAGCCTAGACGTTCCCATCACCACCTATCTTCCGTGGGCCACGTTGAAGCCTGCGGAGGACAGCGGTCCCATCACGCTGCGAGGCTTGCTAACCCACTCTGCCGGGCTTCCTCGCGAGTCGGATGAGCCCTACTGGTCCGGTCCCGATTTTCCATTTCCGACACAGCAGGAGATCCGCACCAAGATCGCAGAGCAGTCGGCGCTCTATCCAGCCGGACGCTTTTTCCAGTACAGCAATCTGGGGCTCACGCTGGTCGGCGAGACCGTAGAAGCAGTATCCGGCGAGCCGTACCAGAAGTACGCGCAGACTCATGTTCTGACACCACTGGGGCTCAACGATATCCGTCCCTTTATGCCGCTGGATCTCTACGGCAAGCGTATGGCTGTCGGTTACGGTGCTCTCAAGCACGATGGCACTCGGGATGTGGTCAAGCCGTTCAACACGCGCGGCATTACACCGGCGGCGGGTTACACCTCGACCGTTGAGGATCTCGCTAAGTTCGCGTCCTGGCAGTTCCGTTTGCTGCGTACTGCACACGAGGAAGCATTGAAAGCGCCGACCCTGCGGGAGATGCAGCGCCTGCAGTTCATGGACCCCGACTGGAAGACAAGCTGGGGTCTGGGGTTTGCCATCGATCATCGCGACGATCGCACCTATGTCGGGCACAGTGGCGATTGCCCCGGCTACCAGACGACTCTTTCCATGCGGAACGATGACCAGACCGCAGTGATTGTTCTGGATACGGGCGCGGAGCGAACCGGCGCCTTCGCCAAGAGCGTCTTCGCCATCCTCGACAAACGCAAAGGCTATGCCTTCAAATCGCCGGAACCAGCAAGTGATGTGCGTCTGGAAGACTATGCGGGCCGCTATGCGTGGCAGCCGTGGGAGTCTGAATTGGCGATCCTTCCCTGGGCCGGAGGCCTCGTAGAAATCACGCTGCCAAGCACAGATCCGGCCAATGAGATGACCTTCCTCAAACCCAAGGGAGGCGACGTCTTTCGGCGTGTCCGAAAAGACGGCAGCGAGGCAGAAGAAATCAAGTTTCAGCGAGACAACTCGGGCAAGGTAACTGGCTTCCTACACTTCAGCAATCCGACCAATTACGCAGGACCGTTGGCGAGTGGAGCGCAAGCGGTTAAACATGAATGATTCGGTCTGCATCCGTTGGATTCCATCCAGCCCTTCCCTCCGGTCATTTCTCAGCCGGTCGTTCTACTCCTGAGCACAACGACCTCTGCTCCTATCCAGAATCAACTCAATCGGGCCTACGCCCAACAGCGCGCAGAGGAAGGTAATCGTGCATTCGCGTCCAACTCACAGAGCTCTGAATTTGCTGCTTGCAACCACCTTAACCATGCTTGTGAGTGGCAGCGCTCCAGCGCAGGAGAGTCCTCAACCCGCCCCAGCCGGGAATGACGACCATCCGGTGAACGTCGCCAAGGTTTCTCCCGCCGAGACGCCCGCTCAGACCCTCAAGCGGTCCTGGGAGATACTCCAGGAGAGCTCACAGGATGCCAAGCTCATCGATACCCGAACTCAGGCGCTCAACGCCCTCAGCAGCCTGGGTCCAAATCCGCGCGCAAACGGATTGATTGCGGATGCGATGAAAGACCCTAACCTCGATATTCGTACCGCAGCGATTCTTGCCGCCGGCAACAGCAAGTCGCGCGCCCTTGTCGCTCCAGTCCGGAAACTTCTGGACGATACCGAACCGCAGGTGGTCTTCGCCGCAGCTACGACGCTGTGGAAGTCCTTCAATGACAAGAGTGGCGAAGATATTCTGGAGGCGATTGCCACAGGCGATCGCAAAGCAAATGCAAATGTGGCGAACAGCGCCAAACACGATATGTCCCGCACCTTGCATAGTCCGTCCGCTTTGGCAAAGATCGGCCTTGAGACAGGCGCGGGCATGGTCCTAGGGCCCTTTGGCTTCTCCATCGCGGCGATCGAATACATGCGCAAGAACGGCGCGGATACAGCCCGCGTTCAGTCTATTGACTTGCTAGCGGAAAGCCGTACCGAAAGTGTTCGTGATCAGATGAAGTCTGCTCTCGACGACAAAGACCCAGGAGTGCGCGCCGCTGCGGTGAAGGCTCTGGGTCACTTTCACCGGTCGCAGGATTTGAAAGCCATCGCTCCGCTGATCGACGATTCCAAGCTGCCAGTTCGTCTGGCAGCGGCAGCGGCTTATATCGACTGCTCCGCCAGCGGTGGGAAGGCAAAGACTTCCCATCCATAACCGCGTCACTCTGATGCATACTACCCTCATGAAGCTGCGTATCGTTGTCCTCTCGGCTTGCCTTATCTCCCCTGCCTTTCTGAGCTCTGCCCAGCCATCGCCTGTCCTCACGCCGGAACAGGCCGCTCATGAGACGAGCACTTTTCTCAGCGATCTAGTGCGTATCGATACGCAGGACCCGCCGGGCAACGAGTCCAAGGTGGCGAACTACATTGCCGCTATCTTCGAGCGCGAAGGCATCCCATATGAGGTACTCGAACCAGTCCCCGGGCGAGCCAGTGTTGTTGCGCGCTTGAAAGGGGCTGGCGCAAAACAACCCATCCTCATGCTTGCCCATGAGGACGTGGTGCCGGTGGATCGCGCGCACTGGACCGTCGATCCCTTCGCTGCAGAGGTTAAGGAGGGCACGCTCTACGCTCGCGGAGCCTCCGACGACAAAGGCCCTCTCGCAGCGCACATCGAAACCATGCTGCAGTTGCATCGCAGCGGCCAGCGGTTTTCCCGCGACATTATCTTCCTCGCAGAGGCTAGCGAAGAAAACGACTCCGCGGCTGGCATGCACACCATCGTTGAACGCTACTGGGACAAGATCGCCTGCGAGTTCGCCATCAACGAGGGCGGCGCTGCAGAAGTCAAAGACGGCAAAATCGCCTACTTCGGCGTGGCCACAGGAGAGAAGCTGCCGCGCGGCGTGCGCCTCGTCGCCAAAGGCCAAAGCGGGCACGCATCCGTTCCTGTCCTCGACAATCCGATCACCCACCTGGCGCTGGCCGTAGGGCGTCTAGGCACATGGGAAACGCCCACCCGCCTCAACGACACGACCCGCGAATTCTTCTCAAGGCTGGCCGGCATATCGCCACCTGATCAGTCAGCACTCTTTCGCAATCTTGAAGACCCCGCCACGCAACGCACCCTTCACGCGAAACTTCCGCAGTTCTATTCGATGTTGCACACGTCGGTTGTTCCCACAGTTCTCAAAGGCGGCTTCAAGTCCAACGTCATCCCGCCGGAGGCCGAGGCACAGATCGATATCCGCGCTCTGCCAGACGAAGATATCCCCGCCTTCTATGCGCAGATGGCAAAGATCATTGACGATCCGTCGATCACTATCGTCCCGCCTGACCTGACCAACAGTATGCCCACGGCGCCCACCAGCTCTCTGCATACCGCGATGTTCGCTGCCTTCGAGGCTGCACAGCAAAAGCTCATCCCTGAAGCCATCACCACCCCCGTAATGACCACCGGCGCGACCGACTCGGCCTTTCTTCGAGCCATGGGAGTAAATGCCTACGGCATCCGCATCCCCCGCACTTTTGACGAGAACCTCGGAGTGCATGGCAATGACGAGCGTATCGAGTTAAAGTACCTGGCTCTCTACCAGCGTCTTGTGCAGCAAGCCGTCGAGCTAGCTGGCAAATGAAAAATGCTGGCCGCCGTGTCGGCAGCCAGCATCGGATTTTTCTCTCTGAGCTTCAAAGATTCTTAATCGAGTGACCCTAAGACGGCGCCACCAACTGATGCGCGATGGCAAACAGCGCCAGTTCCAGCCGTGTCGAGACGCCGGTCTTGTCGAAGATATTCGAGAGGTGCCGCTTCACCGTCTCCTCGCTTAATGTGAACTGCTTGGCGATATCGCGGTTGCTGCAACCTTCCACAATGCAGCCCACCACTTCCAGTTCGCGCGGAGTCAGCCCGTAGGTCTTCCGCTGCGGTACCTGTGCCTGCTGCATCAGCGTATGCAGCGCGCTTACCAGATTCACGACGCGCTTGCCGCCGATCCAGTAGTCGCCCGCAACCACGGTGCGAATCGAGGTCTGTAGATGATCGGCCAGCGCATCTTTGAGCACAATGCCGCGCGCGCCAATCTGCAGTGCTTCGATGATCTGCTGCGTGGTGATCGTGGATGTGAGCAGGATGATTTTAACCGTGGGCGTGCCGTTCATGATTGCCCGCATCGCTTCGAGGCCTGGCATCTTCGGCATCTGCACGTCGAGCAGCAGGATGTCCGGCTCCTGTTCAAGCGTCTCGGTAATCGCCTCGTCACCATCCGAAGCCTCGCCGACTACTTCAAACCCAGGGTGTGCCGAAAGCATGTTTCGCACTCCGATGCGTACCACCGGGTGATCATCAGCCAAGACAATTCGAATCAGGCGATCAGATTGAGCCATCAGAGACTTACCTCCAGGAAACTTATCGACTTATGGGCCTTGTAGAGCTCTTCCAAAAGCTACGCCGGGAAATCTTCACCAAGCATACCCTCAAGAGCATGGAGCGCGAAATGCAATTGCGAGACTTCCGTAGGTAATGTCACTACAACGTTACCAGACTCCAGCCGCGCTGCGGCTTCCATCGCTCCGGAAAGCCCAACCATCGCGCATCCGCCTTTGATGGAGTGGGAAATACGCTTGACTTCATTCTCATCTCCCGCCGCCAATGCTGCCTCCAGCGTCACCAGCCGAGTTTTCAGATCGGCTGCCACCGCCGCATAGATCTCCCGCACCGCCTTGGCCGGTATCATCGCTTTGAGTTTGCCCAGTACCGCCGGATCGATCACATCCGCCGATGATGACTTAGCCTCCGGAGAAGAAACTGTTATCGGAGCCGATGCAAGCAGCGCCACCAGATCCTCCGCCTCAAAAGGTTTCAGCAGAAATCCACCTGCCGCCCCGCGTATTTCTTCTCCCGGGTCACTGCCGCTGATAGCAATGATCTTCGCTGTGGAATTAGCTCGCAATGCAGCAATCAACCCCAATCCACTTAGCCCCGGCATCTGCGTGTCCATCAAAATTACTTCAGGATGAGCGGTATCTAACAACGCCAGAGCCGCTGCGCCGTCCTCTGCCAATGTGACGGAAAAGCCGCGCATCTCCAGCACCATCCCCAACACTTCTCGGCTGACTGCGTCATCGTCAATAAGCAGTAGCGGAGGCAGCGAGCCAGTTTCGTTCATCGCAGACATAGCTTCCAGTTTGCCACCGGAACTCAGTTTCCGACCACCAGCACCTGAAAACTCCCGGCTACAGGGGTAGTCTGTACCACAGGCAGCGTATTCGGTCCACCACCCGTTCCCTTGCGGTTCAGGTCAAAGCCTTCAAGGTTAGTCACGAGATACACTTCGCCGTTGCTCGGGTTCACCGCCAGAGTCCTTGCTCTCTGCTGCGTCGGTAGTTCTTGGACTACGGCATAGCTGTCCGTCACAGTCTGGCGAACCACCGTCACGCTGCCCAGACCCCCGCCATTGGCCGTAAAGATAAGCCCTCGGCTCGCGTCGTACCCTATGGCATCGGTCCCCGGCCCTATGGTTAATGTAGCTACCACCTCACCTGTGCCGGTATTGAGAACCTGCATCCGCCCGTTGCCGCATGCTGTGAAAAGCCGCTGATGGTCTCCATCGATGGCCAGCGCCCGCGGATCCTGGCATTCCCGTCCCAGTGGGAAAGTACGCAGAGGACTACCGACTGGCGGCGCTGCGTGAGGACCAAGGCTCCAGTTCAGCTCACCAGGCGGCTGGGGTACATCACTCTTCGTTGCCGCCCGTTGCAGCAGCGTCGCTACCGTTTGCGCATTGAAATGGGCAATCTGATTGCGGTCGACAAGGCTTACGTAAATCTCGTCCTTGCCGTCCGCCAGCGCAAAGCCAAGCTTGCCGCTCAGCAGAATCTGTCCCACCGCCGCCTGCTTCTCTCCGTCGACCACCGTAATCAGCGACTTTACCTCTGGATCGATCACTGCGCGTCCACCTCGCACGTGATCCGTTCGTCCCGAGACCGGCTGCGTGCAGATAGCGAAGACCAGATGTGTCGCCGGATCGAAAACCACTGCGCGCGGCGCCGGTCCGGTCGAGGCGCTGGCCACGATCTTTAGCGATCGCCGGTCGAAGATATGAAGCCGGTTGGCCGGTCCATCGGTCACATAGCCAAATTGTCCCGACTCATCCAGCGCGATACCATGCGCATCTCGCATGCCCGGCACGGCGCCAGCCAGTGAGCCAGCGTTCAGGTCAACTACTTGCACCACCGGCCCATGAGCCACGTAGAGCTGTGCTGCCGTGGCGTCCAGCGCCAGGTAGTCCCAGTTTCCCTCGCCGCCGATATTCCAGGTCTTTGTGATGAAAAATGGCTTGCCCGACAGATCCGTGGCCGCCGGAATCTGCGCACCCATGGCCACACCACCGAGCAGCATCGATAGAACAAAATGCCATCGCCGCATCCAGTCTCCCCTCCGCATCATCCTCTAGCAGCTTGGATGCGGCAACTCTGCCGGATGCTGCGAAAGCTGGAGAGTAAGCGAAACACTCTGTGATCCGCACATGAAGCAGGCTAGTCGATCGCCGCCGGCACTTCATGCAGCCATCCCGGATGCTTCAGCAGTTCGCGAGGCCGCGATCCATCCGCCGGTCCAACCAGCCCATCCCGCTCCATCAGATCGATCAAGTGCGCCGCCCGGCCATAACCTATGCGCAGCCGCCGCTGCAGCAGGGAAGTGGAGGCTTTTCCGAACTCAAAGACCAGACGTACGGCATCATCGAACAGTTCATCGTCATCGCCCTCAGCCGAGCCATCGCCCTCCATCTGCTCCCGCTCCTCGCGCGGAGCCTCCAGGAAGCCCTCAACATACTCAGCCTCGCCCTGCGCCTTCCAGAAGTCGACGACTGCGGCCGTCTCCTTCTCGCTCACATACGGAGCGTGAATGCGCATCAATCGCGAAGTTCCCGGCGGACGGAAGAGCATATCGCCCCGGCCCAGCAGACTCTCCGCCCCGTTGTCGTCGATGATCGTCCGCGAATCCACCTTCGACGCCAACCTGAAGCTGATGCGCGTCGGTACATTGGCCTTGATCAAGCCGGTGATCACGTCTACCGAAGGCCGCTGCGTCGCCAGGATCAGGTGAATGCCGACAGCGCGCGCCATCTGCGCCAGGCGTGTGATCGATTCCTCAACATTGGCCCGGTCTAGCATCATCAGGTCGGCCAACTCATCGATGATGATCACGATGTACGGCAGCGGCTCCTCAGCCTCACCTGTTTCCGTAAACAGGCTCTCCATGCCGCTCTCAGCCAGCTTGGTGTTGTACTGGTCGATGTTGCGCACACTGCGGCTGGCCAGCAGCTTCAATCGCCGCTCCATCTCGCGCACAGCATTGCGCAGCGCATTCGCCGCCAGCTTAGCCTCGGTAATGATCGGCGTAAAGAGATGCGGAATCCCCTCGTACATGCCGAGTTCCACGCGCTTGGGATCGACCAGGATCAGCCGCACCTGCGCCGGAGTCGTCCGGTAGAGCAATGACATTATCATCGCGTTGATCGCCACCGATTTGCCAGATCCCGTCGAACCTGCTATCAGCACATGCGGCATCCCGGCCAGATCGGCAGTCACGATGCGCCCATTGATATCCTTGCCCATCGCCAGCGTCAGCCGCGACTTGGCCTTGGCAAAGGTCTCTGACTCGATCACATCGCGCAGGTGAATGGTTTCGCGATCATGGTTCGGCACCTGAATGCCGATCGTGCTCTTGCCCGCCATGCGCTCGATCAGGATGCTTTCCGCGCGCATCGCCAGGCACAGATCGTCGCCCAACCCGGCCACGCGGCTATACTTCACGCTCGCGTCAGGTTTGAACTCATAGGTCGTGACCATCGGCCCCGGGTTGATCTGGACGACCTGGCCGTTCACTTTGAACTCGCCGCATTTCTCGACCAGCTTGCGCGCTTCTTCCCGCAGCAAATCTTCGCGAATTCCAGCGGTTCCTCGCCTCGTGTGAGCAGTGTGCTTGGCGGCAGTTTGAATCCATCCACTCGTTTCGGCGCAACCGTTTCTGTCCGCAGGTCCACATCTTCGCGTTCATGAATCGGCAAAGCCTCAACCGGAGCGGGCATGGGAGCCGGAACCGCGCGCGCCGCCTCAGCCCTCGCTCGCGCTGCGGCAGATGCAGTCGGAGCCGACGGGGCCACCATATCGACGGCCGCAAACCCGGTAAACTCTTCCGCAACCTCGGGCACCCGCGGCTGCTCCCGCCGGCGCATGGGCACCACTTCGGCTGTATGGTGATTGCTGTTCACGCGGCCCGAGATCGGCACCGCATCCATGGCATCCGCCACCGCTGGAGGCCTTGCCGCCATTTCCGCTTCTTCCGCGGCTCTGCGCTCCCAGATACTTGTACGGAAGCCCGTACGGCTGGCTGGAACTACCTCGTCCTCATCTCCATACACGGTGCGATGCCCAATGCGCTGTACCGCCGGCACATCGTCCAGCAGATCCTCCGCCGAGGGCCTGCGCCGCCGCATAAATCCAAAGATCCGGCTGAAAAGGCCAACCTTTCCGGCCTCGTAATCCTCGTCCTCGGCCAGTGCTTCCGGCCCCATCTCCGCCTCGCGAATGGCCTCTTTCTCCGCCCGTGCATCGGCCCGGTCGGCGCGCCAGTTCTGCCATCGGTCATGCCACGCCGTAAGCTGGATCGAACGCTCCTGGCTCCACTCCCACGCCGAGCGGAAGCTGAAGTTCGATCCCAGATACAATCCGCCGGCCGCCACCACGCAGGCCACAATCGCCGCACCGGTCAGGTTCAGGTAGCCCATGAGCAGGTCGGCCAGCAGCCGGCCCGTCACGCCCTCGATCGGCAGTACATGCAGCCAGCGCCAGTGCCAGGGCAGCATGCCCAGCACCGTCGGCAGAGCGGCCAGCGTCAGAATTACCCCCGTCCAGCGTAGCCACGCCGCACCGTTATTTCTCGATCGAGTCCATGTCAGCCCCAGCCCGCCAATCCAGAGCGGCAGACCAAACGCCGTCAGGCCAAAGATCTGCAGCAGCAGGTCGCTCAGGTACGCGCCCGTCGGCCCAATCAGGTTGCGGACAGCGTGAGGCCCGGTAACGCCCGTAGAGGTGCTTAAAGAAGAGTCCGAAGGATGATAGGTAGAGAGAGAGAGCAGGAGGAGCGCGGCGACCAGCATCAACATTGCACCCAGCAGCAGATTCAGCGGGCGGTTCCGGGTCGGCGTCAGTACGATTCGAATAGGTTTCATGGCAGGGACGCAGCCGTGGGCTGTTCTCGTCTCAATCCATCAAGCGAGCCAGCCAGCAGCAAAAAATCCCCAGAGCACTTCCTATTATCTTCGCTTCCAGGCCATTTCCCGCCCAAAACCAGCCGAGGGGAACCAAGCAGCGAACCCCCGGGAAAACAGAAAAGCCGGAGCAAACGCCCCGGCCTCCAGCTTTGTGGGTGCCCCACGTCTCGCTCTTGAGACGTGGGAGCCATAATTCGTCCCCTAATTTAATCCGAGCATCGTTCGCCCCAGCGTAAGCAGCAGAATCGCCAGAATGATTCGATACACCGCAAACAGCACCAGCCCATGCTTGCGTACCCACTGCAGGAACCACTCCACAACGCCGAGCGCCACGATAAACGACACCACAAACCCGATCGCCAGTACGATCCATCGTTCGGTATTCATTACCAGCGGTGCAACCACTTCGCCAGTCTTCGGATGATGCAGTACTTCCTTATAAAGGTCGTAGCCGGTCGCGGCAATCATCGTCGGAATTGAGATCAAAAAGCTGAATTCGAGTGCCGTCGCCCGCGTCAGGCCGACAATTTGCCCGGCAGCAATTGTCGACATCGAACGCGAAGTCCCGGGAAAGACTGCCGACAGCGTCTGGCAAAGCCCAATCCAGATGGCCTGCCACAGGCTCATCTCTTCCACATCATTCGTCCCGGCATCATGCCGCACCGTCCAGGCATCGATAACCCACATCACCACGCCGCCAATCAGCAGCGCGAGCGCCATTACCTGCAGGCTTTCGAGATTTTTGCTGATCAGCTTCTTCAGCATCAGCGAGGGACCGGCCGTAAAGATAAACGCAATCAGCGTCAACGAAATCGGATGCGTCAGAATCGTTCGGTTCCCGTTTTCACCCTTGGGAAAGGTCCGCAGGAACTCGACGATTCGGCCCATGAACAGCAGCACCAGCGCCAGGATCGCGCCCAGCTGGATGACGATCGTGTACATCTTCCAGTATTCGTCTGTGAGGTCTAGATGCAGCAAGGCCTCCGCAATACGCAGATGCGCTGTGGAACTCACCGGCAAAAACTCCGTCAATCCCTCTACGATGCCCAGCAGCACCGATATGACATAGCTGTTCAAGCTTCCTCCACGACTTCAGGCTGTTTTTTCGATTCTGGTGTAACGATTCTACGGTGTAGGCATCAGGACAGGATGTAAAAAGGCATTCATGCCCGCAGAATCGGCTGCGTCGCCTCCAGAATACAGGAGTTTTTCCACACTGGCCGTGCCCGTATCAGTCGTTGGTAACCGGTCAATCCCGGTCGGACCCATAGACCGCCAACCCCTGATCGACCTTGTAGATCATCGCCGCTGCCCGCGAAGTATATTCAGAAGCGGCAAATTTCTCCTTCATCCGCCCAAAAAGCTCCTTGGCATGGCTCCGTGCAGCCGCAGCCTTCTTGTCGCTTTTGTCTGCGCTGTCGTCTGCTGAATACATATCGCCCAGTACCACTTGCCGGTAGAGCGCCTGGTAGAGTGCCTGCGCCGTCCTTGGTCCATCTGGGCGATCTTTGGCAAATTTCTCGTAGTATTCCGACTCTTTCTCCGGACATTTGGGCGATCCCTGCCAGTCGCCGCAGAGCCTGTTGTCGATCATGGCAAAGGCCGCCAGATCCGCCTGCCGTGAGCCCGGCCAGGTCTTGATGATCTTCTTCATCTCGTCGTCGTAGAGCTGCTCCCGCAGGTACGATTCGCGCTCCTTCGCCGAGGGCCGCCGGGAAACATCCGCCTTCTCAAACTGCCAGCGAATATCTGCCGCCCGCCATGCCGCCTCAGGCGCCAGCGTTGAACTGGGGAAGAAATCTACTAACCGCCTGTACAGGAAGCGTGCTGTCTGCCCCGCATTGCGTGGTCCGCGAGCGTCCTCAGCCAGAATTTCGAGACTTGCCGCCTCGCCCATCAGGATCAGGTCGCCACCCTCGGTCGTCTCGCGCACTACGCCCCGAGCCTGTATCCAACCGGAAACCGGCGGCGGAGCCGTCTCCTGCCCAAAGACCGGCGCATCCCGCTCGTCCACTTCCTCGACATCCGTATTGGCAAAGACGCGAATCCACGGTCCCGACGACTCGGCGATCACCAGTTCGCGCCCCTCCTGCACCCGAGAAACCTTCTGCGACGTGGTATCCGGAGCCACATAAAGCGGCGTCTCCCGCAGAATCGTAGCCCTCGGCCCTGCCATCGGCTTCATCGCATTCTTGTCGGGCTTCTGACCAAAGAGCACAGCAGGCGCTGCTATCAGTGCCAGACAGAGTAGGGAAGCATGAGTGGAGGGTCGCATCACAGTCAAAATCATACCCGAGGGACGGGAGTCTCCTGGTTTCGTCATCCCTACCGAGCACCATTTCGAGTGTGCCGCATCCTTTCTACGTTTTTGCCGAAAGGGTGGGTAAGGGGATGTCGATGAGCCGTCACCGATTCTTGTTACCGCTCCAGCAACACTTCCGCCAGCATCTCCGGTGCCACATTTCCCCCGCTGACCACGGCTACGGCTTTCCGATAAGCAGGCAACTCGTGAGCGTGAAAGAGCAGTGCAGCCGTAGTCACCGCCCCACTCGGCTCCGGCACCAGGCGCGTAGTGGCAACGATGGCCCGCATCGCCGCGCGAATCTCTGCCTCTGTCACCGTAATGATCCGGTCCACAAATCTCTGGATATGCGCAAAGTTCCGCACCCCAAGACTCTGCGTCCGCAGTCCATCGGCAATCGTCCGCGAAGTCAGCTCCGCGCCCCAGGTCACAATCTTCCCGGTGCGAAAGCTCTCCGCTGCATCCCCAGCCAGCTCCGGTTCAACTCCAACCACCACCACCTCCGGATGCAACTGTCGCACCGCCGCCGACACCCCGCTCAGCAACCCTCCACCACTCACCGGAGCCAGCACCAGGTCCACGTCCGGCACATCTTCGACAATCTCCAGCCCACAGGTAGCTTGCCCGGCAATCACCGCTTCATCGTCATACGGCGGAATCGTCACATACCCGTACCGCGCCACCAACTCTTCGCACTTGGCCAGCCGCTCTGAAGAAGCCACCCCCACCTCGACCACCTCAGCCCCCAGTGCCAGCGTTGCCGCTCGCTTGATCGCCGGAGCATTCGAGGGCATCACAATCACCGCCTTCGCCCCAACCGCTCGCGCAGCATACGCCACCCCCTGCGCATGGTTCCCGCTCGAATAAGTAATGACGCCGCGAGCGATCTCCTCCGCGGTCAGCTGCAAAATCCGGTTCGAAGCCCCACGCAGCTTGAACGACCCAATCGGCTGCAGGCTTTCGGCCTTCAGCCAAACCTCACCGGACATCCCCGCGTACGGTGCGCGAACCAGGGGAGTCCGTACCGCTACCTCGGCAATTCGCGCGGCGGCCAGTCGGATGGTGTCAAGCGAAACTAAGGAAGTGGTTTCTACAGAGGAAGCCATGAATAAACCGCCATCAGTATGGAATTACAGTCATCTCAAGTATCGCCGACTGCGGATGCATCTCGCTATTGTGCACGGCTTGCAAGAGCTACCAGCACTTCATCTGCTACGAAGTTGTGCAACTGCCCTAAATCGTCGATGTCCATCAGGATTCCTCTCTCTAGATCGCCGAAAACTACGAACGTGGAAATCTTTGGCTGAAGGTTCTTATACGCTCCTCTACAAACAACATCGAAGCCATAATCGGTGCGTTCTTCGCTGACGTCTGCAAAATCTGCGCCGGGGGCGACAAGGCCAAAGTGGTCCCTGGTAGCGAGACAAATCTGCGCTTGAACCGCAATTCTCCGGTGCTTGTCAATCCGATTCAACTCGTGGAGGCACCAAAGAGGGCTAGTAGCAAGTGAAAGTCCTGCCGTTCGGTTGTAGGGTTGAAGAGATTCGATGTAGTCGATAGCGTGATCACTCAGCCCTTCAGTCTTGGCATTGAATCTGTCTCTAGTCTTGGAGTTCAAAGGTTTTTCAAACACAGGGAATTCGCTGGCTTCGGAATCCTTCCCTGTTCGATGATTGATGAGCGACCAGACGGCCTGATCCAGCGCAGTTCGCAAACATTGGAGGAAATCTCCACAGACGAGATAGATCGACACGTGGGGCTGCTTGAGATGAATACGGTATCGGACCTGATCCTGTTCGAGTTCTTCATCGGCAGCGATGGTATGAGAATCTGCGCAAAAAGCACCTACAGCCTCGCGCAAGAAGTCAAGATGATTCTTTGCCCAATCGGCTTTGCAGTGAGCGTTAGTTAGGGGATATGGTTCGGCTGTAATGTAGGGAGCGTTACTCATGGCAGATACTTCTCCGGCACCAGTTCCTCCGGCGTCTCCGCCTGCCAGAAGACCTGAAAGATCCTCCACCGCTTCCCATCGTTCATCGCCTGGATACTGTTGATCCCGCGTACAGTAGCTTTACCATCGGGCGTCTCGCGAATCTCATACGTGCTCCACAGATGCGCAATGTGGCCGTAAACCTCGGACTTCACTTTTGTCTGCACTTCGTAAAGCATGCCCCCGCGCTTCTTTACCCGATCGATCCATCCGTCGATGGTCAACGGATGCGGCACATAACTACCGTTCGCAGCCTTTGACACAGGCACGAGCCGCGCATCTGTCATAAGCAGCTCACGCAGGCAGCTGCGGTCTTTATCCACGGGTCCACTGACTGCCTGGTCGAGAGCTTTTACCAACTCATCCAGGGTCGCAGACGAGGGGCACACCTCCGTGGCAGGCGTCTGAGCACTCGATTGGAATGTAGACAGAGCCGCCAATACGGCGAGCAAAATTAGAGTTCGCTTCATAGCAGAGATTCTACAAAACTAATGGGCCACCGGCAGATACCGACGCGGCAGCGGCTTACCGGGCGTTGCATCTTGCCATAGCATCGCGAAAGCCTTCCATTCGCCGCCGTCCGAGTCGCCAACCCGGATTAGTTGAAAATCCTCAATCCCCGTCGATAGCACTGGCCCGGTTGCCGAAGCCCGCACTTCATAGGTGCGAGTAACCCGGGCAACATTCTCATAGACCTCAACCGAGGAATGCAGCGTCCGCTCCCAGAACATCTCATTAGGCCGAGCCTCGTACCAGGCGAGGAACTCCTTCGGCGACTCGACCGTCCGCGTCGACTTGCCGTCCTTGCCCATCACCACGCCAGTAATCCGCGCATCCGGTGTAAGCATTCGCAACCAGCAGGAGCGGTCCCGGCTTCCCGGCCCAATCGTCGCATCGTTCCACACGGGCACAAACCGCTTCACATCGCGAATCGGCTCACAAGGATTTGTCTGGCCAAGCGCGCTTAGTCCTGCACAAATAGCAAAAGCCCAGACGAGCAGGACACATCTCCTGCTCGTCTGGGCTTTTGCCAATTTCCTGCGCAACAACTTAAATCTCCATCACCACCGGCATCACCATCGGCCGGCGTCCCGTCGACTTCTGGATAAACCGCTTCAGTTCGACGCGAATCTTCTCTTTAACCATCCCGTAGTCTGCCTTCTCCTCAGGGCTCAGTCCGTCAAGACTACGCATCACCACATCGCGAGCAGGTTCGGTAATATCCGCGCCGCCAAAGCCGCGCATGATCACCTCTGGAGCACGCTCCACCTGACCTGTCCGCTTGTTCAGGGCAACCACTGCGAGGACGATGCCATCTTCCGACAGCGTCCGGCGATCCTTGATGACCAGATCCTCGACTACATCAATGCTCGATCCGGAATCGATCAGCACCCGGCCGGCTGTCACCTTGCCGTTCTTACGTGCTGAGGTCTTGTCGATCTCGAGAACATCGCCATCTTCGATCACGATGGCTTGTCCCACGCCTCCGGTCTCGCTCGCTACCTTTGCATGTCTCTGCAGATAGCGATAATCGCCATGCACCGGAATGAAGAACTTCGGCCTGACGAGATTGATCAGCAGTCGCATCTCTTCCTGGCTGCCATGGCCACTCACGTGAATCAAACCCTGAGAACCGTCGTCATAGATGACATTGGCCTGACGCCGC
>Ga0105248_10002827_pt1 | contig 19262 bp, 16 predicted proteins | sample KBSS34metaG_FD_81524 | JGI IMG/M metagenome (GOLD analysis project Ga0105248, IMG submission 81524) | Switchgrass rhizosphere microbial communities from Kellogg Biological Station, Michigan, USA - KBS S3-4 metaG | ecosystem: Host-associated > Plants > Roots > Rhizosphere > Soil | place...
GCCGTCGGGGGACCACATCGGGTTTACGTCGTCAGCCAGGTTGTTGGTGATTCGCTTGAGGTTCGAGCCGTCGGCATCCATCACATAGATTTCGTTCTTGCCGTCGCGGTTACTCGAGAAGGCGATGCTGCGCCCGTCGTGCGACCAGACGGGCCGGCTGTCGATCGCGCTGTTGTTGGTCAGCCTGACAAGCGTGCTTTTTGCTTGCGATAAAGGCGGTGCAGTAACAGACACGAGCACCGACACCCGCCGCATATAAGTTATGTAAACAAAGCCTGCGATGGCTGAAACCACGACTAACGCACCGGCGGCGACTGCTGCAACTCGACCCTTTCGCTTCTTCCGCGGCTCGGTGGCAACGGCAGGAGTTACGGCGACAGGCATTACAACTGCCGGGCTTACTTCCGGTTTGGTCTGGGATGTCTGTGTTGTCTGTGTTGTCTGTGGCACGGTTACCGGCGCAACAAACCGGTAACCACGTTTCGGGATCGTTTCAATATAGCGCGGCTCCGAAGAATCATCGCCCAACGCTTTCCTCAAGCCGTGTATGTTGTGCGAGAGGCTCCCTTCCTCGACGAATATATCCGGCCACACTTCTTTCAGCAGTTGCTCCTTTTCAACCACCTGCGACGCATGCTGTACGAGAACTAAAAGGGTGTCGAAAGCCTTGGGAGTGAGACGAACCGTCGTGCCGTCCCTGAGCAGAATCCGGCTGTGCGCGTCCATCACGTACGGCCCGAACTCGTACAAGTGATTCTCCTGCGAAGACATAGGGGCTCTAAGAATTCTCTAAGATTCCCATAAGAGTTTTCTCATTGCGATTCTAAGAAAAACCAAAAAACTTCTGCGAGCCTTCCGGCGCGTTAGCGAGGGTGAAAGGACAGCCCAAAAGGCAGTTCGAACGTGGCGAATTATATTGCCGGGTGGCAACGACAGCAATGAGGCGCCCGGCACGGAAGAAACCTTACTAACTCAAAGGAGAACTCTCATGAAACGCATTCTCAATTCAACTGTTATCGCTTTAGTCGCTTTCCTTCTAATTGGCACTCTTCCTGTCATGGCCATCGAGCGCCCCTTCGCTCTTAACGGAAACGGAGTCGCGACCTTTATCTTCGACGGAGCCGGCAACCTCGTCGGCGCCGACGTGACCTCTTCCAGCACGGCGACCCATCTCGGTTTGTGCACCACCGTCGGCAGGGTCAATTACACGCCCGCGAACGATCCGAATCACCCCGGTCGTCTGCTCTCCAGCGGATCGGGCACAATCACGGCGGCCGATGGTGACAAGCTTCTAATCGAGTTTGACGGTGTGCTGGATCCGCCGCAGGGTATTACAGGGATGGATAAACCTCACTTCCGCTTCGTCGGTGGCACAGGCCGGTTTGCCGGAGCGCAGGGCGCAGCCGAGGCGGTTGTGGTTGTAAACCTGCTTACGGGCGCGTTCGAGCTTACGATGGTTGGCAATATTGATTATTAATCTCGCGGCCGCGGATTGAAGAGTGTCTGAAAGTTTCCCTGACCTTCAGACACTCTTTCCGCACTCAACACCTAAGCCTATCGATTCGAGCAATCGCACAAACCTTACGTCGGTCCTCAAGTTGTCGAAGGCCGGTTCCACACCCGCCCAAACGAGCCAAAGATCGCGCTCTTCGAACGCACTCTCGAGACACCGGATCGCTGCTTCTTTGTCACCGAGAAAGTGATGGATCAGCGCGACCTGATACGGTATGACGTGACGCTCCGCGGGCAGTGCATCGAGTTTCGCCAATACTTCTCTCGCTGACTCATGCAATCCAGCCGCTGCATACGCCTGGCCGCGACCAACCATCATCATCAAACTCTCATTCGAAAGCTCCTCAGCACGCTTCATCGCGCTTAACGCTTCCTCATGCCGGCCGACGTAACGCGCAACCCAGGCCAAACCGAAATAGGCCATTGGATTCAGCGGGTGAGCAGCGATCATCGTTCGGTATTGCTGTAAACACTCGTCGAATCGCCGCGCGTAGTACAAACCCCAACCAACGCTGAATTGAAAAATCGGCGTGACGGGATCGAGCTCAGTGCTCCGGTATGCGTGCTGAAGACTCTTTTCAAAGCCGCCTTGCTGGCACAGTTGGCTCCCATACCTGAGGTGCGCCAGAGCACTGTTAGGACTGAGCTCCAGCGCATGACGGAAATGCCGTTCGCTTTCATCCCATTTGAATCTTCCCGCGAGCGCAAATCCCAAAGCGGTGTGAGCCTCAGACAGCATCGGATCCATTTCGACCGCCCTGCGTGCGGCAGTTTCAGAAGCCAGGAGACACTGCCTTGACGGCATCACGCCATAGACAGCGAGGTAGTAGTAATGATCGGCGATGCCCGTATAGGCGAGTGCGTAAGACGGATCGAGTTGAACGGCGAGCTCATAATCGGCCAGCGCTTTAAAGATTCCATCTTCGGTCAGGCTGTTCAGGTGATAGCGCCCGCGCAGGTATGCTTCGAACGCTTCGGGGTTGTTCGTGCCGCGTTTCGCGAGCCGCTCACGTTCGTCCGCCGTCAGTCGAGGGAGCAGCGCAGTGGCGATTTGCTCGGCTATCGAATCTTCGAGTTGAAGCACGTCCATTAACTTCTCATCGAACTGATTGGCCCAGCAGATCACTTCTTCTGCGACGCTCAGGAGCTGCACCGTGACGCGCAACTTGTCACCCACGCGCCGGATGCGCCCGTCGACGACAAAATCAACTTTCAACTCCCGCCCGGCGCCCAGCGGTTCCGTCCGCTCGTCACCATAACGCACGACACTGCTGGTGGGACGTACGGCGAACCGGCGGACGCTGCTGAGGCGCGTGATCAGCGTGTCGCACAAACCTATTCCCAAATGATCCTCGATCTCCTGCGCCGCGAGGTGTTTGAAAGGCAGCACGGCGATGGGCAACGCATGCGTGGACGCGCCATTGCTCCTCGAATCAATTTCGCTGGCGTCTTTGACTAACACGAGCGAGCGCGGATGCCGGTTGAACGTGAACCCGGCGCTTTGATCCACCACGTCGCGCACCGGCGCCGTGAACCGGTAACCGCGGCGTGAGACGGTCTCGATGTACTTCTCACCTTCTTCACCGTGCATCAATGCTTTGCGCAACGCGGAGATGTTTACCGACAAATTGTTCTCTTCGACGACTGTATCCGGCCAGACAGCTTCAATTAACTCTTCACGTTTGACCAGTTGGCCGGCTCGTTGAACCAGCACTCTGAGTGTTTCGAGAGACTTGGGCGTCAGGTTGACGGGCTCGCCTGCGCGCCACAAAAGCGGCGCAACTGTGTCGAGCATGAATGGACCAAACGCGTAGAAACGAGGCAGTGAGGAGGTCATGGTGGAAACCTCAAGGGAGTGGAGTTAAAGAAAACTTAAAGAAAAAACGAAGAGCAGTTAAAGGACTCTTCCAGCGGTTCCGCTTAATCTGCGGCCAGCATTCGGAACGATCCGGCAAGCTCAACTCTCATCCGGCCGCGAGATTGTATCCGAGGTTGCCTGTCCGGGAAAGACTGGACCAGCCCTTCAACCTTAGCCACGGAGGACTTATGAACATCCATTTTGACAAGAAAACCTACACCCCCGACGATCTTCAAGCGGTAACTGAATTCTCCCAGGCCCCTGATTCAGTGATCGCTCATGGCCCTGGCCTGAGTAAAGACCACGAGGCATTTGCTTTTGCCTCCGAATCAGAATTCAGAGACTGGATTGCAAAACAGCCCATCGGAAACCAACTGAACGAAACGTTCAACAAACTCGCTACGGCGCGGTCAGATAGCAGTGGCGATCTGGCCGAGGTTAAAAGGCGCCAATTAGCCAAGACACAGCGTGTTGAAGAAGATCTCAGAGCGCTGGCGCAAGGAACCGGGCTGAAATACGGATCCAAAGAATTGTTTCTTCGCGCCACTCGCGACAGCAAAATACTCGAAGGTCCGGTTTTCGATCCGGCATCGCTCTATACGGGCGCCAATTTTAGCGGCAACTCGATCGGCGCTGCCGCACCACTTCCGGACCTTTCGTGGTGGCCTACTATGAATAATTCCATCACCTCGGTGCAGGTGCTGGGTGTGTGCGTCTTGTACACGCTGAGATTCTTCCAGGGAAGCTCGCTGTGGCTCGTTGGTGCGCCGTATATGCAAATCACCAACCTGGCAGGAACGGGTTTCAACAACGCGGTCAGCTCTGTCTACGTCTACCTATACTAATTATGTCCTTGTGGGATGACGTCAGTAATGCGGTCAGCTCCGCTGTAGATAGCGGAGCTGAAGCCGTTGAAACCGCTGTCACGGCGGTCGGCGATACTGTCGCCGATGTAGTCGAAACAGTCGGCAATGCCGTGCAGGACGCAGCCAACGCAGCCGGAAACGCATCGACAGGAAATTCGGACGCTGATGGGTTCGTCGCGGGCGCAGCAGCCTGGCTAGGTGGAATCGTTGCGGATACCACTAACCTCATCGGGGCCGTTGTCAAAGCGGTTGCTGGCGTTGTCGCAGGCGTTGTGTGCGGATTAGTAAGAATCGTCGGCGGCATTCTCTGCCTCGACTCATCGCTTATTAAGAAAGGCTGGGTGGATCTCGGTTCCAGTCTCGGAGGCGCAATCCTGGTCATCCTCGGGAAAGGAGCGGCGCTCGGACAGCGCATCATTTTCTGCCAGAATAATGAACGGCCATTGACGAAGGCCGAACAAGAGATGCTTCGGCATGTTTTCCACGACTCCCTCTCGCTTTACAACATACGCATCATCGAAGGCTGGTCCGGCATCTTCGGCGTCACGACGAACGGCGCATTCACACTTGGGAACACCATTTATGCCAACACGACCGACTTCTCTGTTAACCCGGAAATTCTGGTTCATGAGTGCGTTCATGTCTGGCAATACCAGGTGTTGGGTCCTCGCTACACCGTGGACGCACTAGGTGCTCAAGCGATCTACGGAAGAAACGGTAGTTCAACTGATGCGTATTCGTGGGTGGCGGAGCTGGACCGCGGGCACACGAAGTGGGAAGAGTTCAACAAGGAAGCCGCCGCTGAACACATTGAAGATATCTGGTCGTTTGGAACCATGACGCCACTGTCGCCCGGTATCACGTCGGGGAACGGTACCTTCTACCTCGCCGGAGATGACGTATTTCTGTTGATGACCGGGGAGTTCGTCTTCAACCAAACTGACTTCTCAGAGCTCGCCATTGCCTCAGTAAAGACGCTTCGCAAGGGTGTCAATATTCGCATCTCAAAATTTATTGCTTGATGGCGATCCGCGCAGTGTTCGTCGCACTACCGTTTACCTTGACCGTGACGAACAAGAGGGGCGTGTTGAGATTTTCCGGTAAGCGAACAACTAGCTGCTGAAACGGAAAAATCGAATAGAAGGCAACGACTTCGAGGGGCAACTGAAAGTGATTCTGCTGCACGTCAACAGCGTCGATAACGATCGACGGGAACGTCGGGAATACACGCAAGTCTTCCACAAACAATGAAATCCTCGTTCGTTGATCCGCACTGAAGTTTGAGTCTGTCGTTAAGCTGAAAGGCTCGGCAACCAGTGAAGTGGCGTTCAGCGCGATCGCACGATCATCGCCGGCGCCGGCAGTAATCAATCGTACCTCGCCAATCGTCACAACGGCGCTGCTGGGGGCTGCGAGATCCACCTCCCCCGTTGGGTTACTCAGAAAGATCGTGAACTGTTCAGGGCCTTCATAAAACTGATCGCTCAGAATGGGAATGGTGATGGTTTTGGAAAACGATCCTTCGGGAAAATCCAGAGTGCCGCTGACGGCCGTGTAATCAAGTCCCGCCTCGGCAGTCCCATTAACCGTTGCGTAATCGACTGTGATTGGTCCAACGCCCGCGGCATTACCTCCACGGTGAACAAATATCCGCAAGCTGGGTACGCCCTCGACAACAGTAAACGTCGCGTTGCTAAAGAGAAGGTGATTTGCGGAGAGCAGTGCGAAGTCAGCGATCTTGTTACCATCGAGCGCCGGATATTCCCTGGACTGGGCCAGATAGTTGGCGCCAATCGGCTCTACGGAATACGAGCGGCCCGCTACTATATTCGTGAAGGCATAGTGGCCGTTCGCGTCGGTCGTTGTAGCGAGCGGTGCGTCTCCCGGCTCGCGCAGCCACATCGTTAATCCCGCCTTCGGTGCTCCCAATCTTGTAACCGTTCCGCTAATGGTGTAGGAGGCTCTGACCGCATTGAAATTTGCAACTTGATCCGCCGAGAGATTGTTAAAGGTGATGCTCGGTGGAGTTATGTTGAAGAAAGGTGAGTTGACTGCCACCGTGTAGTTTCCACCAGCAGGCACAACTGTGAACGAGTAAACTCCGTCATGCTCAGTGAACACCGATCGAGACTGAGAACCGGAAAGGGTTACGGGAACTCCGGAACCGCCGCCGCTCACCTGCCCGCTGATGGTGAAAGCGACGAAACCAGTGAAGTTTGCGGTCTGGTTTGAATTGATATTGGTCAGCGTGATCGAAGTCGAAATAAATCCATAACCCGATTTCGCAACGTCGACTTTATACGTGCCCGCAGCCAGACCCGTAAACGAATAGTTACCGGCGGCGTCTGATTGCGTGGTGCGTATCGGAATCTGAAAGATCGTGAGTGTTGCTCCACTGATCGCAGCGCCGTTTGTATCCTTAACCTGACCGGAGATCGTAAACGTCGGTATCGGTGAGCTCGAGCCGGGCGCCCATGAAGGAGCGCGCGCGCCGTTGGGGTTGTTGGTAACCTGAATCTTGTCGGTGCCGTCAGTTTTTGCAGTGTAGATATTTGAGGTGAACGGGATAGTTGAGTCGCTTTGGGTAAATGCCAATCGCGAACCATCGGGTGACCATGCCGGCCAGGCGGCAAAGGACATAAAGAACACTAGGTTTGTCCCGTCGCGATTGATGATGTGAGTGCCGCCGCCGTTATTTTTAGTGAAGACTATCCTTTGGCTGTCAGGTGACCACGCAGGCAGGGTATCGTCGAGTGAGTCGTCGGTTAATCTCAACAGATTGCTGCCGTCAGGATTCATCACGTAGAGCTCAGTGTCGGCTCCCTCACGATTCGAGACAAATACGATCTTCGAACCATCAGGCGACCATGCCGGCCCGAAGTCGAGAGAAAAGATCGGTCCATTCCCATCTGAGCCGCGCTGAATACTGGTGGTAAGTCTTAGCAGTCCGCTACCGTCGGTGTTAGCCATCCATATTTCAGTTTTTCCGGACCCGCTGCGGTTGCTGGTAAAAACGATTTTGGTTCCGTCGGGCGACCACGAAGGTTTTCGGTTATGACTTTCAAGCGCAGCGTCACTCGAAATTACTGTGACGACGTTCGTCCCATTCGCATTCATGATGCAGATGTCGGTTTTGAAACCGCTCTGGCGACTGAACGCGATCCGGGAACCATCCGGTGAGTAGACAGGCTCATCGTCGATGAGGGAGCCACCTTCAGTTAGTTGGGTTTGGCCCGTACCGTCCGCGTTGATTATCTGAATACGGCCCGGGTTATCAGCGTAAACGATTTTGCCTGAGATGTTCTGGGCCGGGGTGACTGAACAACAAAGCAGAATGGCGGTTTGAAGGAGGAGTAGTCTTACAGTTTTTGGCATGCTGCTGGGGGGACGATGCCCTTTCTTGATGTAGATTATAATTGTGACCGTCATTCCAGTCACCGGGAATCTTCGCCAACATGGATTACGACTCAACTGACATACCCGCCGGCTACGATCGCGGCCGCGATCACGGGCCGGAGTTTCTACAACTCTGGATGGACCTCGTGGCGTCGCGCGTCGGCTCACGCAGCCCGAGCCCGCGACAAACGAGTCTGCGAGCCGATCGATGTTCTTGTTTTTCGCTAAACTATTTCAGCGTGAGAATCAGAGTCGGCGCGGCTTTTAGCAATAGGGCCAGCGCTCTCTAGGGTGAAAGCGCCGTGCACGTCTCCTGGGCGCACGCGAACGTTTGTTTCGTCTTGACCGACACCGGCTTCGTGCCGAGTACGGCCGGCTCGAAACGCACTTTTTTGATCGCTTCGATGGCTCGTTCGGTCAATCCAAAAGGTAACGATTCGTCGATCCTGATATCCGACACGCGGCCGTTGTCGCATACGACGAGTTGCAAAACAATCTTTCCCTCCACTTTGTTTTGCACTGCCTCAGCGGTGTATGGCACTTGAAGTTGGTTTTTCATGAGTGCCATCTGCGTGACATCAGCTCGGCTGTAGATTGGGCTGAGACATTCTTCGTCGGCCGAATCGTTCGGACGAGGCTCCTTTTCGGCTCCCTCGGCTGAAGCGTGAGGAGACGTTTCCACGGGCGATGTTTGCGGCGACGATGCTTCCGGCGACGATGTTAGCTGCGGCGACGCCGCGGGAGTTGGCGTTGATACAGCGGCCACGCTTGCCGGGTTTTCGACCGCGTTAATTTGCTGCCACAGGCGAGCCTGCAAATCCCAGTTCAGTAGTCGTACCTTCGCAGCTATTTCTCGCGCGGTAGAGGTTTGCCCGAGCCTGAGATACGCGATTCCGAGATTATACAAAGCACCAGCGTAGTCAGGGACGAGGCGCACCGCTTCGCGATAAGCTGTCTCCGCCTCTTTCCAGCGACTGAGACCGGCGTACGCAAGTCCCAGATTATTGTATGCATCGGGCCATTCGGGCTTGAGCTCGATCGCCTTTTTGTTCGAGGTAATTGCCTCGTCGTATTTCTTTTCCTTGAGCTGGGCCAATCCAAGATCATATTGAGCTGCCGCCGAGTTGGGCCGCAGACTGACGGCGCGTTCGAGTATGGGAAGCGCTTCCGACGACACCCCTTCTGTAATCAACTGAGCGCCCAGGTTCACGTGAGCTTCAACACTATCAGGGTTGGCCTGAACCACTTCGCGAAGTGTGATGCCCGGGGTCTTTTCATTTCGTCCGGTTTGGATCTCGTTGTATCGAGCTTCCAACGCAGCGAGATCAGCAGCGCCGCCTGCATGTTTTGGATCGACTGTTATCAGCTTCCTGAAATAGTCTTTCGCCTGGTCTAGTTGATTCAGTTTGAAGCTGATGTAACCTGCCTGAAAGAGCGCCTCGACGTCATTCGGCTCTCTTTGCAAAAGCGACTGATAATGGCCCAGTGCTTTGTCGGGCATCCCGCGAAGCCGGTAAATCTCCGCCAGATACCGGAAAGTGCCCGAATGGCTCACCGAATGGTCAACGCTCCTGGTTTTCCCGTAACCATCGAAAGCTTCATCCAGCTTGTCGGCGTTGAAGAGCATGGTGGCCCAGTAGAAGTATCCGTTGGCATCGATCCCTCTGAGATCGGCGCCTTGCTTAAAAACTTCAGCAGCCTTCAACCATTCGTGATCGTTCGCGTAGGCTTCTCCGAGATAGTAAAAGTCTTCCTTGATGTAGCGCTTCAACGCTGTCACGCGCATGAGGTAAGTGATGGCCTCCGCGCTTTTGCCGGATTTGCTTAACGCCACGCCTAAACTGCTGATCGTGTCGGCGTCGTCAGGTTTCAACTTAAGTGCGTTTTCAAGTGGCTCCACGGCCTGCGCGTATCTTCCGTTCTCGAGGTGAATCCGGCCCAGATAATATTGTGCTTCCCAAACAGCAGGCTTTTGCGCGATTGCGAGTTTGTAGAGTACGAGAGCGTCGTCGTCACGCCGGAGCTCGTAGTAGCAGCGCGCGAGGCCAATCACAATCTCGATTGAGCTGGCATCCTGTTGCCGGGCATATTCCAAATATAGAAGGGCCGCTGGCGCGTCTGAGTCTTCAATCAGCCCGTTGCCGATTCTTCCTGCCTGGGCGGCGGACATTGGAAACGGCAACTGAAGATCATTCGAGCTGTCCGTCTTTGCGGTGGTTTGTCGCGCAGATACAACCGGTACGTTCAAGGGCCGCGGCGCCATCTTTTCCTGAGGGGGAGCGGCAATAAGATAGATCGGGTGAGCTTCGGTCGGATGCCAGTCAGTACGAACCGCAACCGTTTCTTCAGCGTGGTTTTTTAGTTCGGCAAATGACAGGACGAGGAGCACCGGCAGGAGATAAGCAAGCCAGCGGTAGTGAGTCGATCTGCGTCTGAACTTTCGCGTTGCGTGCTGCATGCACTGAAGTGCCGGCGCTCGCGGAGCTACTTTGAATCACGAGCAAGCCGGAAGCCGATTGTGGGAAACTTGAAGTTTTCGTCACCGAACCAGGAGCGATCGGTAGCGTTATGAAAATCACGCTTAATCTTCTCGAAGAATGAACCGCCCCTTTGCACACGAGCATTTTTCACCGAGGACAAAACGGGTCCGCCGTCGTAAAAACGTGGTTTCGACGAGGTCCATTCCCAAACGTTGCCAATCATGTCCTGCACTCCGCTCTGAGTCGCGCCTTGCGGGAAGGAGCCTACAGATACCGGACTTTTCTGTTCGTTGATATTCGCGTGTCCCTCTGCCCAGGAGTTACCCCACGGGAATAACGAATTCGCGGAGCCATTCCGAGCGGCAAACTCCCATTCTTCTTCCGTCGGTAATCGGTAGACAACTCCGTCGCGCTTCGAGAGCCACGCTGCAAAAGCTTCGACGTCTTTGGGTGAAACATTGACCACGGGCCAACGATCGCGACCTGACGGTGGATTGTTGCCGTTCCACGGTACCCAGTAACCTGGCTCCGATTTTGCCGCGATCTCCGGCGCCGGTGTGCCGGTGGCCTTAATGAACTCGGCATATTCAGCATTAGTAACTTCGTACCTGTCTAAATAAAACGACGGAACGGTAACCGTATGTTCGCCCCTCTGTTCGTCACCCGCGTGATTCGAGCCCATGGTGAAAGTGCCGCCTTCGATCAAAACCATGTCGCGCTTCGAGGTAGCTGCCACTGAAGGAAGTTGCAATTGCGGGATTGGTGGTTCACTTCCCTTCCGCGAATAGACAAACGCTGCGAGGACGATCAGACCGAGGATCACAACTCCCCCGACGACCGGCACGGCAAATCGTTTTTTGAGAAAGTTTCCAACGAGGCTCTGCTGGCTGACTACTATCCGGCCCGGTAGTCGTGGATCAGTTGGTGGACGAACCGGAAGTTTGCTTTTGCGATCAACTGCGTCTGCCTTTCCACTGCCTTCAGAAGGCACGCTCTCTTCTGTCTTGCGTTGTGCCGGCTCACTTGCTTTGGGTAACGACTCCGGCTGCATCGTCAACAGCGGCGGAGGCAAAGGTCGCGGTAACTTTGCCATGTCATTCTCGCTTTGGATGTGCGGCGGAACTGGATTCCGCACAGTGTTCACATCCTGGGCGAAGACTGGAGCAACAGGTTCTTCCTTTATGCTTACCGAAGCGTCAGACAACTCTGACGCGTCCGGTCCTATTTGATGCGTCTTACGACGGCGGGCGACTGTTGTGGGCTTGCTTGTGCTGCGTCTCTTTGCCTTTGGTTTCGCCGGCGCGGGGTGGAGAACCGCCTGTTCCAACTGCGCGCTGAATTCCTCCACCGACGCTGTACGCATCTCCGGCTGCTTCTCGAGGGCGCGATGGACCACCTTCTCGATTTCCGGCGATATGCCTGAGCCGGGAGTTGCCAGCGGCGGCGGTGGCGCCATCAAATGCTTCTTCATGATCGAGGGAATGTTCGAGCCTTTATATGGAACATCGCCCACCAGCATTTCATACAGAATTATGCCCAGGCTGTAGACGTCACATCTTCTATCAGTCTCTTCCCCCGACCACTGCTCCGGCGCCATGTAAGCAGGTGAACCAACGATGCCGACCGTTTTCGCGGCGACGAACGAACCAAACAGGTCCGACGATTTGATCTTGGCCAGACCGAAATCGAGAATGCGAATCTGCTCGCGCACCGATCCGCCGGATTCGATCATGATGTTAAGCGGTTTGAGGTCTCGATGGACGATGCCATGTTTGTGTGCAGCGGCGAGGGCCGAAGTGATCACCTGCATGTATTCAAGTGCTTCCTCCGGAGTAAATCGCCCCTTGTCGGTTATCTGGGTTTCGAGCGATACGCCCTCAACAAATTCCATAACGATGTAAGGAATTTTTTCTTCAAGTAACCCGTAATCCAGGACCGAGATTATGTTGGGGTGACCGATTGCGGCTGCGGCCATCGCTTCCTGATGGAAGCGCTTCACGAACGATGCGTCGTTCCCGATAAGTTCCGGTTTGATTGTCTTGATGGCGCGAGTGGTTTTCAGGAACTTGTGATGCGCCTTGTAGACCACTCCCATCCCGCCTTCGCCGAGCCGGCGTTCAAGAACGTACTTACCCTCGAGGGCAATATTGCCGGGTAAAGAGTGGAATGTAGCGCACCGGTCAACCGGACACCGGGCAACCGTGTCGTCGTAACAGCACAAACAGGAGGGGCATTCTCTCATGTCGGGGGAAGAAGCCGTTTTGCCTGCCCAATTGCTTAGGACCGAAATAGTTTACCCGCCCGGAATGCGGCAATGGTGCGTTTGCCTTCGAGTGTGGCGGGCCTAGCAAGTTCAGAAACAGATGGGCCGGGATTCTAACAACTTTAGTGCAGGCGAGCAATCCTGAAACACCCTGTCTGGACCGAGCTTGTTAGACCTTGCTGTTTGGGTTTATTCTCCGTGCCGCGATGGTTCTCCGGTTAAAGCTTCGGACTTCACAGACACTGCTTTTGGCAGTGGCACTTTTGGCTTGCGCCCTGGCAGGCACACCCGCGACCCTGGCCCAACGGCTGCCCAAAGCAACCGGAAGAGAACCCGAGAACAAACCGGCTCCATCACGCCGCGGAAGTCGTCCGAAACCTCAAACAGCAACGGCTGCCGCAAGAACTCCAGCCGCAGTCGAATCCGGGAATTTTTTGGATCTCGGTAACCGTTTTCGCGAGCAGAAAAAATGGAAAGCCGCCGAGGCGGCCTACAAGGAAGCTGTCAAAGTCTGGCCCGCCAACGTTGAAGCGCTGCTGGTGCTCGGGTTTCTTTACCTCGACAGAAACCGATTGGACGAAGCGCAGCAAACCTACAGCGAGCTACGATCCGTCAACGCATCGTACGCTGCGAACCTGCTTGCGGAAATAAACAAATACAAGGCCGCCCTGGCCCATTAAATGGAACCATCTAAAAAACTCCGCCGTACTACTCTCGATTAATTCCTTCAAGAGAACTACGAGGACACTCACGAATGATCCGAATAATCGTTCTGTTGCTGCTAACTGTTTCCACAACGATGGCCCAGGCAACCTTTCACGGTGATGCAGCTCGCACCGGAGTTTACCCGACAGCCGGGCCGCAGCAACTAATCGGAACAAAGTGGACCTTCAAAGCTGACGGACCAATTATCGGTTCTCCCGCAATTGCCGACGGTCTGGTCTACATCGGCAGCACTGACGGAAATCTCTACGCACTCGATCAGGAAACCGGAAAGCAGAAGTGGAAGTTCAAAACGTTCGCTTCGCGGCAGGTTACTTCATCGCCAACCGTAGCCAATGGCCTGGTCTACTTTGGCGGCTTCGATGGAATTCTTTACGCGGTCGATGCCCAAACGGGCACGATGAAATGGACCTTTGTATTCGAGTATGAGCGACGGTTCGAAGGCAAACGGCTGCACGGCTATCCGTCGGGCTTTCAAACCATTCCCGATTCGTGGGACATCTACACCTCTTCTCCGGCAGTCGCGAATGGACGAGTCTATATCGGCAGCGGCGACGGAAATGTTTACTGTGTGGATGCGCTGACTGGAATTCTGCAATGGAAGTTTGCCACGGGTGACATCGTCCATGCCTCCCCGGCAGTTGCGAACAATACCGTCTACATCGGCAGCTGGGACAGCTATCTTTACGCGCTTGACGCCGAGACAGGCCAGGAGAAATGGCGCTTCAAAACCGGTGAAGATACGTACATCCGTAATCAACAGGGCTTTCAATCTTCACCGGCGATCGCCGACGGAACGATCTATGTTGGTTGTCGAGATGGACATCTCTATGCAGTCGACGCGGCCACGGGTCGTAAACGTTGGGACTATCCAACGAATAAAGGGTGGGTCAACAGCACGCCGGCGATCCGTGGCGGTGTGGTCTACGCGGGAACGTCGGATGGCTACCGGTTCTTCGCGCTGGACGCGAAAACGGGCCGGTTACGATTCACGCTGGACGCGAAAGGGGCCGTGTTCTCATCGCCGGCGCTTGCGGGCGAGATGGCTTACGTCGGAGTATCGAACGGGCGGTTGCTGGCGGTTGACGTCAAGTCGGGTAAGCTGTTGTGGGATTTTCAGACGGAAGGATCGAAGCGCGACCCGATGAAGATGCTGAAGCCGGATGGCGGTTTGAACAACGAAGCGATCTATGCGCGCTATTTTGGCGATTACCAAGACATGGTGCTGGCGTTTTATCGAGTGTTCTCCGTGGGCGCAATCTGGTCATCACCAGTCGTCGATAAAGGCGTCGTTTACTTTGGCAGTACCGACGGGTCGATGTATGCCGTTCACTGACTTCAATGAAAAAAATCATCCTCTTGTTCATCGGTTCGTTCCTGGTGACGGCTGTTTTCTCCGCGTCTCTGAAGGTCTTTTTTCAGGAGGTTAGCTGGCGTGAGGTGTTGATTAAAGGGCTACTGATTCCCTGCTTCACGTGGACCGTCCAGTTGCTGCTCTCCGCAGTATTTCTCAAGACTCAGGATCGCCTGACTTATTGGAATCGTCTCGGTTGGGTCTGTTTGCCTGGATCGATCGCGTTACTGCCCGCAGCTTTTTACAACTTGCGCTCTGCGACACCATCGGTGTGGATCTCTATCGTGAATGTGCTCGCGAGTGTGGTGTTGATGGCGTTGACGTTACACTTCCTCTTGCGTCGCGCGGGCTTTCGCTGGCTATGGACTCTCAGTTGGGTCGTGTTAATTGTTATCAACATGTCGCTGTATTTATCGTCGGTGTTGTGATTATTTAGGAGCTTATGTCACCTGAAGAACTGGATATTGAGGACGGAGAGCTGGACGACTCGACTCGCCCTGACCCCGAAGTAGCCGTACGCGAGTTCATAGATCAGGTGCCTCTCTTGTCACCGGTCGACATTTCAAACGAACTCGAAAAGCTCGGTTACAAGGGCCAGATCGATCAGCGTCGCGCGCTCTCGCTGATGGCTTATCGACACGTGCGCCGGCTAAAAAGAATCTATCTCGAAGGCGAGTCGCCTAACAATCTGCCGCCGAAGCAAAATGTTCTGATGCTTGGCCCAACAGGATGCGGCAAGACGTTCCTGGTTGAGCTGTTGTTTCAAAACATTCTGAAACTCCCCACGGTGATTGTGGATATCACCAGCTTCACGGAGAGTGGGTATATCGGCGACGACGTACGCACGATCCTCACGCGGTTGATATTCAACGCGAACGGAAATCAGCACCTGGCCGAGTGTGGCGTTGTTTGCCTTGATGAATTCGACAAGATCGCTTCGTCGAGTAGTAATGCGCGCTTCGCCGGGCAAGGTACAACCAAGGATGTTTCCGGTTACGGCGTGCAACGTGAGTTGTTGGGGATGATTCACGGAGCCGATGTCGTCGTGGCAATGGATTATGGGTTTTCGCAGTATGGCCACCGAATTCAGGTCTCTACTCGCAATATTCCTTTTATCGGGTGTGGAGCATTCTCCGGTATGGATGAACTGCTCCGCGAAAACCGGAGCAACATCGGATTTCGCAATGCAGCGGGCGACGACCTGAGCCAGTTAACCCTGGACGAGGTTGGGTCATTTCAAAAGTTTGGCTTCCTGCCGGAACTCATTGGCAGGTTTTCGCGCATCATCAGTTTTCCAAAACTCTCGACTGAAACGCTGAAGCAGATTCTGACCGAAAACGTACTGCCACAGTTCATCAGTGAGTTCAGAGCCGAGGATCTCGAACTCACTGTGTCCGAAGCTGCGCTCAATCATCTCGTTGGACGCAGTGAAAAACGAAACACCGGCGCACGCGGCTTGCAGACCGAGTTGGTCGCTGCGGTTGAGCGAGCTGCTTTTGACACGTTTATGCAGAAGAAAAACGCCCGAGTGGTTATCGATCTAAAGGACGGCAAGCTCACGACCGAGATTTCGTAGCGGGTAACAGCGCCCGAATAAATTTTGCAAAGCCCGCAAAATCCGCGGCATAAAACTCCGACGGAAATCTTTCGCGAAAGACAGGATCGCGAAAACCCTCGCCACCAATGACAACGGACACTCCCAACTTCCCCGTGATCTTACGGAGCTGAACATACTCTGCCGTCGCGCGGTCCGGGTGGGCTATGCTGCGCGCTGATATACAGACGAGTTGCGGCCGCTGTCGCGCGACCATCTCACTCAGCGCAAAGACTGGCGTGTTTGGACCAAGACTCTGAGCCTCCCAACCTTCCGACTCGAGGGTGACCCTTGCAAGCTGCACGGGCAGCTCGTGCAAGTCGCCTTCTATGCCGCAACATATCGCCTTCCGGCCATTCGGCTGAACCGGCATCATAACGGCACTCAAGATCTGAAGCGCGTCAAACACCACACGTGTTGCCAGATGCTCGTCTGCCACCGTGATGCTTCCGTTAAACCACAACTCGCCAACGTGATGCATTGCCCCCGTGATCGTCTCATCGAAGAGTGTCGTTAGGGGAGCGCCGCTCAGATAAGCCTGCACCAACATCGCCCCGGCTTCCTTTTCATCTGCGCGCAAGAGTGTTTCGGCAAATTGCACGGTTGCCGGCAGGGTGATGCTTCCCTTCTTCTGCGCAGTCTTCCGCGAGGGCGCGTCAGCTCCTGGTGAAATGCCAAGCTCGCGGCGCAAGTGGGCAACGGCATTTAGACTAAAACGGCGATGCCCGCCCACGGTTTTGTCCGGTTGCAGCAGACCACTATTGGCCCAACGTTTCACCGTGGCTTCGCTGACGCGGAGCAATTTGGCCACCGCTTTAGTAGTCAGACTGTCAGTCATCCAGGCTACTTACCCCCTCCCAGACGTAAAGTAACATATTTCGCTCAAAGCGTCCGCCGTAAAGTTTTTACCGCTTGATTATTGACAGCGCAACGATACGCTTGTATAGTGAATCCGCTCAAATCGCTCACGACAATTTGTTAGCGAAATCGAGCGAATGTTTACGCTAAAGCAAAGGGAGAGGTACTTTCAATGAACCTGAACAAATTTGTGGCAAAGAAACTGGTGGCTTTCGGCGCAATGCTGAGCCTGATCGCTATCGTCATGGTGTTTCCGGCAAACGCACGTGTCGCCGGCGATTCGGTTAAGTCAAACGATCTCATTGATACTGCGGTCGCAGCAGGTCAGTTCAAAACGCTCGCTGCGGCTCTGCAAGCTGCCGACTTAATTGATGCACTCAAGGCCGATGGCCCTTTCACTGTGTTTGCGCCGACGGATGAGGCGTTTGCAAAGCTCCCCGCCGGCACAGTGGAGACACTTCTCAAGCCCGAAAACAAAGACAAGCTGAAGGCCATTCTTTTATACCACGTGGTACCAGGCAGCGTGACCGCTGAACAGGTTACGAAGCTAAACGGCCGGTCTGTAAAAACACTCCAGGGCAGTTCGATCAAAGTGAAAACGGCGCACGGAGTACAGGTGGACAATGCGAAAGTCACGCAGACCGACATCCACGCCTCGAATGGCGTGATTCACGTGATTGACACTGTGCTGATGCCGAAGATGTAAGGGACAACCGGGGGAGAGTTATGCAAAGGAAATCTGACATAGTTGAGACGGCCGCAGCGGCAAAGAGTTTCTCGACCCTGGTCTCAGCGTTAAGCGCAGCGGGCTTGATCGAAACGTTGAAGGGTGATGGACCATTCACTGTGTTTGCGCCAACAGATGCGGCATTTGCGAAGATGCCGCAGCAAACACTCACTGATCTGTTACAACCAGAGAACAAGAAAAAGCTGGTTGCGATTCTCACTTATCACGTGGTGCCCGGAAAAGTTACCTCGTATGACGTGTTTGCAACCACTTCGGCGACTACGCTACACGGTCAGAAAATAAACATCATCAAGGATGAAGCGAAGATCAACGACGCAAAGGTGATCGCCACCGACGTGGCAGCAACGAACGGTGTTATCCACGTTATCGACAGTGTGTTGATGCCGGCATGAAAGGCAACTGCACGATCGAGCAAGGGGGGGCTTCTTTGAGTGCGGCGAACCGGCTCGCCGCACTCGAAGAACACGTGGTAGATATCAGAGGAGCAAGTGAGAAATGATGGTGAACCTGATTGTTATAACCGTAGTCAGTACGATCATTCTTGCGGGTTTGGCAGGAGTAGAACGCAAAAGCGAGCTCGAGGTCGTTGGTGCTGTTGACCTGTCGCGATACGCCGGCCGGTGGTATGAGATCGCGCGGCTGCCTAATCGATTTGAAAAGAAGTGTGCCGATTCCGTTACTGCTACTTACACTTTGCTGTCTGATGGAAAGGTGGACGTCGTCAATCGCTGCCGGAAAGCAAACGGTAAGTACACTACCGCCGAGGGCACGGCCAAAATCGTTGACAAGAAAACGAACGCAAAATTGAAGGTGACGTTTTTCTGGCCGTTCTACGGTGATTACTGGATTCTTGACCTTGGACCAAACTATGAATACGCGGTTGTCGGTGCTCCGAACCGCGAATATCTCTGGATACTGAGTCGCACGCCTGAACTCGACGAGCAACTTTATCAGCGCTTGCTTGCAAAGATGTCAACCCGCGGCTTCGCAACAGAGCGCATGATCCGCACGTCGCACTATTCAAACTCTACCGTTTCGCCCTCAAGACAATAACTTGAATAGTTAAGAAGATCAGCGTCACGAAAGCCGGCACGATAAAGTTCACCCGATCGAAAGCGTTGGAGTACCATCCGCGCGTGCCGGGTACCCGAGCTTCGGGAGAATCGTCGGACCGCGTCCCATCGGTCGAGCTTCCCAAGAGCGCCTGCAGCTCTTCAATCGTGACAGGCGGCAGAAACGCTTCACGTATATTCCAAAACAGGCACATAGCAAGAACAAACACATCCAGGGCGATGAGCAGCGCCCAATAACTTGAATTCCAGGATTCGATAAACGACCAGAGGAGTGGCAGTATCAATAACCCTGCGATGATGAACGTGCGTCCGCGCGTCTCAAGACTGGCGAGTTTGGCATGTTTGGTAAGCGCATTCATTGCTTGTGCGAGGCTCGCCTGGGCCGACACGACTCGCGTCTTCAGTGCCTCCATGGCCAATGTGTCGAGTACTACAATGCTTTCCGCTTCGCAGTAGATACAACGCACCAGAACATCGTCCGGCTGAACTGAGAGTGGCGCGCCACACTGCCGGCAATTCGGCGGCTCGCCCGGCGCC